>Ga0116230_10003193_pt1 | contig 15955 bp, 7 predicted proteins | sample S1TSphfallax_3_FD_88678 | JGI IMG/M metagenome (GOLD analysis project Ga0116230, IMG submission 88678) | Host-associated microbial communities from peat moss isolated from Minnesota, USA - S1T2_Fd - Sphagnum fallax MG | ecosystem: Host-associated > Plants > Peat moss > Unclassified | place: USA... | reverse complement strand
ATTACTATATGCATGATGGCTAAACTTCACAAGAGGAGCCATCTAAAAGGTTCATTGCAGTGCATCCAAAGCCCTGTATACAAATTGGTATAAATGCAAAAGATGGGTGTTTTTATTGCAGTTTCTGACCAATGTTTTATTTTGGTGGTGAATTTTTGTCACATGGTGAAAAAAAAATCTTGGCAAATGGCTTTATGGATTTGACCCAAAAGATTTGAAAAAATCATCATAATGACATGACATGGATGGTGAGTAACCATCTTGTTGACCAATGATCCTGACCATGTGCTGCCCACATTGATCAACCACCTTCATTGGATGCCAACAATATCACATGTAACGAGTTTTCATTGTCACTCTACTCTCCCATTGTTAGCATTGATGAAAGCTTAGGAGCAAGGTTCGTTGGCAATATTAATATGACACTTTAAAAGTTTAGTACTATATTAAGATGATTTTTTTTTTTTTGTGTCATGATAAATTTAGTTTAGAATGTTTAGATTGAACAAGTTGGAATGGCGGGAGGCACAATGAAAAAGCATTGCAAGGGTAAATTTTTTTCATTATGAAAGTAAGTTTTCAAAACTCATGAACATTTTTTGTAAATCTTTTTAATCTTACCTTGATCACATCAATTTGTGATGTGGCATTCAAGATTAGTGATGCACCCCCAAGCTCTTTGATGGACTCAACTCTGAGTCCAAAGGTGAAAACAATGGAAGGAAAAGGAATTAGGGTTCATTTTTTGGCTCGCAGCACTTCGGGGGTAGAAGGGCATGTTAGAGCTTTGGGATAAGACTAGAAAGATTGACAAGCAATTCAATGCTCACATGGACCTACAAAAATCAAACAACAAGTTGGTTAGTGCGGAGTTGGAGCACTTTGGTGCATAGACGAACCACGGGCAAACATGAACTCGTAAGATTCACCATGGCCCGAACTTAGGGGAAGCCACCACCTTCCCCCTTATAATGTACTCTGTGCCTAGCCATGGGACCATCACCCAAATGTCATTTTGTCCTAGGATTCCCAAGTGGGGAGTCTTGAAATTCCCAAAGTTGGGATTCCCACAACTTTTTGGGCCCATGATTTTGTGTGCAAATCTTCAATTGAGATGAGGTCTCAAGCAAAGTTGTAGCCCTTGTCAAGAGCTTTCCAACGGTATGTTGCACGTCACCTGAACACAAGGAAATCGAGGCGATTCTTAACATTTTGTGGTCGGGAATCAAATTGCCAATTTGATTCTCAACCTTTCTTTTGACCATAATTTGTGTTTAAAATGTCCAAATGGGTTATGCGAGCCCGTTTTAAACATCTACATTCCAAGAGCTTTCCAATGATATAATGAACGTTTCAATCCAATGGCTTTTGACCCTTGCAATTGCTTTCTAAAAAATTGGGAGTTCATTGAAACTCCAACTCCCAAAATGGGAACTCCTATTCTCCCAGGAGCATGAGATGTGATTCCCAAGCTTCCTTCTTGGCCCGCACTCTTACAAGCCCTTGCCTTGGTTGTGAGCCGAAGGCTAAGGTTGCAACAATCAGATCTTTGTCGTTCATGGCTTCTTAAATGTTTGGAGTGGTGCAACAATAAGATAATGGCATATTTTTTCTTTTGAAAGTACACATGAACATGGATTTTTTTTCTAATTGCAATTGATAGCTATGAAATATGTTTATGAGTTCTTGGATGTTAACAAATTAGAAATTAAAATGTCAAAACTTGCAAAATATGAAGTTTTGAATTGCAACTTGACATCACATTCAATGTTCAAGTTTTTCATTAATTTCAACACTCACTAATTTTTCTTGCTTACATATCCCAATTTCCTTTTTGAGTTTGATCCCACTTGTTTGTGAATCTTAATGTTGTGAATGTTTTGTGTGTTTTCCAAAACTTAAATTTGTTTAATGTTGTGCAAATCTTGTACGTTATGTGACTTGAATCTTGTGGAAAATAAAAGTGCATTGTGTTGAAACCTAAGCATTTGTGTTTGTTCTGCATACTCAAATATTTATGTTTGTTGTCATACCCAAACATTTATTTATGTTGTGCATATCTAAGTCATTTTAGGGTTCTATTTCTTGACTATGGTACCCTTTCAAGTTTTGACAAATTTTTTATTCCATCTTTTATTCAAATCCCTTGCACCCACCAACCTTTCTCGTAGCAATGCAATTCAATTTTCCAAACATAATAGAACATACTTTGTCACTTAATGTGACATCAAATCTTTATGTTTGTTTTTGTGGGTAGTGCATCTTGAAAGGAAAAGGAGAAGGTTTGTGAAGAAATTGTTGCATGTCCTTTTGGAGATTCTAAAACACTCATAGTTAGTGAACCAAAGAAGAAAGCATTAAGAAAATTAAAATTGGAAATTAATAGGGTTTCTCAAAATAGATGTGTTGCAAGGTTATTTGGTTTAAACTTGTTTGGGGTGGATGAGGATGATGAGGTGCAAAATTTGCTCCAAGATTGAGGTGAAAGATAAATTGTTAATTCCAAAGCTTGTTCTTGCATTAAACAATTAAATTTATTGAAGTGTAGTGTTGCTAAACATGGAATGGCTATTGGTGCAAATTATGTGAACTTTAACAATGCACATAACAAGAATGAAAAATTGTATGCTTCTACAAGGTGTGACACATTTGTTGATTTAGTTGAAAAGGTAGGGAACATAGAAATGAAAAACAAATATGTGAAATTAATTTGTTACTATATGACATTTGTTGAAACAAAGGATGTTCAATGATTAAATTTGAAGATTTCAATTTTTTAAAAAATTTATGCAATTTAACAACTACCCCCATAAACATTGGTCCACGAATGGTTGAAGCAATGCACAACATTGTGTTACAAGCCATTAAAGTCACAATTTTAAAAACAACGTACATCTCAATGAGTTGTGACAAAGTTACCACCATTGATAATTAGAGTTGGTTGAGTGTGCATGTGTACGTGATGAAAAAATTAAAAAACATCTTGATTTTCTTCAATTTGTGGAGGTTAGAAACTAGTGCCACTTTTAACAATCTAACCTCCTTAATTATCAGCAATATTGTTTAGAGTATGGGGCTTGAATGAGATTGAAATTGCAAACAAATTGGTTTGTTTTGGAATAGATGGGGTTACTATTTTTTAATGTGTGAAATTCAATGTCACCAATTAGTTGACGTTGAAACATGCTCCATATGTTTATGGTATGCATTATATAGGGCACCACACAAACTTGGTTATTTAAACCTTGAGTGGTTTGAATTTGGTAACCAAGATCAAATCCTTGTTTTTTTCCTACACAATTATTAAGTGATATGCTAAGTTGACTAAGCTTATTCAATTGTTGGAATGCAAGGTCAACAAAATTTTGAAAACTATAGTGGATCTTAATGTTATCACTATCCAATTTTTATAAAAAAAATTGTTGAGTTTTACATTGAACTGATATTGTTGTTAGTTTCTTGTTTATTGTAATAAGTGGTAGTTCCAACCTCAGGTATACCTCACTTTCTTTTGAACATTTGTGAATAGTTGTAAAATCTTTTGCTAGTCATTAACCATAGTTAATGCGTAATTGGTCAAATGAACAAGAGTTACTTCATTTACTTTTAGGCAACCAACCCTTAACAAAGTTTGCAATATGTTACTAAAGGAAGAATGGAGGCTATGAATCATAAGACTAAATAGTGCAATTGTTTGGAAGGCAATGAAAAATTGGGATTCTTTAATGATCTCACTAAGGCATGTCTTTGTGAAATTTGATTTATGAAGTTGGTACATTATTTGCAAATGTTACTACCATACTTGTCTACCATATAGATTGCTTATGCAGGATGTGAACTTCTTCTATTTGCATAAATATATTTTTTCTAAAGATATGATACAAGAAAAGCTCGACTTTTTAACATTCCCATTGTTGAAGAACAATGCACATTTTTGTTATTTTCTTTCCCTCTTTTTCCCCTATTTCCATGCCCTTGTGCATGTCTCATAAATAATGGAAAATTGAGAACAAAGGTGAACTTTATGATTCAAATAAAATTGAACCAGGTGAATAAAACTCATCACATCAATGACATTGGGCCATATGGATTGAAAATGGAGAAATTCGATATGGAAGAAAATTTTCACCTGGGTGAAATGGATGACAACAAGAAATGATATGACCATATGAATCAAGTTAAATCAACACAATGAAACTCATTGCTCAAGTGAAATTGATTGCATGGATGAGACTATTGATGACACAAAACCATTTGCGTAACTTAAGACATGAATAAAATTGACCATGTAAATAGAATTGGAATATATTGTAGAAATTTGTCAAATGGATGAAACTGGTGATAGGACTTTCAGAGTAACAAGTTGCATTTGGAACACATGAACAGAGCTTGGCAATATGATTGAAATTGATAAAAACATATGTGCCATTAGTGACATAGAGGAACCATCGTTGTGCTGATGGCACTAAATGAAGTATATCACATTGATTGACAACATGAAACTGCAGTATGATACTAATCAGCAGAACTTCATCATCTGAAAGAATAGTTGACAAGATTCATGTAGGAGAAACCTTTAGACAAGAAGGTCTTGTCCTAAATTCAGAACAAGATGTAAGGTGAAGAAATAATCCTGTTCAATAGCTTCTCCTTGTTCTCTTAATGATGTATCAAATGTATAGAATTGTACATACATATTTGATAGCACAAATCATTTGCACCACCAATACACAGCGAAATGGAAAAACTATCTGCACAAGATGTACATGAGAATGTACCCAGCTCATTGGAGACAGCTCTCTGTTATCATGTGAAATGCAATTTCTAATCTTGCAATGAGCAGGACATGTTCTCTCTCATCTAAAGTCTGTGATTTGGCTAGAAACTTCTGACGATTTGACTGCAACTGTTGTGGATTGATGCACAAGTGACTGGCACCTCATGGACTTTCGGGCACAATGAGAGGTGACACATATTGACACACTTATTTAACAACACTGTTGGAAATATATAGCTTTCTCCATGTGTCTCTTCAAAATGAAAAACCAAGATGGCTTAGATGGCTCTGTCTAGAACAAAACACATACAATGTTGTGATTACAAAGCTGAAGGACAGAAACAACAACAACACCAGCGTCTCCATTTTTGCTTGTGTTGTAAGAAGTGTCTTCTGTCTGGAAGGGCCATTTTTTTAGGACTGACATTGTATTCTGTGGATGATCTGCATGTATACACCGCATTGCACCAGAGAAATTGTCAGTAACTCACAGAAAAGCTTTGAAACTCCCTATTTGGATTTCAACATATTCAGGGTGTAAAACTCCACTGAAAATAACCTGTGGGTCAATGGGAAGAGTCTGATGCTTACACTGGAAATGCAAATGAGCAGCCACTTGTAGTACTGCTGTTTGACCTGTAAGAAATATTCCCAGTTGACAGAGGTGGACTTGACTGGTTGAATGAAATTGAGTTTGAAGCAAGTGCAGAAGCTGCCACATTGATGAGAGTCATTTCACCATTTTTCAGTGGTTTTTGGAACCCAGACTGATCAGTTTTCACTTCTCCTGAAAAAGATGGCATTTCTGCTTGATGATGTGCTTTGGATGTCTCTGCCTCATGTGGTGATTTTGCAAATATGCTGTCAGAGCATGGTATTGTTTTTGTCTCATCTTGGACAGATTCTTCTCCTCTTCCATTCAATTGTGTACTATGCAGGTTTGCAGTATTCTGGTTTGCAGGCTTGGAGGCTAATAATCCCTGTACTTGTTTATCCTCTTGTGCAGAGGACATGGACACAGTTGGTTGAGAGTTACAACTGGATTCTTCAGCCTGCTGGTCTGCTTTCTGTCCTCCTCCTAGTATGCTGTCAGGTTCAGATGCCACATCTGGCACTCTTGTGGTCTCCAAATCTGTTTTTCTCTCAGGAGGTAATTGGAACCCTCTTGATCCTTCATCCTCTTGAACTGTTGACTCCACTTCCTGTTTGTCCGGCACATCTACCTGGGGCATGACAACATCCTCAGCCTGCTGGTCTGCTTCTTGTGCTCCTCCTAATGTGCTGTGAAGTTCAGATGCAACATCTAGCACTTCTGTGGTCTCCAAATCTGTATTCTTCCCAAGAGGTTGGAACCCTTGTGATCCTTCATCCTCTTGAACTTTTGATTCAACTTCCTGCTTGTTCAGCACATCTACCTGGGGCATGACAGCATCCTCAGCCTGTTGGTCTGCTTCCTGTGCTCCTCCTAATGTGCTGACAGGTTCAGATGCCACATCCAGCACTTTTGTGGTCTCCAAATCTGCTTTCCTCCCAAGATGTTGGAACTCTCTTGGTCCTTCATCCTCTTGGACATTTGACTCCACTTCCTGCTTGTCCAGCACATCTACCTGGGGCATTATAGCATCCTCAGCCTGCTGGTCAGCTTCCTGTACACCTCGTAAGGTGCTGACAGGTTCAGATGCCACATCCAACACTTTTGTGTTCTCCAAAACTGCTTTCCTCCCAGGAGGTTGGAACTCTCTTGATCCTTCATCCTCTTGGACATTTGAGAGAACTTCCTGCTTCTCCAGCACATCTACTTGGGGCATGACAGCATCCTCAGCCTGCTGGTCTGCTTCTTGTGCTCCTCCTAATGTGCTGACAGGTTCAGGTGCCACATCCAGCACTTTTGTAGTCTCCAAATCTTTTTTTCCCCCATGAGGTTGGATCGCTCTTGCTCCTTCATCCTCTTGGAGTTTTGATTCAACCTCCTGCTTCTCCAGCCCATCTACGTTGGGCATGACAACATCCTCAGCATGCTGGTCTGGATCTTGTGCTCCTCCCAAAATGCTGACAGGTTCAGATGCCACATCTAACACTTTTGTGGTCTCCAAATCTGTTTTTCTCCCATGAGGTTGGATCCCTCTTGCTCCGTGATCCTTGTGGACTTTTGACTCAACTTCCTGGTTCTCCAGCCCATCTACCTTGGGCATGACAACATCCTCAGCCTGCTGGTCTGGTCCTTGTGCTCCTCCCAACATGCTGACAGGCTCAGATGCCACACCCAACACTTTTGTGGTCTCCAAATCTGTTTTTCTCCCATGAGGTTCGATCACTCTTGCTCCTTCATCCTCTTGAACTTTTGATTCAACTTCCTGGTTCTCCAGCACATCTACCTGGGGCATAACAGCATCCTCAGCCTGCTGGTCTGCTTCCTGTGCTCCTCCCAATACACTAACAGGTTCAGATGCCACATCCAGAACTTTTGTGGTTTCCAAATCTGTTATTCTCCCAGGAGGTTGGAACTCTTGTGATCCTTCATCATCTTGAACTTTTGATTCAACTTCCTGTTTCCCTGTAGAATTGTTGAGATTATCATCTGTGACAGGTGAATTGTCCTCACAAGTTTCTCTGCTTTTCAGCAAGTTGTCCATGTTCCTTTGAGGCACAGACATATGAACTTCTTCTATGTCTGACACATTACTAGGGTCCTCTCTGGTACATGCTGCTTGCTGCAACAGCTGTTCATTTGTCTCCCCAGAGTGCTTGCACTGGTCCACTGAAAATGCCTCATACTGAGGAAGTACACTATCAGGGCTAAGTAATGTTCTTAGGTTGTTCTTGTCAACCAAATTGTCTCCTTGCCACTCTGCCAGAGGCAGTTCTAATCCAACTTTTGTGGCTCCAGGTGAATCATACTCAACAGGTTTTGCTTGAACATTTTCCATGTTGTCATCAATTGATGCAATAATGACATGACCTGTGTTGGATGGCAAGATTACCTTGCTTGGAAGCTGCTGAAGTGGCCTAAGTTGCAGGGATAAGCATTTGCTTTCCATATGGTGTTGTCCATCTTGAAGGTGTGGAGGTGTAGTGCTGCTCATGTGCAGAAACCCATTCCTCACTTGCATATCCCCCTTTGACATGTTGTGGTCATCTGCCTTGACTGTACTGTTGTTTGCAACAACTTCATTCAACCTCGTGATGTTTGATGTTCCACTCTTCCCTTCAGAAGCTCCTTCTTGCACAGGGAGGAAGTATGCAAAAGGCAAGAGTTCATCACCATCTTTGATTCCTTGTGAGACATCGTTGTTTTCATCAGTCTGTTGATATTCACCAGAATCCAAGGATGATAAAGATCCTCTGTCTTCAGCATCAGTTGAAAACACCATAGCCTCATTGTCACCAGCTCCTGGCTCTTGACCAGAACTTATACATGATAGTAATCCTTCTGCATTCACAGTTTGCAAAGAAACTGGAGGTGTGAAGTCCTCAGAGGAGGAGGGTGGTTCCATCTCATCCTCTAGACTAGCTCTCTCTTCCATATCAGAATTCTTGTAAGTGGTTGATCTTTCCAGTCCTGCAATTTCCATTTCCACCTCTGGAACATTTTCCATGCCTGTGTTTTCTGTGCCATTGATGGAAGGTTCCTGTTGCGAAACCTCCTCCACAGATGGGGACATAATATCTGCAGAATTTTCAAAGTGATTCTGGATTTGTTCTGGTGAAATTGTACATGCACTCAGAGGATTGTCTTCATCTACCTCATCTTTCACTGAAGTTGAGTCATGAAGCTCCTGGCTTTGTTCGATCCCCTTGCAACTATCCTCTTTGGTGCCAAATCTCACACTCAGTTGTGCTGCTAGCTCATTTCCACTTGTTGGCTTTGCTTGGCTCTTGCTGCCATTATTGAGAACCTCTGCTGCATGTTCCACTGCATCATGTGCTCCACTAAAAGGAAGGGTTTCAACCCCCATTTCAACATGAGCTTTTCCATTTTCAGTATCAACAGCATTCACCTTCTGCAAGGCTTGTTGTCCATTCAGAAGGTCAAGCTGATTGTTGAACTCTGGAGCCACATCAGAGAAATTGCTGTTGTCTGCCAAAGCACAAACCAACCTTCATTAACTTTTGAATTGGAAATTTCTCCAAATCATTTTACAAGGAAAGCTTGCAACTCAGCAATGCTACAAGGCTTCACATAGCATGCAGGTAAATTCTGGTTATGTACAAGGCTAACCAAATTGTACAGAAAGGCATGAAAAAGGGACTACCTGTAGAAATGACAGGCAACACATCTCCATCCTCTGAGCTACAAAGTGAATGTAAAATCTTTGAATGGACCAAATAATCTGTTTCTTTCTCCACATCAACTGTCGGAATAAGATTCGAGGGAACATTATGCAGCTCATACTTCCAATTTTCCATTGGGCTCACAACAGTGGCTGGCATTTCAAAGGTGCCTTCTGAGCTCATGGCTGTCTCTTGGGTGGCTTTAAAGCTATTTCTGGAGCTTGTTGAATTCAAACTTGAGCTTGATTCCTCTGAATGTGAACTGGATTCATATGAACTAGAAATTAATTCATCCAAACTTGAACTTGATTCCTCTGAGTTTGAACTGGATTCATATGGAGTAGAAATGAATTCATCCAAATTTCTACTTGATTCCTCTGATCTTGAGCTTGGTTCTTCCAAAAGTGACCTCATTTCTTTACTGGATTTGGCATTGGCATCACTACCTTGTGAAGATGTATCAGAAACTGCTCCTTGCAGGTTAGTCTCTGGATCAGACATAGATGCGGGCACCTTAGGTTCATCAGGTTCCTCCTCTGTCAACTCTGAGTGCACTGGATGCTCAGGACTTCTATGTTCATCTTGAAACATACCATCAGGATCATTGGAGACTTCACTAGCAGCTTGCAGGTTCCCAATAGCAGAATTTGGAAGACCATACTTTTCAAGTTCCTCTTCTGACCCCTCCAATGTCTGAGACATCTTGGTGCACTCCTTTGGTACAAGTCCTCCTTCAGGCACAACGGTTGTGAAGTCCTGGTGAAAACTGTTTTCTTGTTTTGCCTCATGAACTTCCCCATCATCATCAGTTGACAGCACTGCAGGATCCAAGGGGGCAAAATGTGGGGGAGAAGATACCAGATAGGAGGCATCAACCTGTGGCACCAAAATGGGGATCTCTGTAGATTCCTCCTGTTCCTCAACTTCCTCCACAGGGGGTAGGAGTTTCACACCACCATTACAGCTGTTTGGCAAAGACGAGGTTTCCCCTAACCCCTGTTCCTCCTCATCTTCTGGGGATTGCAAAACCTCTGAAGTTAATTCAGTGGCATTAATCCTTGCACTAGGCTCTGCATTGGATTGTCCATTCGATTGTGAAGCACTCTCTGTACCAAGTCTCCATGCTAAAGATCTTCGTGGGTAAGCAGTGAGGTTTCTGTCTGAGAGGCTTTGCAACATGGGAGGGGTCGGGGGTGTTTCAGCAGTCATATTGGTGGGACTTGAACTCAAATTGGCTCCAAGGAAGTCATGATTGTTTCCCTCCACTTTGGTAATAGGCACAGACAATGAAGAAATGACCTTCCTGAATGCAGGACTTCTGGGGCTCACAGCTGTGGAAGCACTGTGAGCTGGGCTTTGGGTCCGGGAGCTAGCTGTACCCCATACAGGACTTGACCTAACTGAGCCTGAATGCCACTGAATGTCAATGGCATCAAGTAAATCATCACTTGTGAAATCAGGAATGTCTTTGTTGGCCAGGAGAGGCTGCACCATCTCAAGTAGTGTTATCAGAGGCTCTGACACTGGCTCTGTTCCATACTTTGTTGCAACTTGAAGCAACAAGTGTGTCACTGGCACACCTGCAAAAGCAAGACAAAAATGTTTAGCACTAGCTTGAAATCTGTACAATCTCTCCTCCCCAACCTTGGATCCCTAAAGTGTCAAAGCAGAACTTCTAATCTGAGCTCTGAACCTGAATTTTTCCTACTGAGCAAAAGGATCCAATTCCAGTAGTTTCATCATACTAAGATCTTCTTGACAATTTGGGCATGAAAAGGACCTGATTGAAGAGCTGGTACCTTGAGATGAGAGGCCAGATAACAGCCTACAAACTGTGGCTGTATGTGCCTTCAGCCTTTCCTTTGTTGGTTCCTTCAGAAATTTCTGCGATCTCCACAGATGTCAGAAGCAAATACTTGTTCAGCAAAAGTTTCCTTAATACACTACATTTGCAACCAGATAAGAGCTGATGGACAATGATCTCAAGATTCAGGTTGGATTCTCCAAATAAAGGAACAACTTATCAGCATTGCTTTGCTGCAGCTTTGAACTTCCTGTAGACTTTTGGCTAAAGAGAGGACCCAATAGAAGTGAAGGTAACTGAGACACAAAAGAAGAAGCGTAGGTAGTTTGCAGGAACCTGGGATTCTGGGAAAGACGAGTCATAAATCATCTCTAACATGGAATGAAGCTCTTCATCTCCTGCCTCCACCCTCCTTCGAATGCTATCCTGCACACCCCTCACAAGAAAATAACAAGATCTCAGTACATGTGCTCCATAACTTGACAGGATGCATTTCATTCAAGAAAACGCTCCAAAACCGCAGGAACAAAAACTGCAAAAAGAAGACATGAGATCTCACTAATTCATTCCAAAACTCTGCACGGAAAGCTTCAGGAGTCACAAACAGAGTCTCGATAACAACATGTCTGCCAACAAGCCTGACTGAGTCCCTTCTCCCTTAATCCACCTTTGAGAAGGCAGGATGACGAGCCTGTATTCAGCGATATATCTTTCTGCCTTCTCGATGAGCACAGAAACCTGAATCTAATCCCACAGTTTCAAAGCTGAGGTCCAATGACCCCATTGCAGCAGCCGAATTGACTTGTTTGAGAAGCATCTGCCATCGGCCTTCTTGAGGGGGTTTGGATTTTGAACCCAGTCGTAAGGTTGATTCACACTGGAAAAGAAGTTCGCAGATGGGCATGGTAGCTCAAAGAAGAGGGGCACTAACCAATTCGAGTTGGAAGGCTCTGAGCGCATTCTCGGTGTCATTGAGCCTATTCTTGTTCCTCTCGCTTCCCGATATTGCTCTGAGGAAGAACGCCATCGCTCCAAATCTCGCTTCAGCTAGCTCCAGGCTCGGTTCGGACTTAAAGTACTTCTTTGATTATTGGCGCTGTGTACGAGATTCTATTCCAAGTTTTTCTTCTCTACCAGTTGCCCTCAGAAGCTCGAACTGATGTTGAAGATCTAAGCTAAAGTGCAGATGTCGTGGTGCATAGTAGTGATAGAGGTCCTGTTGTTGCGTGAAGCTTGAAGGCACCTGCACTGCAACGTAGGCGCATTGCAACTTAGCTTGATCTAACAAATTATTATCAAGAAGATCCTCGACAGACAGCTCCTCTCTCCGCAATTACATAAGGTGTGCTTTATTCGAGATCCCTTTTCCCCCTATGTACTGCGAGCTCCTTCGCCGGAGTCTCCTCGAATTTCTCACAACCTTCCTCACCTTGCTTCTAGCTCTCTCCCAGCTTTACTGTAGTTAGCTTGCAACTAAATTTACCTTCCAGCTCTGTCGTCAAACGAGCTTCAAGCAAGCTTCTTGTCACTTCCTTATGCCAAGCAGCTGCAGCAATCGATCAAGACTAAACTCAAGATCACAGGTTACTCGTCAACTTTGTTTGAACTTCGAGGAATCCCGAGCAAAACGTCCGACAATCTGCTACAGAAGTCTCACACAAACCCAAAACACTACTGGAAGAAGACAATCTGGTACCTAACAACCCCAATTACAAAATCGAAGTTCAAGATATTGACAGTCTCTTTACTTTGATAGCAGCTATATCGACAATAACAAGATAACACGTGATCCCTCTCGTCCGGAGATCAGAAAAATGAGAAGCTCAAGAGACAGTGATCTCTCGTGAATGGACAAGATCTTCGTTTTATTTTCTTAAAAAAGAAGAGAAATATTTATACAGTGCAGTAGTGGAGAAGAAGAAGAAGAAGACTCAATGCAAAAAGCACGTGGGACTCGATGCCGTACAGGATGCCGTTAGATGATGAGCGTCACCAAAAAAAAAAGCCGTGGGGCCATCACTACCACCAGATGATGCAGCAACAAGACAAAACAGTAGCGGGAGCATCATCACAGCCGCTGCAGCCACCGTGATCATCATCAGGAGGTTGGCAACACAACAGCAGTAGCTACTCCCGTTGGAATTGATCGTTCACCAAGAGGAGAGCACGTGTACTTACCTAGTCTATCAGCAGCGGCAGCGGCTCCTCTATCACACCTATTATTAAACTCTTTCTTCTTTAAATTGGATGGGAATCTATTGTCCATTTCTTAGATTTTTCCTTGTGGCATTCAGTGAGCCCGCAGGCAGCCCGCGTCGATTTTGTCTCATTGTCATAAATGGAAAAGCTAGCTCCACACCCCGCCTACTGTACTTTCCAGACCTCGATTATTGGGCCTAATTCACACTGCCCGCTCCACACAGACAGCCTCAAAATTTTAGTACCGCGTTTCAAATCTCTCGTGGGTAGCAGCAGCAACAGAGTCTTCGTCAATGATTCCCAGTTATACTTTATCATGCTGACAGGCAAACATTGCCGTGTGCTTTATGCACCCAACAAGGCACCGCGAATACCTGCCCCGTCGATCGATCGACGAAGCACTAAAGGCTCAGTCGACTGAAGAAATACGACTCTTAACACTGAACTACTTCGAAGATCCTCAAGTGTCTTGGTGGTCATCAACAACAACAACAACAGGAGAATATTCATTTGGTGGACATTTTGCTTTGCACCCTGAGGGATGGGAGGGGACTAGATTTCTTCAAATTCCAAATTCTTGTCTTCTACCTACAAGTTGTGAACTTTCTCATTATTTTATGATAACAAATCCTGGCAAAGTTGATGGCAAGAAAAACAGAAGAACAAACAATAATCATCTTGAAGGAAATGGAAACACGTTGAAGAATAGGAGTAATATAATTTGTGGAAGAAAATGTGCACAAAGAATCTGGAGAGTTTTTAGAAGTCCTTTTTGTGCATCATGGGTGACTTATTTGATGGAATTGAATGTGGCAAGCTGCAATTAAGAAAAGTGATTGAGCATGGAGCACATGGGTTGTAAAGACTTGTGCAGCTGCCAGCAGCAGCAGTTGTGCCACTACTTGTTTGGCCACTGAATGGACCAATTGCAACCGACCAATTACCAAATGAGATTGGAAATTGTTTAAAAGTCTAGCAGCATGGTTGAAAGTAACATAATAGAAGTAAAACTAACTTCAATATATGTGGGTACTGCTTCACCCCAGGCATAAGAGTCTTGAACTTGGGCCCAACCCAAATTGGAACAAGCAGCTCATCCACTCATGGCTCTGCCGGTTATGGCAAGTTCAACACTTTAAAATGGGAAATTTCCCCATAAATGAACTCGTAGTTTGCAGTAAGATCTTGTGAGACCTTGTGAGCATTCCTCAAAATATAGGACCAAATTAAAAACTAGATCAGTCTCTCCCTTACAGACAGAGCCAACAAAATTGGAGACCTCAAAACGCTCCTGCATGTCCAACTTGTGCTTCAAACATTTTCTAAGAAAATACACATTAGTGTAATTTAAACTGTGTGATTCTCGTTGGTCAGTTGTCAAAAAAATGGTTGCTGACAATAAATTTGAAGTTGTTCCTTTTGCCATCAAGCCCACAGCACAGCTGGTAGGCCTAAAGTGTGACCAGTAAAAGTAGGATGTGAATATTTCATCGTAACCAAAGAGTCTCCCTAGCATGGCAGCACACCACTAGACAAGACCTTCCCACTTATATTACATATTTTGCTGCATTCTGTGAAGTCATCTTTGACTCTCACGACAAATGTTAAATCCTTTGGGGGGGGAGAAGAGTCCTTAAGTGTCGTGTGTAAAAGCGGGCCTGCTAGGTTCCTTTTTATATACCTCATGTGTCACTCATATTCTGTCTTTTGTTTGCCTATTTAGCACAGTGGATCATCCCTGACAACAAAGAAGTGGATAACAACTCTCCTTACATGCGACACATATTATACCTTGATGTCCAACTATGGTCTAGATGGCATATATATTTACATAGGTATGGGTGAAACCACATGATTTACCTTAGGCATGTGTTCCGGCAAAACCATATCTGTAGTCCTGTGTCTGCTGGGTATGTTTGCCTTGCTTTAGCATCCATAGATCAAGAGAAATACACCAAAAGAAAATTTTCACTTGGAAAGAAGACAACTGTAAAATGCCGCAGTTTTTGACATCGTGGAGGTCAAATGTACAGCAAAAACATTTCATTTTCTTTGAGAAATCACAAAAGTTAATGCATACATCAGCAGAAATTTTCTTGTGTAATTGGAGGGCATGTTCCAAGTGGAACTTTTCCTCTGCCCAGGGCAGGCATTTTGAAAAACCGAATGCCCACTTTGATGGGAATTTCTTTTTATACTGGTACCAAGAGGATGTCCTCCAGGTATTATGGGGGAAAAAGTGAAAAAAACACAAGGTGCTTATGTCGGTTAATGGGTCAGGCCTTGGGCATTACCCTACTCATAGTCAACTGAAATGCACTAGAATTCCCTATGTGGAAAGCTAAAGAGAAAGGTTCAAATGCCTAGATTGAAGTAATTTCTTCTGCATAGCCTGGCGGACTTTAAAGAGGCATAAAAAACGAACTTATATAAGTTGATTCTTCATTTGTTTAATGGTCGATTTTGACTCCTCCCTTCAATAGCACTTGACCCCAAAAAACAGTCTACTATGTGGATCTCAGAGGTCTGCAAATTGCAAGTTCATTGTTTTCACTTTTGTGGGACTTCCATTATCCAGCTTATCTTCTTTCCAAATCTAAGAGGCAGCATTTGCTAGAATAGATTTTATTTTAATGTGATAGAGACTCCTTCATTTTTATGGAGTCCAAGCCCACCACAATATGAATAATCAAACCTGATAAATGGAGACAGGACCACAATGGTTGTGAACAGCCTAATAATTTGGAATGTGTATTGACAAGTATTTTGATAGTAGTTTAAATTTATATGCGATGATGGCTAGAACACACCGTTTTGTGTTTTAAGAGCATCTCCATCAAGTTTATGTTGGTTTGGAGTAATAAATTGACTTTGGGATGTGCACAAGATGCTTTGCTTTGCTT
>Ga0116230_10003189_pt1 | contig 15968 bp, 13 predicted proteins | sample S1TSphfallax_3_FD_88678 | JGI IMG/M metagenome (GOLD analysis project Ga0116230, IMG submission 88678) | Host-associated microbial communities from peat moss isolated from Minnesota, USA - S1T2_Fd - Sphagnum fallax MG | ecosystem: Host-associated > Plants > Peat moss > Unclassified | place... | reverse complement strand
TCATCTGGAGATCTCACATAGATCAGCACCAATTCATCAGACGCCGAGCACGCGGCTGCAAGCGCCGGGTTATCCGTCAATCTCAGATCGTTCCTGAACCAATAAATTGAGAGGGTCATATTTCAGCCCATGCTCATCGCGCTGAACAGCGAAATGGTTTCCTTGTCTCCCGGCGCAAACCAGACCCGCCCTTCCAATCCGCATATTTCCCTGCCCAGACCGCTGGCGCAGCCTTCTTTCAAGATAGTACGGCCCGCAGCCGGATACGAAGCAATGAGAGCATCTGGGTGTCGTAACAACCGATTCTCGTAGCATGAAACAGCACCGCCGTTTTAGCCCCCATGCGGCGCTCGGACCTCGAGCGCTTGACAAGCGGACGATTTCATATCGTATATAAATTTATACAGTATATTTTCGATCATATTATATGTGATCGCCATAACAGGAGTTGGTCATGAGCTTAGTTCGCGCATCCTTTCTCGGCTGTTTGATCGTGCCGGTTTTTGCCTTCGCTGTTCGGGCAGACTCCGTTGTTTTATCGGGGCCTGACAGCCTCGATGGAAGTTACTCTTCTAGTGCCATCGCTGCAGAAGCGACACCGAGCAATACCGTCAGCTATAACGGGCTGACCGGCGTTTCACTCTGGAGTTTTTTAGGTGGCTCTGACGCAACATTGAACCAGAACGGTGTTAAATACTACGGCGCAATCGCGACCACACCACAGACAAATGGCAATCCGAATTCTGATCTTCGCTATTATGTCACAGCAACGAGCTCGAGCGGCGCGCAATCGGTGGTCTCCCTCGGCTCGATTGATCCTGGCTTCGCCGGGACCAGCCAGACGGCGCCCTTTGTGGCGTATCAGACATCAAGTGGAACGCCACTTTCAACACCAGTTCTTGTCGTTCCGAATGGCCCTTCCGGTGCCACAATACAGAATCTGACGAGTCTGCAAATCAGTTCTGTCGCTGCGCCTGCTGCTCAGGGTGGCGGCGTGTCATCAAGTGTGACTGTATCTGGCAATGTAACTTCGCCCGGCAGCTACAGCAGCTTTCCTGGAACAGCGACGGTTACGATCGGCACAGAGACTTATTCCGGTGTCGCGCTCGCAACCTTTCTAAACGTACCTTCGGCAATAAATCCTAACACTCAGCTTGTCGCAGCTATTGGTACCGATGGTTATGAAGTCGTCTACTCTTTGGACGAACTTTTAAATGCTGATGGAACAGCCAATTTAAATGATATTCTTGCCGATGCTGCAAGCGGGAGCGACTTTACGACCGGCGGCGATGGCATCGCGCGTACCATTTTAGCAGGAGACGCCAACTATAAACACGGAAGATATGTGTCGAATCTTGCCGATCTTGAAGTTCTCAGCGCGACGCCGCTGCCCGCGGGAGGATCACTTTTCATGAGTGGCCTGGGTATGCTTGTATTGTTTGGATGGTATCAGGATAAAAAGAAAAATGTGAACGCGGGCCTTCTTCAAAAGGATGAAATATACTGTTTATCCAAAACGCGGTAGCGCGGGTTACTCCGATCAGCTGACACGCTTGTTATGTAGCGTGCGAAAATCAAGACTGTCGAGAAACCTATCCGCCTCGGCCAGTATGGCATCTTGGCGTTCTGGCTCCCAACCCGCGATTGTCCGGTAAGGCATGGCCATTCGAGGGTTACGCGCAAGACAATCTTTTTGGCGGATTAGAAACGCCCAATAGAGATAGTTGAAGGGACAGGCATTCTCGCCCGTCTTCTGTTTCACGTCATAAGCACAGCCAGAACAAAAATTTGACATTCGATTGATGTAAGCTCCTGACGCGGCATAAGGTTTGGAAGCCATCTGACCGCCATCCGCGAAAATGGCCATGCCCAACGTGTTGGGCATCTCAACCCATTCGTAGGCATCAGCGTAGACAGCGAGATACCAGCGCTCAATGTCGCGCGGTGCAATGCCTGCCAAGAGAGCGAAGTTTCCGGTCACCATCAGGCGTTGGATGTGGTGCGAATAGGCATATCGTGCTGTGCTGCCGATCGCCTCGCGCAGACAACGCATAGGTGTCTCGCCAGTCCAATAGAAGGCGGGCAGCTTTCGCGTTGCATGCAGGGTGTTCCGGTCCGCGTATCCGGGCATTAAGCTCCAGTAGACACCACGTACATATTCGCGCCAGCCCAAGATTTGCCGGACGAATCCCTCGATAGCATTCAATGGCGCGCCGCCTGAGCGCCACGCAGCTTCGGCAGCCTCACAGACCTCGCGGGGTGAGAGCAGCCCGAGATTCAGAGCGGGAGCCAAGAGTGAGTGGAATAGGAAGGGAGACCCGGCTTTCATCGCGTCCTGATAATCGCCAAAGCGCGGCAGGCCCGTTTCGATGAAATCGCTTAAAGCCTGGAGAGCCTCCTGCCGGTTAACAGGCCAGCCGAATTCTTCCAACTCTCCGAAATGATCGCTGAACTGTTGTTCGACCAGCGCCATCACTGCCCGTGTCGTGGCATCTGGCTTGAAACGGAGCCTTTCGGGCGGATTGACGGAGGCGGGGAGCGGCTTGCGGTTTTGCGCATCGAAATTCCATTCACCGCCGGCTGGCTGATTGCCTTCCATCAGGATGGCGTGCTCTTGCCGCATCTCGCGATAGAAATGTTCCATACGCCAGCTTTTGCGCCCCCGAGCCCAGGCTGCGAAGCGGGCGCGGCTTGCAAAGAAGCGGTCATCGGCACGCACCTCGACCGGCAGGCCCGTCAGAGCTTGCCAGCCTTCAACCATGACCTGGACGCGCCATTCCCCGGGTTCGGTAACAACGAGGCGGCTGGGCGCATGCTTTGCCACGGCAAGCTGCACCTCGCTTGTCAGGCTGCCGCTGCTATTGGGGGAATCAAGCTCCACATAATCAACGGACACACCGCTTTGGCGCAGTTCATCGGCGAAGTGGCGCATCGCGGATAAGACGAGCACGATCTTTTGCTTATGATGAGGGATGTAAGTGCTTTCTTCCCTCACCTCCATCATCAGCACGATGTCATGCGCGGGATCGAGGCCTTTGAGCGCGGAAATGCCGGAGGAAAGCTGATCGCCCAAAATGATCCGCAGGACGCTCATGACTTTTCCGGCCGCTTCGTAGAAGGCGCGGGAGTCCCAGCGCTCCGGCAGCGCTCTGAACAATATTTCACATTTTCCCAGTCCCGTGCCCATTTCTTGCGCCAGGTAAAAGGCCGGCCGCATTGTGCGCAGGGCTTGACCGGAAGATCTGCTTTGGAACGCATTTTTGCCATTGTGCTACCAAGGTACGGGCTGGCCGCGCCAATTGAAAAAAAGCCGCGATTGGCGATACCGCTTGCCGCTCAATCGCGCTTTGCTGCATCACCCCGAGAGCCGCGTTTTTGCATTTTTCCAAATAAACGGGAGATATAAGGCCGGACCGGCAGAAAAAGACGGTAGCCAAACTCAAGCACCGCTATCACCCCTGGAAATGCGGCCGCGCGCGCCGCCCAGCGCCATCGCGGCAGTCGCGCCCACACTTCCACGAAAGCGGCTGCGCCAGATAGAAGCTCTCCATTGCCAGCTCGAACATGAAACCGTTGCATCGCCCTGCGTTGCGTAAGGCCCGCTGGAATGGACGCATCGGGTTTTGAGATGTCAATAAAACAGAGGGCTCCAGAAGCATCGTTGCGGCGGTAATGATCGATCTCTGCCCGGCACAATGGACAGGAGCCATCAAAATAGACTGTTGATTTCGACGGCTCAGCTTCCATTCAGGACTCCTATCCATCCGATTATCAATTCATCAGCGCAGGAGCTTTATGCAAGCGGGTCAGATCTTCAATTCTTTAATCTGTCGAATAGGGAGGGCGGCGATTTCTGAGCGCCATAACCCGTTTCGCCGCTATGAAGCTTCGAATCAGACAACCAATTTCAAGTGAGATTTCCGCGGATCAGACCCTGGGCTCATCGCTATCCATTGCTGATCGCCGGCATAGCGCCAAGCCATCCGGCCAGTCTCGTCAAGGGCAAAGAGGTGCAGCCAGCGATTGTCGAACAGCGCGCGAACGTCCTCATGCCGCTTTAGAATTTCTGTCATCGCTTCGCGTGGAGCTTCTATGCAGACCGACAAACGAAGCGGCTCATGGACATATTTCTCGCCGTCATGGACCGATTGCCAGGGGAGACCGGCACGCATTAAGCCGCCATTGCCCTCGACGACGCCCATGCCCCCTGTGACATTATGCAAAAGTTTATTGCCGCCGCCGAAAACCTTCGGCGCCACGGCCGATCCATAATATTGCAGGCTGATCCAGCTCGCCACGACCACGGGGGCTGTCATAATCAATTCCAGAACGCCGAAGTCTTTGTCAGTCTTCCAATTATAGTCATGAAGGAAAGCGCGGCCTTCGAGACTTTTCCCCGCCGTCCTGCGGCGCGGCGCAGCGATGAACGACTTACATCCCGCAAGTCCCCATTCCGGGCGCACCTCAGCCCAGTCGCGGCTGCGCCGGGCTAAGCTGCCCTCTCCGGCTGCCCGTGGCAGGCGTAAAGCGCGCTCGCCCCTCGAAAGCTTGCCTGCGGCCTTGATCCAAATCCTCGCGGCTTTCAGGTCACGCTCATGTGCCTTTGATGTGTGATCGTCCGCATAGAGCGTCACTGCGTCCGTCGTTGTGTCATGTAAAGCGCCGAGGAACAAAGTATCAGCTGGAATCTCGATCCCCTGAGTGACGAGGCCCTGCCGTACTTCCGGATCGTTCAGCAGCGCTGCCAGCAGACGCGCGTTGACCTCGCCGGAATATCCGCCGCAGGCGCCGCATTGAAGCCCGCTGGAATTCGGATTGTTGACGACCTTTGCCCCATGCCCGGCCAACAGTACGAGCCGTGCGAAGTTCGAGGTCAGCGACATCGCCCGCAACACAGTCTCAGCGGTCTTCGTCCGCGCGGCAAGATCGGCCGCCGGGTCAAAGCGCGGTGCATGGTCTTTGACTCCGGAGGCGTGGAGACCCAGCGCATCACGCAGCAGTTTCGCGGCATAGACGGGTCCTGTGGCCTCAACGAAGGCAAAGGATGAAACGGCGGCGAGTTTGAACCGTCCCCAGGCCCGTTTGGCGCGTGCCTTAAACCGCATCGATTGGTCCGCGGCCGCGTCTTCGGGTCCGCCTGAACAGCTGATGAGGCCGGGATTCACCAGAACGGGCAATCTGAGTTCCCGCACATCGGACGCGAAGCGGCGGTGCGAGACAGGCAGGCCGAAAAAACCGGCGAAGCCTAGAGTCTGAATATCGGGATTGACAGATTCCAACGCCCGCCGGAACACCTCGGATCTGACATCGATACAGAAAGCAGCTTGAAGCGCGGGGCGGCTTTCTGATGCCGCCGGCGCCGGGGCTGCGAGTGTTTCGGCCAACCCCCGTTGCGCCGCGCGTTCCAACGCTTCCTGCAATATTGCGTCAACGGCTTGGCCGGCATCCGGCGTGATAGGCGATCTATGCGTGGCGATCACGGCCTGCCAATGGCCGCTAATCTTGGCTTTGTACCGGTCGAACAACGCCGCTTCCCAGATGAGGCGGATCGCCAGAAAATCGGTAATCGTCGCATCCGAGCCGCCCGCCAATTCCGCCTGCCAGAGCTTGTGACGTGCATATTGTGCCCAGCCGCCGAGTGTCATCAGCATCTGGTGAAAGTAAGTCTCCATTGCCTCAGCCGGGAGTTCGATCCGCTGCACCATGCTTGTAAGCGCGTCCGTTGCGTGTTCCGGCGCATCGGAGACATAGCTTGCAAAACCCCGCAGCCCAACGATCTCGGGGGTCAAATCCTGCGTCGAGACGGCGCGCCAAGCGGCGTAAGCGCCTTTGCCGCGCGGCGCGGCCCAGAGCGCCTGCCCCTCGTCGAAATAACCCGCTGCCCAGGCCCCAAAGCGTTCAGCGATCAGACCCGGCCAGTCAATCCCCGAAGCCTCCGCCGCGAGGTCTGCGATCGTTGGCGCGGCGCTGATTTCGGGCGGCGAAACAAGCGCCGCGTCCTTCAGTGCCACGAGATCTAAAAGGGGTGCATCTGCTGGAGCGTTTGCCAAAGCGTCTGACAGATCCGCATCGCTGATGATTCCGCTGGAAATCCGCTCCTGGTACCAGCTTCGCGGCATTGTGACGGCAGCGCCCGCGACCCGCGCCAGACGGGCACCGGCCTGAACGAGGTTTTCCTTTGTCTGGCCGAGGAACGGATTGACCGCGACGCTCGATGCCAGCGGCCACGCCGGAGGGATCGCTTTGGCCGCGCGCGCGGCGGCGGCATCGAGCACCGTGATATCACACCAGTTCGCCGTCTCATCGTGTTTCATTATGTATCTCTGAGCCGGTCAGGTTGCGCGGCGGAGACGCCAGCCGCGAAGCAGCCTGTCGAACACCGCATTGGCGTAGAAGCCATTGGAGAGATGCACACGCAATCCCGCGGCGGCGGGATGATAGGCCCATAGCGGGAACATCGCCTGAACAATGGCGACGAGACCAAAACTAATGACCGCCATGATGATCAGCGCCCATTGCAAAGGGCCTGGCGCTGGCGGGAGCGGCAGGACGTTGGAGGTTATCCAGACAGCAAACACTTGAAGTGCGAAATAACTGACGGATGTGGCTACGGCATAGACGATGGTACGCTGGGTCAAAGCCCTCGGTGCCTCATCGGCAAGTCCCTGGGCCAGCATATAGGCAACACCGAAGATGAGGATCGCGCCAAGCGCGATGGCTTGGGGCGACTTGTGATGGAAGCCGAAGCCGAACCCGGCGAGCGCATAGATTGCGAGCGCCAGGAGAAAGGCGCGTCCGACGGCGCCGGCTTTGGGGATCGCGACAGGCCCCGGACGGCGATTGGCAGCGATGATATCGACTGCGCCGCCAGATGCCAGGAAGGAGTGAGCCTTATAGAGCGAGTGCGCGACGATGTGGAGAAGTGCCAGCGGAAAGAGCCCCAGCCCGCACTCCAAAATCATAAAGCCCATCTGAGCGACGGTCGACCAAGCCAATGAGGTTTTGACCGCTGGCTGCGTCAGCATGACGAGCCCGCCAAAGAGCGCTGTGAAGCCGCCGATCGCTGCGAGTATGGCCATGACGCCGGGGGCCAGAAGCATGACGTCAGCGAAGCGGATCAGCAAGAAGCCGCCGGCATTGATGACACCGGCATGGAGCAGCGCCGAGACGGGCGTGGGCGCCTCCATCACCTCGGTCAGCCAGCCATGGGTTGGAAACTGCGCCGACTTCAAGAGCGCAGCGATGGCGAGCAGAGCTGCCGCGCCGGCCGCGAGGCCGCCGCCGCTCCCGGCTCTGGCCGCGCTCAGGATCGCGGCGATATCTGTTGTATCATAGGCGAGCGCCAGCATGACGGCCGCGCCGATCAGTGTGGCATCGCCCATCCGCGCCGTCACAAATTTCTTAGCGGCCGCACGTTGGGCTGCGATGCGATCAGGGTAAAACAGCAGAAGACGGTGCAGAAAAAGGCTCGTAGCAATCCAGGCAAGGACGAGCTGCACCAGATTGCCGGACAGCACCAAAAGAAGCACCGAGGCGAGTGTCATGCAGAGCCAGCCGGTAAAGGCACCCTGGCGGGCTTCGCCGTCGAGATAGGTCGCCGCGAAGCGGACAACGACCCAGCCTATGAACGTAACCAAGAGGAGCATCACGGCGCTGACAATATCTAGCCGGACGGAAAATCCGATTCCGTTCAGCCCGGCCAAACGGCTATCCGCGGGTCCTTGCAAGATGAGTAAAACGGCCGCGACGACGGCCGTCGCGAGGGCGATCAATGCTGAGGCCTCGGCCAATCGCGTGGCGATACGGGGCCTAGGTCCGCGGCTCACGAAGCCAACAATACCGCTGAGGAGCAGCGCTAAGGGCGCGATCAAAGGCAAAAGATCGATCGGCAAAGTTTTTCCCCGAAACAAGGCATGCGGGCGAGGAGAGACGTATCGGCTGAAATCAACGAAGAAAAATTCATTGTTTTTATATTATCATTCGCTTTTATAGAACGATGGGAAACCTGAACTTCAATCACCTCCGCTATTTTTGGGCAGTCGCGCATGACGGCAATCTCACAAGGGCGGCTGAGCGGCTAAATCTCTCGCAATCGGCGCTCTCAGTGCAGATCCAGAAACTCGAACATCAGATAGGCCACCTGCTGTTTGAGCGCACGGGTAAGCGGCTTGAGCTGACGGAAGCAGGCAAGATCGCACTCGACTATGCCGATACCGTCTTTCAGGCGGGCGATGAGCTGATGAGCACACTCGAGGGGCGGCCTCTGGCGAGCCGCCAAATCCTGCGGGTTGGCGCTCTGACGACGTTGTCGCGCAATTTCCAGCTTGAGTTTTTGCGCCCTCTGGTTGGCCGCGCGGATGTGGAACTGATAGTCCGCTCCGGCGCGATGCGCGACCTGCTCGCGCAACTCGAAGCTCACGCCATTGATGTTGTACTTGCCAATAGCGCCGCGCGACGGGATTCCCGCGCGCCGTTTCGCAACCACCTGCTCAATCAGCAGCCGGTCAGCCTGGTTGGACGGCCGAGGCCAGGCAAACTGCCATTCCGTTTTCCTGAAGATCTGCGCACGGAACCCGTTCTGCTTCCAAGTCTGGACAGTGACATCCGCGTCGGTTTCGACCGGTTACTGGATCTGGCAGGCATAAGGCCCGTTATCCTCGCCGAGGTCGATGACATGGCCATGCTGCGCCTTCTTGCGCGGGAGCGCGAGGGCGTTACGCTTGTGCCGCCGATCGTCGTGCGCGACGAGCTGGATAATGGTGTTTTGATCGAGCATTGCCGGATCCCTCAGCTGAGTGAGAGCTTCTATGCAATCACTCAGGCACGCATATTTCCCAATCATCTGCTGGGCGACTTGCTGACCCGGTATGCGCCGGCTGAGGCTGAGACTGTTGGATCTCAGAATTGAAAGAGGTTGAAAAGATTAAGCTCCGCACTCTACGGTCAAGGTAATAATTAATAAATAGGCGGAGGCTTAGATTGCATTGCATTTGGTCGAGCTAAGTCTAAAGGTCTTATCGTTATGTCGCAAAAAAGCTGTGAAGCCTGCGTGGATGGAAATGCGCTTCCTTTTGACTTCACCATGGCTTTCCAGCCCATTATCGACATGACAGCGCAAAAAGCATGGGGTTATGAGGCCCTCGTACGCGGCCCGAACGGCGAAGGCGCAGAAACTATTCTCGCGCGTGTCAACGACGAAAACCGGTATCAATTCGACCAAGCATGCCGGGTCATGGCGATAGAAAAAGCCCGGAGTCTTTTCAACGATCCGGACTCACGTTTATCGATCAACTTCATGCCAAACGCTGTCTATGAACCGGCAGCTTGCATTAAGACGACACTTGAAACAGCGCATCGCGTCGGTTTCTCGTTGGACCGGATCATGTTCGAATTCACTGAAGATGAACGAATGGCCGATGTCGCTCATGTGAAGCATATCGTGTCGGAATATCGCAAGTTCGGCTTCATGACGGCGATAGATGATTTCGGTGCGGGTTATGCGGGCCTCAATCTTCTCGCAAGCCTTCAACCCGATTTAATCAAGATCGACATGCAACTGATCCGGGACATACACACCAATAAAGCTAAACAGGCGATCGTCGCAGGCGTCGCCACTATAGCCCGTCAAATGGACTTGATCGTACTGGCGGAGGGCATCGAAAGCGCGGACGAACTTCAAGTCTTACGCGCTGCCGGCATCAACCTTTTTCAAGGTTTCTATTTTGCTAAGCCTATGATTGGCGAGCTTCCGGTTATCTCCTTCGGCGTTCCGCTCCAAACATCCCGGTCTGCTGTCGCTTGATAGCGTGTATTTAAGCTACCGACAGGTTACGCCCGCCCGTTTTGGCCTTATATAGCCCGGCATCGGCCCTTGCGAGTATGTCGGTCACGTGGTGATCAGAGGGGTCGTAGCTCGTGACCCCCAAGCTTACCGTCACCGCGATTTCATCTGACAGCACATCGATCGGGGTGCTGGCAATTGTCTGACGAATACGTTCTGCGACCGTCTTTGCGCTGCTGGTTTTAGTCTCCGGCAAAGCAATGACGAATTCGTCTCCGCCCAGACGCCCGACAAAATCATGCGTTCTGAGTTCCCGCTTGATACATGCCACGACTTTTCGCAGCACCGAGTCGCCTGCCGCGTGACCATAATGATCGTTGACGGATTTGAAGTGATCGATATCCAGCATGATTAAGCTGAGAGCGTGCTTGTACCGGTTCGCACGCGTCATTTCACGGTGGATTTCGATTTCAAAGCCGCGCCGCGTGAGCGCGCCTGTCGTCGCGTCCACCGACGCGATCTCGCGAAGCGCTAATTGGTCAACTATGAGGCTGGCGAGGTCACCGAACACTGCGATTTGATCGGAAGACAACTGACGTGGCTGCTGGTCGATCGCGCACAAGGTTCCAATTTTATATCCGCCTGCGACGATCAAAGGGGCACCGAGATAGAACCGGATGTAAGGTTCCCCGGTAACGAGCGGATTGTCACGAAACATCGGATGCTCGCGGGCGTCCTCAACAATAAAGGGTGTGTCTTGCAAGATGGCATGTGTACAAAATGAAATGTCCCTTGACGTCTCAGGCACATTTAAACCAAGTCTCGACTTGAACCACTGCCGGTGTCTATCGATCAAAGAGATCAATACGATCGGTGTCCCCAGAAGCGTTTTTGCGATGCGGGTGATGCGATCGAACGCATCCTCAGGAGGTGTATCAAGGATATTGTAATTTTTGAGTGCAGTCAGCCGCTCTTCCTCATCAACGCCGACGGAGTAAGGCATCGTCCATTCCTCTTTGCATTCAGGATTTTCTTATGCCGGCCAGAGTTTCGGCCAAAGTCATTCTTATTCTAGACAATAAAATCTTGGAGGAAGTGTTTGAGCATCGCTAAATCATAGAATTGAGTAAATGGTTTCTTAAGTTGGGAATGCACCTGCTCAAGGTAAGACTAAAATTGGGGAAATGGGCTTTGCCTCAGTTCCGTGCGCGTCTTTCGGGAGTATTAAAAATGCTCCAGCGAGTTCAAATGAGAACAGCCACGGAGAGATTCGTTCAGGGAAGGTGTCCAGGTTAACGGTCATTGAGGAAAGGATTTCGCAGAGCTAGTCTTACTCCCTGCCTTCTTATGCGTTTTGTTTTGATGCTGCCTCTGTCTGTGTTGGCGCGCTTATCCTCAGGCGGCCAGAGCGGCCAAGTCCCCGACGGCGACGGCCTTTTGACTCGTTACCAAAGATAATAAACGCCATTCTTGCGGGCGGAGGGACGTGACACACGGTGGCATGAGCCGCGGTCGCGGTACACACGGCTGATTCGGAACCAAGATAACCGGTATCTTATTGACTTAATGTCAATTGCGGCTGGTGCCCTGGAGAGGACTCGAACCTCCACAGCTTTCACCACAGGTACCTGAAACCTGCGCGTCTACCAATTCCGCCACCAGGGCATATGTTGTCCTTAAAAGCCCGCGCCATTCCTTGTCAATGTGCATGGCTCTAAAGCGTGGGTTATAAGGCGTCGAAACTGCAAAATCGTGAGGCGCGGGGGTCGCGACTCTAGCCAAGCTGCCTGGATCATGCTGTAGAGGCCGCTTGTCTTGATCGTCCGGAGCGAAGTTCATGGCCGAATATCAGATGAAAGCCGGCCGTCTCGTCACTGTATTTGGCGGCTCGGGCTTTATCGGCCGCCATGTGGTGCGGGCGCTGGCCAAGGCCGGATGGCGGGTGCGGGTCGCCGCGCGGCGGCCGGATCTCGCTTTTTTTCTGCAGCCTGCCGGTAAGCCCGGCCAGATTCACGCTGTCCAGGCCAATATCCGCTATCCGGCTTCGGTCGCAGCCGCGGTCAAAGGCGCCGATGTAGTCATCAATCTTGTCGGTATCCTGAGCCCGAGCGGAGCGCAGAGCTTCGAGGCGATCCAAAGTCAGGGCGCCGAGGCCATCGCCAAGGCCGCGGTGCAAGCAGGCGCGGAATATTTTGTTCAAGTCTCAGCCATAGGTGCCGATCCCGCCGGGGCATCGCTTTATGCCCAGACGAAAGCCAAGGGGGAAAGCGCAGTGCTGAAGGCCTTTCCGCGGGCTGCGATCCTGCGGCCTTCGGTCGTCTTCGGGCCGGAGGATGATTTTTTCAACCGCTTCGCCACAATGACGCAATTGCTCCCCGCGTTGCCTTTGATCGGCGGCGGGAAAACAAAGCTTCAGCCTGTTTTTGTGGACGATGTCGCAGAGGCCGTGGTGCGCTGCCTCGATGAGCCTTCTTGCGGCAAGATCTATGAACTCGGCGGTCCGGAAGTCGTGACGATGCGCGAGATCATGGCTTATGTGCTGAGTGTCATTGGCCGCAAGCGTTTGTTGATGCCTTTGCCTTTTTCGCTCGCGGGCCTTGTCGGGCTTGGCAGCGAAATCGGCACAAAATTATCGTTTGGCCTTTTGCCGCCAAGTCTTGCTGTGACGCGTGATCAGGTCGAATTGTTGCGGCGTGACAATATTGTTTCAGCCGAAGCCATTGCCGAGGGCCGGACTTTATCCGGATTGGGCATCGCGCCGTGCTCATTTGAGACGATCGTGCCGACCTATCTCTATCGTTTTCGCAAGACTGGACAATTCGCGAGTCAAAGAGCGGCTTGAATACTTTTGGCGGGGCGGCAGGCAAAATGTCATGCGGAAATAAAACCTTAAGAAATAGACATCACTGCACTAGTTTACGACAATCCAAGATATTGAGAGATTAATTTAGTAAGTTCGGCTTTAGCGACTGCACTGCTGATATCCACGCCAGTTGTAGCTAATTTTGTTGCCATATCTTTGAGCCAGTTACCAACTTGATTCCCGATAGTAGGAGAGAATTGTCCGCCTTTAGCTTTCAAGTCAGCATGCAGCGCTTCTTGTAATTTTGAAATTTCCTCTTGGTCCAGCCCGGCTTTACTAAGAGCCCGCTCCAAGGCCGCAAAATCACCCCTTTCTACGATCACGTCGCCAATTTGAGTAATATCGCGTGTCGTCCCGGAGATAATATTTTGGCCGCCGTAGATATTGTTTATCACAAGTTGATCAATCTTTGCGGGTTGAAGAGCATCGATATTTTCCCTGACCATGCCAAGCTGGTCTTTGATTTCGAGAGCGAATTTCAAGAGACGATTTCTAACGGTGTCTATTACTCCCACCAATGAAGATGGCGATATTTCCTGCCAAGCACGATTAAGTGCGTAGCCTTGCATTATTTTTTTTTGATAAGTAAGCGTTAGATCAGGAGGCCATTCAAGTACGATTGTTCCTCGTTTGCTACTCGAGCCTGCAACAATCATCTCGTATGAAGCAACGGGCTCCATCAACTCGACAATAGTCGCAAAATGGCTGTGCCTTTGGTCGAGGATTGATGGAGGTATTGGCTGATTTCGAATTTGCGATCCAAAGGGACCTATAAGTAGCCCCTTGGCTCCAGCCCGTATCTTGCGATAATCAGGTACCCGTTCGTGGTCACCATAGCCATCCAACTCTTTTTCAACCCATATTTTTAGGTTCTCATTCTTAAGTTGATAGCCTAAAACCACACATTTTCTTAAAATGTCTGCCAGCGGTTTCTGATGATCAACGGCTAATTCTATAATCTCGTCAACGAGTTTCATTTCGCTGCCCCGCAGTCATTTAAGATTGCGCTAAATATGATCCGCAATTTCAATTCTAACGTATGTAAAAAAAGCCTTGGTTAAATTTTCTTGATTTGTAACTCCGGCCGCAAAATGCCTTTCGCGATCCGCACCATGAAAGCCGTTGCAAAGAGCGGTGTCAGCAGGTTGAGAACCGGCACGAGCACGAAAGCCGAGATCAAAAGCCCGGCCGCGAAAAGCCTGAGCGCATAGCGCTGGCGCAAGAGCCGCACGCTGGCAATCGGCAGAAAGCGCAAGGCGGCCAGTTCGAAATAACCGCGCCCGAAGAGATAGGCATTGGCCACAAAAAAGGCGATGGCATTCAAGCCCGGAATGAGCAGTAAGAAGAGCGCGATCACGTTCACGAGCACGGCGACCAAAGCAAACTTCACGGAGAGCCAAATTGTGTCCATCAGCGGCGGCGCCAGGCCGATGGGTCCGCCATCGTCACGCTCGACCACCTCGGCAAGGGCGTCGAAGAAGAATCCGGCAACGACGAAGGACGTTGGAGCCACGATGAATGCCAGCGCGACGGCGAGGCCGATCCCCGTCAAGATCGACAGAAAGATATTGGCCCAGCCATAGGGCAGCACGATAAAATGGACGATCGACCTGTCGAGGATCAGGAAGACCAAAGCGAGAAGCGCCAGCGTCAAAGCAAAGGTTTTATAAAGCACCAAGCGGAACGGCGGCGTGAACATTTGCATCAAGGCGGCATAGGCTCCGTCGATCATCGGTTTTCCTTGAGCTTTCTCGCATTTTTTGAACGGTGAAGCGCTTCCCGCTCCTATATAGGTCTAACACTGGCACCTGCGCCGCTTCGATTGACCCGCGCCGGAAGGGCCGCTAAGCCATTTACATATTTCAAAGCCCGAAAGACCGCACTTGCATAACGGCACGGACGATAGAGCGCATTTTGCCATCCGCCACGATTGGACGGTCGCGGAGATTCTTGCAATTCATGATTTGCCATTGCTCGAATTGATCTCGCGCGCCAACGCGCTGCATCGCGCCCATCAAGATGTGAACGATGTGCAGAAGGCGAGCCTGCTGAGCATCAAGACAGGACATTGCCCGGAAGATTGCGGCTATTGTCCGCAATCGGCGCATCATAGCGAGGTTGAGCTCGACGCCATCGATTTGATGCAGGTTGATGATGTGCTGGACCGCGCCAAGCGCGCGCGCGCGGCTGGCGCCGATCGTTTCTGCATGGGCGCGGCGTGGCGTCAGGTCCGCGATGGCGCAGAGTTCGATGCCGTGCTCGATATGGTCAAAGGCGTGCGCGCGCTTGGCATGGAGGCTTGCGTGACTTTGGGCATGCTCGATGGGCGGCAGGCGCAAAGGCTGAAAGACGCGGGCCTCACCGCCTATAATCATAACCTCGATACGGGGCCGGATTATTACACCAAGATCGTCTCGACCCGCACTTACGATGATCGCCTCGCGACGCTATCCGCCGTGCGCGACGCTGGCATTGAGATGTGTTGCGGCGGGATTATCGGCATGGGCGAAAGCATTGCCGATCGCGCGGCGATGCTGCGAGTGCTCGCAGGCTTCGATCCGCATCCTGAAAGCGTACCGATCAATGCCCTTGTGCCAGTGGCCGGCACACCTTTGGGTGCGCGGGAAAAGGCCGATCCCCTGGATCTCGTGCGCATGATCGCAACGACGCGTATCTTGATGCCGAAGGCGCGCGTGCGCTTGTCAGCTGGGCGCTCTGACCTCAGCCGCGAGGCGCAGATCCTCTGCTTGGTCGCCGGAGCGAATTCTGTCTTCTATGGTGAGACTTTGCTGACAACGCCCAATGCTGAAGTCAGCGCCGACGATGCGCTTTTCGCAGCGCTCGCGGGTGTCGTGCCTGATACGCAAGAACAACATGCCTCTGCCGAAAAGGCTTCGTAAGCTTTTCCTTTTGATGTCATCCAATGCCGCTCGACGTCGTCGATCTCAGGTCTTTCTACCATTCGCCTTTGGGCGAGGTGACGCGGCGTCTCATTGGCCGCATCCTGCGGCAGCGCTTTTCGAATTGCACCGGCCTTTCCGTCGCGGGCATCGGTTATGCGACGCCCTATCTTGGTGTCTTTAAATCCGAGGCGGTGCGCGTGCTGGCTTTCATGCCAGCCGAGCAAGGTGTGATCAATTGGCCTTCGTCGGGCCTCTCGGCCTCGGCGCTGGTCGAGACTCATATGATGCCTTTGCCGGATGCCTGTATCGACCGGGTGATCGTCGTTCATGCGCTTGAGGCTACGGAACATCCACATGAGCTTCTGGCGGAAATCTGGCGCATTCTGACGCCCGGCGGCCGCGTCCTCATCGTCGCGCCAAG
>Ga0116230_10003186_pt1 | contig 15973 bp, 16 predicted proteins | sample S1TSphfallax_3_FD_88678 | JGI IMG/M metagenome (GOLD analysis project Ga0116230, IMG submission 88678) | Host-associated microbial communities from peat moss isolated from Minnesota, USA - S1T2_Fd - Sphagnum fallax MG | ecosystem: Host-associated > Plants > Peat moss > Unclassified | place... | reverse complement strand
TGCAACAATGCCGCCGCCAAGCGACAAGCAGGCATGCTGCATATCAATGATTTGACCTACCGCCTTGGCCCGAGGCTTCTTTTTGACAAGGCGAGCGCCGCCCTGCCCGAACAGGCCAGGATAGGCTTCGTCGGGCGCAATGGCGCGGGCAAGACGACGCTTTTCAATATGATCGCGGGCGAGCTTCAGCCCGAAAGCGGCACGATGACCCTGCCCCGCAATCAGCGCCTCGGGCGCGTCGAGCAGGAAGCTCCCGGCGGTCCGACAACGCTCATCGATTTCGTGCTCGCCGCCGATCTCGAACGCGCGCGGCTGATGACGGAAGCCGAAACCGCGACCGACCCGACACGCATCGCCGACATTCAAATGCGGCTGGTCGATATTGACGCGCATGCCGCGCCAGCGAAAGCCGCGGCCATCCTATCCGGCCTTGGTTTCGATGAAGCGGCCCAAAATCGCGCGCTGAGCGAATTCTCCGGCGGCTGGCGGATGCGTGTCGCGCTCGCCGCCGTGCTTTTCTCAGGCCCGGATCTGCTGCTCCTCGACGAGCCAACCAACTATCTCGACCTCGAAGGCACGCTCTGGCTGATCGACTATCTGCAAAATTATCCGGCGACGATTCTCGTCATCAGCCATGATCGCGATATGCTCGATGCTGTCGCCGATCATATTCTGCATCTCGATCAGGCCAAGCTCACGCTATGGCGCGGCAATTATTCGAGCTTCGAGCGGCAGCGCCGCGAACAGCAGGCGATCCAGATCAAACACCAGAAGAAGCAGGAGGATCAGCGCAAGCATCTGCAATCTTTCGTCGATCGTTTCCGCGCCAAGGCGACCAAGGCAGCACAGGCGCAATCGCGCCTTAAAATGCTGGCGAAGATGGAGCCGATCTCGGCCATCGTCGATGGGCAGGTTTTGCCGTTTCATTTGCCCTCGCCGCAAAAGCCGCTGAACCCGCCGATTGTCGCCATGGACGATGCCAGCACCGGCTATGGCGAAACGCCTGTTTTAAAGCGCTTGAACCTGTCGATCGCGGACGATGACCGCATCGGGCTCTTGGGCTCCAATGGCAACGGCAAATCCACCTTCGCCAAACTCGTCGGCGGACGGCTCGACGTGATGGGCGGCAGCCTCAAGAAATCCTCCAAAATGGAGGTCGGCTTTTTCGCGCAGCATCAAGTCGATGACCTCGATGAAAAGGCAACGCCCTTTCAATGTGTCGCTGAACTGATGCGCGATCAGCCCGAAGCAAAGATCAGGGGCCGCTGCGCGCAGCTCGGCTTTCCCAATGTGAAGGCCGATACGAAGGTTGGGCTGCTCTCAGGCGGCGAGAAAGCGCGTCTGCTGATGGGCCTTGCGAGCTTCCATGGACCGCATCTGCTCATCCTCGATGAGCCGACGAACCATCTCGATATCGATAGCCGCGCCGCTTTGATCGAAGCGATCAACGACTATCAAGGCGCGATCATTCTCGTCTCGCACGACCGGCATCTGCTCGATTCCTGCGCCGACCGGCTGTGGCTCGTCGAAGGCGGAACGGTCAAGCCTTACGACGGCGACATGGACGATTACAAAAAATACGTTCTTGACCGCACGGGCGGCGGAACCGGGTCGCGCAAATCGCGCGAGGGAAAGGTCCTCGCCAAAGAAAATGCACCGGTTGAGAAAACCGCGCCGTTAAGCCCTAAGCAAGCCATGCCTCTCAAAAAGCGGATCGCGGCGGCCGAAGACAAGATGATCAAATTTCAGGATCTGCTCGCACGCGTCGATAAAATGCTCGCTGATCCCGAGGCTTTCGTCAGAGATCCGGTGAAGGCAAAGCAATTGTCCCAGCAGCGCCGCGATCTCGAACGCGCCCTGACAGTCGCTGAGGAAGAATGGCTTATGCTGACGAGCGAGCTGGAGGCGTCTTAAGGGGCAGCCGATCGCATTATTACCGTACGCGATAAATCGATGGTAGAATTTTATAAATACTCTACCATGGATTTATTATGCACCTTAATATCAAAAACGACGAAGCCCATCGGCTGGCTACCGAGCTATCTTTTTAAACGGCGAAAATTTTACGTCTGTCGTTACGGTCGCTTTACGCGAACGCTTAGAGCGCGAGCGGCGGCGTCTTGGACGTAACACCGTCGCTAACGATCTTATGGCCATCGGAAAACGCTATGCGAGCCTTCCGGACGCGACAGCGGCAAGTCCCGATGAGATCATTGGGTATGACGAAAACGGGCTTCCCAAATGATCGCGATAGACACGTCGGCTGTGGTCGCAATCTTCCGCCAGGAAGGAGATGCCGCGTTTTATGCCGACCAGATCGCCGGTGACAATGAGCCATTGATGTCGGCAGCAAACATCGTCGAAACTTCTCTTGTGCTGCGGGGCCTGAAAAAGATCTCCTCCGCCGAAGCCGAAGCATGGCTTGACTCGTTTTTGACCATCGCCGGGATTCGGGTCGAGTCCGTTACGACCGCGCAAGCGGACATCGCCCGCGCTGCTCACATCCAATTTGGCAAAGGTACCGGTCACGCGGCGGGCCTAAACTATGGCGATTGCTTCGCCTATGCCTTGGCGAAGGCGATGACTATACCGCTTCTTTTCAAAGGAGACGACTTTGCCAAGACTGACGTTACACCCGCGCTTCGACACCCTTGAGGCTCAGGTGCTCATCAGTCTAAGGGTTTAAATGTCTAATTTGGCCCGCAAATTGGCTGAAGGTTAGAGATGCAGCACGCATTGCGTTATCGAAACTGGCCTAGCGCCACCCCGCTATCGTTTCCGCGATCATCTGTTGCGCGCTTTGGATAAACTCCGGCGATACATCCGGCCGCGTCGCGGACTCGACCCAAGCCAAAAGATCCGTCATGGCCGCGAGCCGCCGCCAATGATCAGGCAAGACGCCGCCCGCCGCGCGATAGCCCTCGGCGAGGCCGTCCGCGAATCCTGGCAGATCGCCCAAAGGCGCGCGCAATAGATTGCCCAGATCGAAAAACGGTGTGCCGCTGAAGGCGAATTCCCAATCGATGATGCCGGTGATCGTCCAATCGGTTCCACGCCGCGTCACCAGAATATTGGTGCCGCCGCAATCGCCATGGACCAGGCATGGCGCACCCTGCCACGTATCGAGGATCGCGCTCTCGCGCCCGGCGAAAGCCAGCAAGGCTCTAGCGCAGTCCTTACCCAACCGCTCGCGGCTAAGACCTTGGCTCAACATATCGTGGAAATAACGGCACATACCCATGCTGCCAAGATCGATCGGGCCCTGAACGTTGAGAGCCGCATCGAAAAACCCAAATCGATCGAAATGCACCGCATGGACGGCGGCCCAAACCGCGCCCGCTTTGAAGGCGAGCGACTTCACATCGGCTTCGTCGAGACGGCGTACGGCGAGATCCAGCCGCTCGCCGCCAATCCACTCAAAGAGCGCATAAGGCGTATGCGTTACCGGGTTGTTGTCGGCCCCGTCCAAAAGTCTGGGCGTTGGCAAACCGCGCTCTGTCCCGAGGCGATGCACGGCGCGCTCAACTGGCGCGAGATTGGGCTCATGCTGGTAAAGCTTGGCTTCGACGCTCGGCCGCCCGTCCCGGAATTCGAGACGGTAATTGCTATTCGTCAGACCGCCGGGCAGCGCGATTGCGGCGGCGACATCCGGCCGCCCTCGCAGATTGACCGCAAGCCTGGTCGCCTCCTGAGGCGTAAGGTCGAGGATAGGGAGCGTTCTTGGCCAGCGGTCGCGCGTAATGTTTGCCTCAATCCATTGGTCTTAAGCGGCGCCGCGCTGGAACAGCACGCGCCAATGGCGCCGTCCGACTTGCGCGGTCGCGTTGATATCTTCGATCACGACCGGAGCAAGGCCATGGCTTTTGGCTTCGTCGATGAAGGATGGCGGCAAGGGCCAGGGCGGCCCGGAGATATCGTCTTCTTCACCGCGCGCGCGGGCAACCACAAGCAAATGCCCGCCGGGCTTTAGGACAGACGCCAGGATGCCCAGCGCCTTCGGCACAAGCGAAACGGATAAAGCCTGCAACGTGTAGCATTCATGCACGAGATCGAAGGCGCCCCGCCATTCGGCTGGCAGCGTGAAGAGGTCAGCCACTTGATAATCGGCATGTGTCATGGGAAATCGCTGCTTTGCCCAGGACACCGCTTCAGCGACGAGGTCGAACGCCGTGACTTTGGCACCCGCCGCTGCAAGGCATTCGGCATTGTCGCCGAGGCCGCAGCCGACATCGAGCGCCGTCAGGCCGGTCAATCCGCGCACCTGTCCTTCAACCCAGGCACGTGTCAGAGGATGCGGCGTGAGATTGGCCCAAGGCACGCGCGCCGGGTCGTTTCCGGCGAGGCGGTAGACGGACTCGAACCAGTCGCGCCGCAAAGGGTCTGCCACGGCACCATCCTGCATGGCAGGATCGAGCGCGTCGAGCTTTTGACGGGCCTCGGTGCGCCTCGCGGCGAATTCTGGGGATGCGGGATCGAGATCCGACGCGCTTAGGTTGGATAAGTCTTGAATGGATGCCATGCTCAACTCTTAAAGGCGCCACAGCGCTGCGTCCAGCAGAGTAACCGCCCTTCTTTTTTAGATCACGCGATCGATTTCAAAATTTTAAGGCGGGATGCGATGCGAACGGCGTGCGGTCTGGATGCGAGCTTCGTTTCTTGATGATAGACGATAAAGATCAGCCGCGGCCCCTAGGCAGATGGATCGGCGAAGTGATCGAGATCGCTCGCGCGTTGCGGCAAAGTCGAAACACAATGCTGCCCGCTTTCACGTACCGCGTCATGCGCGCCGTGGGGCAACAGGTTTGGTTCATCAATCTCGGCCGCGCGGCCTTCCGCAAAAGGCGAGTAAAAGCGATATTTGGCACCGGCCTCTTTAACCTGCGGCCGGCCGCTTTCAGTTTCCGTCAAACCTGCCACGCAACAAGTTGCGATGGACCTGCCGAGCTTGTCGCATTTTACGCTCGAACATGTCTGCGTGCTGAACAGGCAGGCCGCTGGAGCGGCCTGTTACGCCCGACACCATTGGTTCTCGATCTCGGCCGTTTCGCGAATTTCGATGCTTACCGCGACGCGGTTTCGAAAATCACCGGCGGGCGCTACCACCGGTCAGCGAACAAGGCGGCGCGCCTCGGTTACACCGCCCGGCAGGTCGATGAAAGTGCTTTCGCGGCAGGCGTCAGCCGCATTCGAGCCTCGAAGGTCTGGCGCTCGCATGGCCCGGTCATCGAGGCCATTTTCAATAATCTTCCCGCCTGCGGCGATCTTGAAATTGAGCCTCGTGAGCCCCTTTGCCACGAGCATTGGACGCGGGCTTGGGGCGTCTTTGGCCCGCTTAAAGGCGGCAATGGACTTGTCGCGCACGCTGTGCTCCGCCGCGCTGGCAATGTGGTGCTGTTCGATTTTTTTATGGGGCATGCGGACGTATTGAAGGCGGGGGTCACTAAACTGCTGATGTTCGAAATCATGAAATGGATGCTTGACCGGAAAGACCCATCCGTGCGCGGCCTTGAATTTGCCTTTCAAGGTGTGGTCGAAGTCGGCAGCCGTGGTATTATCGATTGGAAGCGTTACGTGCAATTCGAGCCGCGCTGCTTGATTTTGACGGATGATCGGCCCTTTGCATTTCCCGCCGGATTCGACCCCGATGTCTACCTGCGGCTCAACCCCGATGTCCGGGCAGCGGGGGCTGACCCCAAACATCATTTCATCTGTCATGGCCTCAAGGAAGGCCGGCCTTATCGATATCCGGCTTAGAAATACCCCAAGAGACGTCTGTGACATCTGAGAGTTGAAATGAGGAGTTGCATAACGGCGGACGGCGTAGCAATACGCACAAAAGCGATGAGCTTTGCTCATTACCGGTCGTTACGCATGTTACGGATGCCTGTTCTCCCAGTGCCCTATGCGCTTCGATGCGCGCGATTGTTGAGGAAAGGGGGAGGTGCGGGATTGTGCAGTGAACGGCGGGAAATCTTATCTGCCTTCGGCCATCTTCCCTTCGGTGGCGGCGGAGAATGACGAAACTTGTCATTTTCGACATAGACGGCACATTGGTCGATAGTCAGGATTTCATCGTCGAAGCACAGCGGCGCGCTTTTTCAGCGCATGGAATGGCGGTGCCCGGACGCGAGACCAGTCTCTCCATCGTCGGCCTGTCGCTGACGGAAGCCTTTACGGCCTTGGTCGGCGCCGCCGGACCGGTAGCCAGTCTCGCCGATGCCTATCGGACTGCGTGGCACGAGATGCGCGAAGAGGCCACCTTCGCAGAAGCTCTTTATCCGGGCGCGCGTTAGACCATCGCAGCTCTCGCAAAGCGCGAAGATATTCAGCTCGGGATCGCCACCGGCAAGGCCAAGCGCGGCGTGAACCATCTCTTTGACCGCTGCGGCTGGCATGATCATTTCACGACCATCCAAACCTCGGACGATCATCCCTCGAAACCCGCGCCGGATATGATTCTCGCAGCACTCAAGGAGACCGGCATTGCACCGGATCTAACCTTCATGATCGGCGATACGAGTTATGATATGCAAATGGCGCGAGCGGCGGGTGTACATGCCATTGGTGTCGCTTGGGGCTATCACGCGCACACACAATTGCGAGAGGCCGGCGCCGAAGCCATCCTGCATGATTTCACCGAATTACACGCGCTGATTCTCTAATCCTGATTTTTCGCTAATTCCGCAAAAGTCCATTTAACTCTGCGACCATTTTCGCCAGCCGGTCCTGAAACCGGCCGATCATCTCATCGCTCTCGTCATTTTGATCGTGAAACGACCACCAATCATCCGGGCGCCTCACCGCATGCCCGGCATCGGCCATGCCCGACTTATTCTTAAAACCCAGGTAATAGGCTTGGCTTTGGCAGATATAATGATTGATACGCAATTTTTCATATGAGGGCTCAGTGTCTCTCATGAATCCATGTGTGACCGGCCTCATCAATTCATCATAAGTTCCAAACAGAGTTGTAAAGAGATGCGAATTCGCCGATGCGGTCATCTGCTGCCGCCCCATGACGATCGATTTGACGTGCCGGTTTCTGATGAAATTTAAATTTGGCCGCCGCCTGTAATTGTCGATCACCAATCCGGGCGGCTCGCTAATATGGCCGCTGCTGCCATAACAGACCCAATAGGCCGCTAAGGCAGACATTTTCCTGTAGCTATAGTCTTGGAGAACATCGCGTAAATCATCGGCCGCAACCGGAAACAGAAATTCGTCTCCATCGATAAAGGCCATCCAATCCACTTCGTGGCCAAAATTATCATAAGCGTGCTGATAGGCCTTCAATTGCACGAAATCCATGAGACCGGGAATTTGGAAGGCCTTTATATCGAGAGCCGAGGAGATTTTTGCCAAAATATCACTCGTTTCATCGGTACAATGATGCGCATAAAAATAAAATTTCCGAAATCCAACGATATAGTGAAAGGCTAGCCATTCCACGATCCAGGGCGCCCGGTCGCGTTGTATGGTACAGAGACCAAGTCTCATCTGATCCAATAGTCCCAATATGTTCCAATGAGATTCATAAATCGCTTGGTTCGGTGATTCTCACAAGCCTCGCCGCCATCCAGCATGAGCCGCCGGACGGCTCGCCCCAGCGGCCAGGCGGTGTTAAAAGGGGCCATGCAAGACGACTTCACCAACGATGGGGTGCCAATCCCCGGCCAGCCGATCGACCCCGTCGCCATGGCGCGGCGGGACATGAGGAAGGCGCTCCCAAAGCGCTTTTATAAAACGGCGGCGGCCAGCGCCTGCGATGGCGGCTTCGCCATTCTTCTCGACGGCAAACCCGTCAAGACACCTGCCAAAAACGCGCTTGCCCTGCCGGCAAAAGCCGCTGCCGAGGCCGTCGCTGCCGAATGGCGGGCGCAAGACGAATATATCGACCCTGCGATGATGCCGCTGACACGGCTTGTTCATTCCGCGCTCGATGGTGTCGCGCGCGAACAAAAAGCCTGTATCGACGAGATTGTGAAATATGCGGGCACCGACCTTGTCTGCTACCGCGCGGATGAGCCCGACGCCCTTGTCAAAGCCCAAGAAGCAGCATGGGGTCCCTATCTGACTTTCGCGCGCGAGAAACTCGGCGCTTCATTCATATGCACCCAAGGCATTATCTTCAAAGAGCAGCCTGAAGAGGCTTGCCGCGCGGTTCACGAGGCCGTGCGGGCAATCGCCGCGCCCCGTGCGTCCGGAATATTCGCACTGGCCGCGCTCAATGTCATGACGAGCCTCACCGGATCGGCTCTCATCGCGCTTGGCGTCGCGCAACAAGCTTTTGGCGTCGAAGCGGCCTGGAAGGCCGCTCATGCCGATGAGGATTTCCAGATGCAAATCTGGGGACATGACGAAGAAGCTCTGCGACGCAGAGCAAGACGCTGGATCGAAATGGAAGCAGCCGCCAGGCTCTTCCGGCTTGTCCATAATGAGGAGACGATAGGATGAGCGCAGAGCTTTACGATATTCCGCTGAAAACGATCGACGGCAAAGATACATCGCTGGCCGAATATAAAAACGGCGTGCTTTTGATCGTCAATGTCGCGTCGGCGTGCGGGCTGACACCGCAATATGGCGGGCTTGAGAAAATCTATGAGACCTATATCGACCGTGGCTTCAATGTGCTGGGCTTTCCCTGTAATGATTTCGGCGCGCAGGAACCTGGCACAGAAGCGGAAATCACCAAATTCTGCGAGACGCGCTTCAATGTTCAATTTCCCATGTTCAGCAAAATTAAAGTCAAAGGCGCTGAACAGCACCCGCTCTACACGGCTTTGATCGCGGCGCAGCCGAAGGCTATTCAGCCCAACGGCACGGTCGAGGGCAATGGCGATATTTCGTGGAATTTCGAAAAATTTCTGATCGGCCGCGACGGCAAAGTAATCGCGCGTTTCGCCCCGAGCGTCACGCCTGAGGCCCCGCAAATCATAACGGCCATCGAGGCAGCGCTTGGCGCCGCCGCATAGGACGCTTTGAGCATCGAGCCTATCCCATCGGCATTTTTCAAAATGGCAGATCTGACCATTCGCCGGATGTGTCCCAGCGATGCCGATGGGTTGATGGCTTTAATGAATGCGGGACATCTTGAGCCTTTGAGGCCAGATCTCCCGCAATCCGCTGCGAAACTCATTCGCGATATCTTTTTACATAGATCAAAAGATGACTTTCGCTTTGTCGCCATTTGCGCGAGCGAAATCATCGGCCAAGCCTGTTTGAGATCGTCACAGCGAACGGCCACACTTACGATCAAAGTTCGCGAAGATCATCGCCGGAGCGGCATAGCCGCCGCGCTGCTGGCACATATGATCGATGCAGCCAGATATCTATGTCTGTGGGATCGCATCGACGCCAATGTTTTTGACGGCAACCCAGCAGCGATCCGCCTTTATGAAAAGTTCGGATTTGAAATCAAATCGCACGGGACGAGCCAAGACAGAGGCAAAATATTGACGATGTCGAAATCGCTTGAATAAAACGCGAGTCAGCAGATGGCCGAGCGGAATGGCTTTACCCGATTGCCCAGACATTGCTGGCTCGCGTTATTGCAACAACGTATCAGCGTATCAGCGCATCAAAATATCAGCGCTTAACTTGAGGATCTTCGCCATGCGCGTGGCTCTTGCCCTCGACCTCGGCAGCGATCAAAGACTTACGCTCTTTTCCCTCAAGCGCCTCTTTCGCGTCCTGAGCCGCGGCTTCCACGCGTCCGCTCTTGGCGAATTCCGTGGTTTCCTTATTGTACTTTTCGGCGGAAATCTTATCGCCTTCGCCCTGATTTTTATCCATGCTCTAAGCTCCTTGGTGAGACATTCCGCCCAGCAACGTGGAACGCCGCCCCAGGTTCCATCCAAGATTCGATTGATCGAAGCCAAGCTTTTGGACGACAGACTTTGCATGGAGCCATTTCGGTGGCGCTGAAACAATCCCAAAACGGAGGCGAACTCATCGCGCGCGTGCAAGCCCAGCATGCGCGCGGCAAACTCACGGCATATGAACGCATCGAGATTCTGTTCGATGAAGATTCGTTCGTCGAATTGGCTATTGATAGCGACACAAGCGTGGTCACGGGATTTGGCACGATCCATGGCCGCCGGGTTTATACGTTCGCCAAGAATTATTGTTTTCTAAAGGGCTCTCTTTCCGCCGCGCATGCGGAAAAAATCACTCATCTTCAAGCCCGCGCCATCGCGGACAAAGCACCGCTCATCGGTCTGTACGATTCAGGCGGTTTGCGGTTCGACAATGGGCTCAATGCGCTCGCGGGATATGGCGATATGATTCGCTTTCATGTTCAGGCATCGGGCGTCATCCCGCAAATAGCGCTTCTCATGGGACCTTGTATTGGCGGCGATGCCTTCGCCGCGGGCTTAGCGGATTTCATCTTCATGGTATCGGAGATTGGCTCTCTCTGCGTGACAGGTCCCGAGGTCGCCAATGAACTAGCAGGCACCGATCTGACAATGGATGCGCTTGGCGGGGCAGCGATGCAGGCAGAGCGCAGCGGCATCGCCGCCGCCCGATATGAAGATGATATTTTAGCGCTTTCGCAGCTGCGCAGGTTCATCGACTTCCTGCCCTCCTCTCGTGCCGATTATGCCCACGCATGGCCGAGCTATGACGAGAGCGATCGCGCGGAAGCATCGCTCGATACGCTTGTGCCCGAAGATCCAACAGCGCCCTACGATATAAAGGAAGCGATTTTGAAAATCGCCGATGAAGGCGATCTCTTCGAAATTCAGGAGGCCTTCGCACAAAATATCGTTGCCTGTTTGGCGCGATTGCAAGGCCGCACTGTCGGCATCCTTGCCAATCAGCCTTTGGTTTTGGGCGGCATCATCGATTGCGGCGCGGCATGCAAGGCCGCCCGCCTCATTGGCTTCTGCGATCGCTTTCAGCTTCCCATCATCGCGTTCGTCGATGTACCGGGATTTTTGCCCGGCCTCGATCAAGAAGAAGCTGGCCTCGCGCACCATGGCGCGGAGCTCATGCGCGCCTATGCGCGAGCGACCGTGCCAAAAATCACCGTCATTTTGGGACAAGCCCATGGCGCCGCCGCGATCATGATGGGTTCAAAGCAGCTTGGCGCCGGCAAGGTCTTTGCCTGGCCCTCGGCCACAATCGGATTGACGAATGAAAGCGGTTCGAGCCTGTCATCAGCCGCGGCACAAGGCATAATCGACGCCGTCATTCAGCCCAGCATGACACGCGAGCATCTGATTGGGGCTTTAACGTCATTGCGAACGGAGCGGAGCAATGACGGCACTTCATATTGAAAGACGACCATGACGAAGAAGCCGCAGGGCCTCACACAACTTGGCGAAAAAACGCCCCTGCCTGCCTCGCCTGGCGAGGCGAGGCTCGAGCGCGTCGCCAACCCGCATAAAGGCACGAATTACATCGCGCGTTTCACAGCGCCAGAATTCACGTCTCTCTGCCCCGTTACCGGCCAGCCCGATTTCGCGCATCTCGTGATCGACTATCTGCCTGGCGATTGGCTCGTGGAATCGAAGTCGCTGAAACTCTATTTGACGTCCTATCGAAACCACGGTGCTTTTCACGAAGATTGCACGATCAAGATCGGCAAGGATCTCGTCGCGCTCTTGAAGCCCGTCTGGTTTCGCATCGGCGGCTATTGGTATCCGCGCGGCGGCATCCCGATCGATGTCTTTTGGCAGACCGGCAAATTGCCAGTAGGCACTTGGGTGCCGGAGCAAGGTGTAGCCCCCTATCGCGGACGGGGGTGACATGCCCTCATACTGAGGAGCGTCTGAAAGACACGTCTCGAAGTAGGAGGGCAAATGCGCCGCGCTGACGGTCCATCCTTCGAGACGCAAGCTGCGCTTGCTCCTCGGGACGAGGGCTCTGGCAACCCGCATACGTGTTTTTTTCGACTCATTTATTTCCGACGCGGCCATAGCCCCGATAAATAAATCTCAAACCAGCCGGCTCTGCTCCACCGCGGCCGCGATGAAACTCGCAAACAGCGGATGCGGCGCGAAGGGCCGCGATTTCAATTCGGGATGATATTGCACGCCGATAAACCAGGGGTGATCCTGGAATTCGATCGTTTCCGGCAGCAGGCCATCCGGCGACATGCCCGCGAATATCAAGCCCTTTTCTTCCAGCCGCTCGCGATAGGCGGTGTTCACCTCATAGCGATGGCGGTGGCGTTCGGAAATTTCCGTCGCACCATAAATGCCAGCGATCTTCGATCCGGCGCGAAGATGCGCTTGGTAAGCGCCGAGCCGCATCGTTCCGCCGAGATCGCCTTCATTGGCGCGGGTCTGCAATTCATTGCCGCGCATCCATTCCGTCATCAGGCCGATCAGCGGCTCGCGCGTCGGGCCAAACTCGGTCGAATTAGCATCGGGTATGCCGCCAAGCGAACGCGCCGCTTCGATCACTGCCATTTGCATGCCGAAACAAATGCCGAAATAGGGCACCTTGCGCTGACGGGCGAAGCGCGCCGCCAAGATTTTGCCTTCCGCGCCGCGCTGGCCAAAGCCGCCGGGCACGAGAATACCATTGACATCTTCGAGATAGGCCGACGGATCGTCCGCCTCGAAGATTTCAGATTCGATCCAATCGAGCTTGACCCGCACATGATTGGCGAGGCCGCCGTGGTTCAGAGCCTCGATCAGAGATTTATAGGCGTCCTTGAGGCCCGTATATTTGCCGACGATTGCAATCGTGACTTCACCTTCGGGGTTATGCACGCGCTCGGTGACGGCGTTCCAGCGGTTCATGTCCGGCTTCGGCGCAGGCTCGATTTCGAAGGCCGCCAAAACCTCCTTGTCGAGGCCCGCCGTATGGTACGCCTGCGGCACGTCGTAGATCGACGCCACATCATGCGCTTCGATCACAGCGCTCTCGCGCACATTGCAAAACAGGCCGAGCTTGCGGCGCTCCTCGACAGGGATCTCGCGCTCGGTCCGGCAGAGGAGAATATCGGGCTGAATGCCGATCGACCGTAATTCTTTGACAGAATGCTGCGTGGGCTTGGTTTTAAGTTCGCCAGCGCTTGGGATGAACGGAAGAAGCGTCAGATGGACATAAACGGCATGATGGCGCGGCAAATCATTGCCGAGCTGCCGGATGGCTTCGAAAAAAGGCAGGCCTTCGATATCGCCGACCGTGCCGCCGATCTCGACGAGCACAAAATCCACATGCTCATTGCCGCTGAGCACGAATTCCTTAATGGCGTTGGTCACATGCGGGATGACTTGGATGGTCGCGCCGAGAAAATCGCCCCGCCGCTCCTTATTGATGATGTCCTGATAGATACGGCCGGTCGTAATATTATCTTCACGGACGGCGGGACGCCCAGTGAAGCGCTCGTAATGGCCCAGATCGAGATCGGTCTCGGCGCCATCGTCGGTGACGAAGACTTCGCCGTGCTCATAGGGACTCATCGTCCCTGGATCGACATTCAAATAGGGATCGAGCTTCCGCAGGCGCACCGTATAACCGCGTGCCTGCAAAAGTGCTCCGAGCGCGGCGGATGCCAAACCTTTACCTAAGGATGAGACCACGCCGCCGGTGATGAAAATATACCGCGCCATGGGCTTTGAGGATTATCCTCTTTTTGCGCTTTTGGGGAGGTCTAAAGAAAAACCCCCGATCTATCCACAAAAGCTTTTGCTCCGGAGCCGCCTCCCTCCAGGCCAAGCTATTGCCAAAACAAAATTGGATGAAATCGCGGCCATCCGGGGAATTATTTGCCGAAAAGCTCTTCCGCGGCGGCGCCGACGCCAATCTCCGGATGCGCGGCGCAATATTCGCCGAGCTTACCCGCATTGGTTTTCAGCTTATCGAAATCGATGATCGCGGGCGCATCCTCATCCATATAATATCCATCGAGCCAAGCCAGCGTATAGCTTATCTCGTCCTTGCTGCTCGCCAGAAAGTCTTTGCACTTAACGGTTCCGAGGTCGAGGACAGCGGCTTGAGCGGTGAAAGAGATCGAGCAGAGGAAAACGCCCGCGCCCGCGAGAACAGTCAGTCTGTTTTTCACGATGTCTCTCCCCTAGATCATCCAGCCTTCGAATGGAATCATTTGAAGGCGATAAGATGATCCCTAATCCAAAATTTGGATCATCCGATGCTCTGGCTTAACTTTATTTTCGATACCGTCTTTGACTTAGAGCGCTTTCCGCTTGGGTGGAATCACACAAGCGATAAGAATTCGCTCCAAATCAATATGTTAGAGCATGTTCTTTTCGCAAATCCACGTACACTTTTGCGGAACATGCTCTAGGAAAACAACTTTGGGAAAAACAAAAAAGGCAAAGCTGCGAACCTATAAAATCACAATTTTGCCGATCATTATTCTTTTTAAGCCGCGAATAATTGTTCGTTCGGCGGCAAAATCGCAAGAAGTGAAATCAAGCTGATCATACGCTTGTCTATGGCGACAATGCCGCTCACAAAATCCTTTGCCATTTGCGAGGCGACATCGGGCGTCGGCTGGATCATATCCTGGCTGATCGTCAGGATTTCCGACACGCCCTCGACCAGCAGCCCCACCATCTGACTGGCGATTTCGACAACGAGAATCGCATGACGGCTTGTCGGTTCCGTGGGCGGCAGACCGAGCCGTGCCGCGAAATCGATAATCGGCAAAATCGCACCGCGCAGGTTGAGCATGCCGCAAACGAAGCTTGGGGCGTGAACCAAGGGCGTCACCGGCATCCACACCCGGATTTCGCGCACCGACATCACATCGACGCAGAACTCCTGGGCACCGACCAGGAATGTGATCATTTCGCGTTTCATGGCGCCGTCTGTCCTGCCAAGTTCAGCCATTTGGTTTCACCTTTATTTATCGAGCCGGGCTTTCAAAACTCCTCCCAGCCGCTATCGCTGCTTCCGCCGCTGTTCACAGCCTTCACGACGCGCGCGACCCGAACCGGCGGTGCCACTGGCTGACGGAACACATGGGGCGCTGCTTTTTTCAAAGCATCGCGCATGGAACCATTGGCCTTTGCGTTAGAGCCGACCCGGAACTGGCCCATGAGACCCGCGAGCTGCGCAGTCTCTTGCGACAGCGAATGGCTGGCCGCGGTCGATTCCTCCACCATAGCCGCGTTTTGCTGCGTGACCTGGTCCATCTGATTGATCGCGGTGTTGATTTGGGTCAGCCCGGTCGCCTGCTCCTGCGCACCCGCGGCGATCCCGGCGACAATGTCATTGATCTCCGTCACCTGAGTCATGATCCGTTCCAGCGACTTGCCGGTTTCGGCCACAAGTTTGACGCCATTGTCGACCTCGACGGTCGACGCGGTAATCAGGCCTTTGATTTCCTTAGCAGCCTCGGCGGAGCGTTGAGCCAGTGCGCGCACTTCGGAAGCAACGACCGCGAAACCTCTGCCTGCATCGCCTGCGCGCGCCGCCTCGACGCCGGCATTCAGCGCCAGCAAATTGGTCTGAAACGCGATTTCGTCGATGACACTGATGATCTGGCTGATCTGCTGCGATGATTTGGCAATCGCAGCCATAGCTTCGACGGCCTGCCCCACGACGACCGCGCTTTTCTTGGCGTCGCTATCGGCTTCGGCGACAACCTGACGGGCATGACTGGCGCCCTCAGCAGCCTTCTTCACCGTCGCCACGATTTCATCGAGGGCCGCCGCCGTCTCTTCGAGGCTTGCCGCCTGCTGCTCGGTCCGCCGTGACAAGTCTTCGGAGGCCGTCGAGATTTCCTGTGTCCCGGACTGGATGGCGTCGGTGCTCGAAACAACATTGAGCATCGTCGCCTTCAGCTTGTCGATCGCATCGTTGAAATCGTTTCTGATCTGCACGTAGTTTTGGGAGAAGTTTTCCCCAAGGCGGATCGTCAAATCGCCAGCGGCGAGGTTTTTGAGGGCGTCGCCCAACTGGCTCACCGCTTGGGCTTGTTCCTCAGCTGCTCGCGCCAGTTCCAAGGCCCCCCGCTCACGCTCCTCGGCGGCAGCGGCGCGGGCAGAGA
>Ga0116230_10003185_pt1 | contig 15973 bp, 27 predicted proteins | sample S1TSphfallax_3_FD_88678 | JGI IMG/M metagenome (GOLD analysis project Ga0116230, IMG submission 88678) | Host-associated microbial communities from peat moss isolated from Minnesota, USA - S1T2_Fd - Sphagnum fallax MG | ecosystem: Host-associated > Plants > Peat moss > Unclassified | place... | reverse complement strand
TTATCGGTAAAAAAATCGGCATGACCCAGGTCTACGACGCCCAAAACGTCCTAGTCCCGGTCACCGTGGTTGAAGCCGGCCCCTGCGCGGTGGTCCAGGTCAAGACCGAGGCCACCGACGGCTACAACGCCGTCCAGCTCGGCTTCTCGGCCCAGAAGCCGAAGAACGCCTCGCTCGCCGAGACCAATCACGCCAAGAAGGCCGGCCTCGACCATACGCCCCGCGTCCTCAGCGAAGTCCGCCTCACCGGCGCCCCCGAGCACAAGGTCGGCGATGTCGTCACCGTCACCGCCTTCGCCGAGGGCCAGCTCGTCGACGTCATCGGCATCACCAAGGGCAAGGGCTTCCAGGGTGTCGTCAAACGCTTCCGCGTCGCCGGCGGTCCCGCCACCCACGGCTCCATGTTCCACCGCCGCATCGGTTCGATCGGCATGCGCCAGACCCCCGGTCGCGCCTGGAAGAACCAGGCGATGCCCGGCCACATGGGCAGCGAGCGCCGCACCGTGCAGAACCTGCGCGTCGTGAAGGTCATCGCCGACAAGAATCTCCTCCTGGTCAAGGGCGCGATCCCGGGCGCTAACGGCGACGATGTCCTCGTCCGCCTCGCGATCAAGGGCCAGCCGAAGACCGCCTAAACTCCGGAGCACACGCGCCATGAAACTCACCATTTTCAGCCCCGACGGCAAACAGAGCCGCGAACAGGATTTTGCGGACATCCCGACCTTCGAGGGCGACCGCGGCCTCCAGGCCGTCAAGGAAGTCGTCGTCGCGATCAACGCGAACAACCGCCTCGGCACCCACTCCACCAAGACCCGCGGCGAAGTCCGCGGCGGCGGCAAGAAGCCCTGGCGTCAGAAGGGCACCGGCCGCGCCCGCGCCGGCTCGATCCGCTCCCCCCTCTGGTCGGGCGGCGGCGTCGTGTTTGGCCCCAAGCCCCGCGACTACTCCAAGAAGATCAACGCCAAGGTCCGCGCCCTGGCCTTCAGCCGCGCCCTTTTTGACCGCGCCGTCGCCGGCGAACTCGCCGTGATCGAGCGCTTCGAGGCCCAGCCCGCGAAGACGAAGCTCGTCAACCAGGTCGTCTCGCTCATCGCCCCCAAGGGCCGCGTGCTCCTGGTCGATGCCCCCTTCGCCGCCGACACCCGCCGCGCGGCCCGCAACCTCGAGCGCGTCGTCCTCCAGGAGGCCGCCAAGCTCAACACCCTCGATCTCGCGAATTACGGCAAGATCATCGTCAGCAGCAAAGCGCTCGAGACGATCATCGCCCGCCTCAACGGAGGTAAAAACTGATGAAAGCCGACCACGTCCTCAAGAGCGTCCGCCTGACCGAGAAGTCGAACAAGCAGTCGGCCGAGCTGGGCCAGTACACCTTCGAGGTGTTCCCCGGCGCCAACAAGCACGCCATCGCGCTCGCCGTCGAACAGACCTTCAAGGTCACCGTCCGCCGCGTGAACGTCCAGAATTACCGCGGCAAGAACAAGAAGAGCCGCCAGGGCCGCCCCAGCACGACCTCCGATTACAAGAAGGCCATCGTGACCCTGAAGGCCGGCGACAAGATCGAGTTCGTCTAAGCACCCGCCCGCCATGCCCATCAAACCGTTTCGTCCCCTCACGCCTTCCCAGCGCTTCACCTCGCTGAACAAACCCGTCGGCCTGTCCAAGGAACGCCCGCAGCGCTCGCTGACCGAGGCGAAGCCGAAGACCGGCGGCCGCAATGTCTACGGCCGGGTCACCTCCCGCCACCGCGGCGGCGGTCACAAGCAGCTCTACCGCATCATCGACTTCCGGCGCGACCTCTTCGACGTCCCGGCCCGCGTCGAGGCGATCGAGTACGACCCGAACCGCACCGCCCACCTCGCCCTGATCGTCTATCAGAATGGGGAAAAGCGTTACATCCTCGCGCCCGAGGGTCTCACGGTCGGCGCCACCATCGTCACCTCCCGCAAGGCGACGACGAACGACTTCACCGTCGGCAACAACTTCCCGCTCGAGATCATCCCGCCCGCCACCAAGCTCCACAGCGTCGAGCTGATCCCGGGACGCGGCGCCCAGCTCGCCCGTTCGGCCGGCACGGCGATCGAACTCGTCTCGGTCGAGGGCGGCTACGCGCAGATCAAGCTCCCCTCCGGCGAACTCCGCCGCGTCAGCCCGCAATGCCGCGCCACCATCGGCACCATCGGCAACGGCGACCATAACAAGGCCTCGCTCGGCAAGGCCGGTCGCGCCCGCTGGCTCGGCCGCCGCCCGCACGTGCGCGGCGTCGCCATGAACCCGGTCGATCACCCCAACGGTGGCGGCCAGGGCAAGTCCAAGGGCGGCGGCGGTCGCCAGCACCTCGTCTCCCCGTGGGGCCAGCTCGCCAAGGGCTTCCCGACCCGCCGGCGCACGAAGATTTCGAGCAGCCACATCCTCATCCGCAAGAACGGCCGCCCGCCGCGCGGCCAGAAGTAATCCCTCCGACTCCGTACCATGGCCCGTTCCATCAAAAAAGGCTTCTTCGTCGACTACCACCTGCTCGAGAAGATCGAGAAGGCCGTCAAAGCCGGCGCCCGCAAGCCGATCCAGACCTGGTCGCGGCGCTCGACCATCACGCCCGATTTCATCGGCCACACCTTCAACGTGCACAACGGCAAGCTCTTCATCGCCGTGCACGTCACCGAAAACATGGTCGGCCACAAGCTCGGCGAATTCGCGCCGACCCGCGTCTTCAAGTCGCACGGTGGCATGACCCGCAAGGAAATTTAAGGAACGCACCATGGAAGTCCAAGCCCTCACCCGTTACGCGCGCATGTCCCCCAAGAAGGTGCGCGAGGTCGCCCGCACCATCCAGGGTCGCAAGGCGCCGGAAGCCGTCGAATATCTCACGCTCATCCCGCGCAAGTCCGCCCGCCTCCTCGTGAAGACGCTCAAGAGCGCCATCGCGAACGCGGAGAACAACGCCAATCTCGCGGCCGATTCCCTCACCGTGAAAAGCGCCATCGTCGATGGCGGCCCCGTCCTCAAGCGCTTCAAGGCCGGCGCCCGCGGCACCGCGATGCCCCGGCGCAAGAAGATGGCGCACATCCTGATCGTCCTGTCGGACGGCAATTCCAACTGAGGTAATTTCCATGGGCCAAAAGACCAATCCGATCGGTTTCCGACTCGCCGTCACCCGCGACTGGCAGTCCCGCTGGTTCGCCAGCAAGAAAGATTTCCCCAAGCTGCTGCTCGAGGACCAGCTCATTCGCACCACCCTGATGGAGAAGCTGAAGCAGGCCTCCGTGCCGCGCATTTTCATCGAGCGCGCCTCGAACCGCGTCCGCGTCAAGATCTACACCGCCCGCCCCGGCATCGTCATCGGGCGCAAGGGCCAGGAGGTCGAGAACATCAAGGCTCACCTCGCGAAGATCACCGGCAAGGAGATCCTGCTGGACATTCAGGAGGTCAAGAAGCCGGAGATCGAGGCGCAGCTCGTCGCCGAGAACGTCGCCCTCCAGCTCGAACGCCGCATCGCCTTCCGCCGCGCCATGAAGAAGGCCGTCGAGATGGCCATGGCCCTCGGGGCCGAGGGCATCCGGATTCAGTGCTCCGGCCGCCTCGGCGGGACGGACATCGCCCGCCGCGAATGGCAGCGCAAGGGCCGCGTGCCCCTGCACACCCTCCGCGAGAACATCGATTACGGTTTCTCCGAGGCGCTGACCCTCTACGGCAAGATCGGCGTCAAATGTTGGATCTGCAAAAAGGAGGCCGACGTCGCCTGATCGCGCCGTCCGCCCTCATTCCCTAGGAATCCCTTCCCATGGCCCTCGCTCCCGCCCGCACCAAGTACCGCAAGTCCCAAAAGGGCTCCCGCGCCGGCAACGCCAAGCGCGGCAACACGCTCGCCTTCGGCGAGTACGGCCTCCAGTCGCTCACGCGCGGACCGATGACCGGCCAGCAGATCGAGGCGGCCCGCGTCACGATCTCCCGCCACCTGAAGCGCAAGGGCAAGCTCTGGATCCGCGTGTTCCCGCACAAGCCGATCAGCAAGAAGCCGGCCGAGGTCCGCATGGGCCAGGGCAAGGGCCCGGTCGAATACTACGTCGCCGTGATCAAGCCCGGCGCGATCCTCTTCGAGCTGGCCGGCATCACGCCGACCGTCGCCAAGGAGGCGTTCCGCCTCGCCGACGCCAAGCTTCCCTTCCACTGCCGCTTCATCGCCCGCGAGGGCGCTGTGTCATGAACGCCAAAGACATCCGCTCCCTTTCCGCCGACGAGATCTCCGTCAAGCTGCGCGACACCCGCGACCAGCTCCTCCAGCTCCGCCTGCGCAAGCAGACCGGCCAGGTGGAGAAGACCCACGAACTGCGCGTCCTCCGCAAGGACATCGCGCGCCTCGAAACCATCCTGCGCCAGAAGGCCGCGGCCCCCGTGGCCGTCTCCGCCTGAGCCCTCAGCCCCTTTCCGCCATGTCCACCGCCACTCCCGGCTCCCGCAATCAGCGCAAGACCATCATCGGTTTTGTGACCAGCCGTTCGGGCAGCAAGTCCGTCAAGGTCACCGTCCCCTACAAGACGCCCCATCCGCTCTACCACAAGATCATCAGCCGCAAGACGGTGGTCCACGTGCACGATGAGAAGAACGAGACCGTCGTGGGCGACAAGGTCGAGATCATGGAGACGCGTCCGATCAGCCGCCTGAAGCGCTGGCGCGTGGTGACGATCGTCGAACGCTCCGCCGGCGCCGCCGCCGCGGCGATCTCCGAGAACGATGTCGCCGCCCAGGTTCCGACCAAGACCACCCTCGCTTCGCCGGCCGCTCCGGCCAAGGCCTAATCCGTCCACGGAGGCACCCCCATGATCCAATTACGCTCCATCCTCGACGTCGCCGACAACACCGGCGCCCGCCGGGCCGCCATGATCAGCCGCAAGGGCCAGAACACCGACACCGCCGCGGTCGGCGACATCGTCACCGTCCACATCAAGGAGAGCTCCACGGATGCCACGGTGAAGAAGGGCGAAGTCGCCAAAGCCGTGGTCGTCCGCTCCAAGGCGGCGGTCCGCCGCAGCGACGGCAGCTACCTGCGCTTCGACAGCAACGCCATCGTCATCCTCGGACCCGACGGCAATCCCAAGGGCACCCGCATCTTCGGCCCCGTCGCCCGCGAACTGCGCGCGAAGAACTTCATGAAGATCATCTCGCTCGCTCCGGAGGTCCTCTAACATGCAACGCTTTCACGTCAAACGCGGCGACCCGGTCGTCGTCATCTCCGGTTCCCACCGCGGCAAGCAGGGCAAGATCCTCGAAATCCTCGGCGAGAAGTCCCGCGCCCGCGTCGAGGGTGTCGCCATGATGAAGCGCCACACCAAGAAATCGACGGAGCATCCCCAGGGTGCGATCGTCGAGCGCGAGGGTTCCGTCCATATCTCCAACCTGATGCTCCAGTCGACGTTCGACGCGAGCAAACGCAAGAAAGCGCAATCATGAGCACCGCGCCCGCCCTCAAGCAACTTTACACCTCCAAGGTCGTCCCCGAGCTCATCAAGAGCCGCGGCTACAAGAACCCGCACCAGGTTCCGCGCATCGTCAAAGTCAACCTGAACACGGGGATCGACGCTGACGCCGACAAGAATCAGATCGTCGACATCCAGCGCGACCTCGCGCTCATCGCCGGGCAGAAGCCGGTGCTGGCGAAGGCCAAGAAGGCGATCTCGAACTTCAAGCTGAAGCCCAATCAGGTCGTCGGCTGCCACGTCACCCTGCGGGGCACGGCGATGTGGGACTTCCTCTACCGCCTGCTGGCGGTGTCGCTCCCCACCATCCGCGACTTCCGCGGCGTGTCGCCGAAGTTCGACGGCCAGGGCAATTACAATCTGGGCATTTCGGATTTCACCATCTTCCCCGAGATCTCGATGGAGAACGTCAAGAAGCCCATGGGGCTCGACATCACGATCGTGACCTCGGCCGACACCGATGACGAGGGGCGCGAGCTCCTCCGCCTGCTCGGAATGCCGTTCCGGCGCTCCGAGACCGCCAAGACCGCGACCGCCGCCTGATCCCACCATGCCGAAGACCTCCGCCATCCAACGCAACGAGAAGCGCAAGCGCCTCGTCGAGAAGTACGCCAAGCAACGCCTCGAATTGAAGGCGATCCTCGCCAACCCGGCCACGACCGACGAGCAGTTCTTCGCCGCGCAGACCAAGCTGCAGAAGCTCCCGAAGAATTCGTCGCGCGCCCGCATCCGCAACCGCTGCTCGATGAGCGGCCGCCCCCGCGGTTTCCACCGCAAGTTCGGGGTGTCCCGCATCCAGTTCCGGGAGCTCGCGCTCGCCGGCAAGATCCCCGGCGTCATCAAGTCCTCCTGGTAAATCGAATTTTAGCCCCGCGGGAGTCGGATATGACCCGCCCGGCTGTCTCCACTCCCAACATCCGCCATGACCGATCCGATCAGTGATTTCCTCACGCGCCTGCGCAACGCCAGCAAGGCGCGCCTCGAAGAGTGCGTTTCCCCGCACTCGAAGCTCAAGGAGGGCATCGCCGCCATCCTCAAGTCGGAGGGCTACGTCCTCGACTACCGCGACGGCGCCGACGAGCAGGGTCACAAGACCCTGATCGTGAAGCTCAAGTACGTCGCGGGCGCCCCCGCGATCACCGGCCTGACCCGCGCCTCGACGCCGGGCCGCCGCCTCTATTTCGGCTACAACGACATCCCCCGGGTGCTCAATGGCCTCGGCATCAGCATCGTCTCGACCTCGCGCGGCCTCCTCAAGGATGCCGACTGCCGCCGCAACAAGGCGGGTGGGGAACTGATCTGCAACATTTGGTAAGCCCCCTCCGTCCATGAGCCGCATCGGCAAACAACCCGTTCCCATTCCCGACAAGGTCAAGGTCGACATTCAAGAGTCCACCGTCCGCGTCGAAGGCCCCAAGGGCAAAGTCCAGAAAACCTTCTCGCCCGTCGTCAAGATCGTGGTCGCAGACAAGAAGGTCACCGTGACCCCCGTGGGTGAAACCCGCTTCGCCAGCGCGATGCACGGCACCGCGCGCTCGATCATCGCCAGCATGGTCAAGGGCGTCACGGCCGGCTTCGTCAAGGATCTCGAAATCCAGGGCGTCGGCTTCAAGGCCGTCCTCAAGGGCAAGCAGATCGACCTCGCGCTCGGCTACTCGCATCCGATCCTGATGGACATCCCCGAGGGGATCAAAATCACGGTGGTCGAGGGGACCAAGGTCAAGGTCGAGGGCTGCGACAAGCAGCTCGTCGGCGCCGTTACCGCTGAAATGCGCAGCTACTATCCGCCCGAGCCCTACAAGGGCAAGGGTATCCGCATCGTCGGCGAGCGCGTCCGCCGCAAGGAAGGCAAGACCGTCGCCTAACGCCCATGAACACGATTCACAAAGCCAAGCTCCTCCAGAAGCGCCGCTGGCGCATCCGCAAGAAAGTGACCGGGACGGCCGCGCGGCCGCGCCTCTGCGTCAAGTTCAGCGGCAAGAACATCTACGCCCAGGCGATCAACGACGAGACGGGCACGACCCTCGTATTCCTTTCGAGCCTCGACGGCGAACTGCGCAAGCAGACCCTCAAGGCCAACCTCGCCGGCGCGAAGGCGCTGGGCGCGGCGTTCGCCGCCAAGGCCAAGGCGGCCGGGCTCGCGTCCGTCGTCTTCGATCGCAGCGGTGCCCTCTATCACGGCAAGGTCAAGGTCTTCGCGGATGCCGCCCGCGAAGGCGGCCTTGTATTCTAATCCCCGCTCATGAGCACCGAAACCGTTTCTCCCGCCCCCGCCTCCCCGTCTCCCTCCGCCCCCGCGGCCGCGCCCTCCGGGCCCGGCGGCGGCGCGCACCGTCCCGCCCGTCGTGAGTTCGGCCGCGGCCCCCGCCGCGACGACCGCAACCGCGGCGGCCTGATCGCCGATCCGAATGGCGGTCCGGCGATGATCGAGAAGGTGGTCTTCATCAACCGCTGCGCCAAGGTCGTCAAGGGTGGCCGGCGCTTCAGCTTCTCCGCGCTGTCCGTGGTCGGCGACCAGAAGGGCAACGTCGGCGTCGGCTACGGCAAGGCCAACGAAGTGCCGGATGCGATCAAGAAGAGCACCGAACACGCCCGGAAGCACCTCCAGCACGTCAAGCTGAAGGGCGATACGATTCCCCACGATGTCCTCGGTCATTGCGACGGTGGCCGCGTGCTGCTTCGTCCCGCCTCGCCCGGCACCGGGCTGATCGCGGGTGGCGGCGTCCGCGCCGTCCTCGAGGCCGCCGGCGTCAAGAACGTGCTGACCAAGTCGATGGGTTCCAAGAACCACATCGCCGTGGTCAACGCGACCGTCCACGCCCTGCGCCAGCTGCGCATGGCGGAGGATATCACCGCCCTGCGCGCGACCTGAGCCACTCCGATCGATCGGATCCGGACCGGCCGAAGTCGGCCGGTGCGGAGCCCGCAAGGCCGCGCCCACAGCGGCTCCGACGTCTCCCTTCCTCCCTTTTCCCTCATCCGAGTTCCACTCCGCCGCTTTTGGCCGGGGTGGGGCGCCTCCCAGGAACACCATGAAACTCCACGATCTCAAGAACGTCACCGGTGCCGTGCACCGCAAGAAGCGCGTCGGCTGCGGCGAAGGCGGCGGCCACGGCAAGACCAGCGGTCGCGGCGGCAAGGGCCAGACGGCCCGCTCCGGCAGCAGCATCCGCCCCGGTTTTGAAGGCGGCCAGATGCCCCTGTACCGCAAGCTGCCCCACCGCGGTTTCAACAACTACAATTTCCGCACCGAGATGGCCGTGATCAATGTCGGCGATCTCGCCGGCCTCGAGGCCGGCGTGACGGAAGTGACCGCCGAGGCCCTCGCCAAAGCCGGCCTGATCCGCGGCGGCGAGTCGGCCGTCAAGGTCCTGGGCGACGGCGAACTCACGCGCGCCCTCAAGGTCACCGCCGCCAAGTTCTCGGTCTCCGCCAAGATCAAGATCGAGCAGGCCGGCGGCCAGGCCATCGTCGGATAACCCCGACCGGACGCCTGCCGCATGTTTTCCGCGTTCACGAATTCGTTCAAGATTCCGGAACTGCGTTCGCGCATCTTCTACACGCTGGCGCTGCTCTTCGTGGCGCGGGTGGGAGCTGCGATTCCGCTGCCGGGCATCGATCCCGAGCCGCTACAGCACTTCTTCCGCGATCAGGCGGGCGGGGCGGGCGGCGCGCTGATCGGGCTGTACAACATGTTCACGGGCGGCGCGCTGTTGAAGGGCGCGGTTTGCTCCCTGGGCATCATGCCCTACATCAGCGCGTCCATCATCTTCCAGCTGATGACCGCGGTGGTGCCGTCGTTCAGCCGCCTCCAGCAGGAGGGCGACGTCGGCCGCCAGAAGCTGACGCAGTACACCCGCTACGCGACGGTGCTGATCTGTCTCGTGCAGGGCACGCTGACGATCCTCGCCCTGGAGAATCCGAGCCGGCTCTTTTCCGGCTTCGATGTCGGTCAGTACGGCAACATCGTCATCGTCGGGCAGACGGGCTTCCTGATCACGTCGGTCATTTATCTCACCGCCGGCACCCTCCTCATGATGTGGCTGGGCGAGCAGATCACCCAGCGCGGCATCGGCAACGGGGTCTCGCTTTTGATCACGGTGGGCATTCTGGCCGGGATTCCCGGGGCGGCCGTCCAAACGAAGGACTTTTTCTTCCGCCCGGTGGGAGCCGGCGACAGCCACGGTCTGCCGCTCGCGGTGGTAATGATCCTCCTCTTCCTCATCGTCACGATGGGCATCATCGCGGTGGTGCAGGGCCAGCGTAAGATCCCTGTGCAGTACGCGAAGCGGGTGGTGGGCAACAAGGTGATGGGCGGCCAGAGCTCGTTCCTCCCCCTCAAGGTCAATTACTCGGGCGTCATGCCGGTCATCTTCGCGAGCGCGATCCTGCTCTTCCCGCAGCAGATCATGTCGCAGCTCGGGGCGGCGCTGAACCTGCATTTCCTGATCGAATTCTCGGCCAATCTGCTCCGCGGCCACTGGACCTACTACGTCGGGATGTCGCTGCTGATCCTCTTCTTCAGCTACTTCTGGGTGTCGGTCATGTTCAAGCCGATCCAGATCGCCGATGATCTCAAGAAGTACGGCGGCTACGTCCCCGGGGTCCGTCCGGGCGCGCCGACGGCCCAGTTCCTGGACTTCATCATGACGCGGCTGACCCTGGCCGGCGCGGTGTTCCTCACGATCATCGCCGTCATGCCGGACGTCCTGCTGTTCAACCTCAACGTGCCGGCCCGCATCGCTTATTTCTTCGGCGGCACGGGCATGTTGATCACCGTGGGTGTCATTCTTGATACCATGCGGCAGATCGAGACCTTCCTCCTCCAGCGCCACTACGACGGCTTCCTCAAGAAGGGGCGGATCCGTTCGCGCAGTCCCAATGCCGGCGGCGCTATGGGCGATGCCGCCGACCTCAAAACGGTGGGGACGCTCTGGATCGCGCTCGGTGCGATCTTCCTGGTCGGCATCCTGGCCTGGGCGCTCCGCAAGTGGGCCTGAGCCCAGCGGCCGAGCTCGAACCCAATCCTGGCGCGCCGTTTCACACTACCGACCCATCCTCTCGGAGCCCGTATCGGAAGTTTTGCAACGGCACACCGGCGTTCATTTCAGGTCCGGGGTCATAAGGAAACGTGGGCAAGCGGAATCTCCAAATTATTCTTTACAGGGGTGGAAATGGATGCCACCTTTGACCCCTTTTCGTCTCACGGCGGTGGCGCTAGAGCGAAAGTCATTCTCCTTGGCGAGACCGGTTTCCTGACCGAAGCCCGGATCAACCAAGTACGTTCTTTGCATATCGAGCACGTCTCTCCCGCCGGCCTCCTGCGTCGGGAGATTTCGCGCCGCCCGGAATTGGCTCACGCCAAAGCCGCGGCGGATGAAGCGTCCCTCCTCGCGCGGTTGCGCCGGTGGTGCTTCGCGCGCAAACCTGATGCGGGATTTCTCCTCACGGACTTCCCGGCTACGCTGCTCCAAGCGAGGGTGTTTGACGAATGGCTGGAAGCCCGCGGCGAGTCGCTCGACGCGGTCATCGCCGGCCCGGGCGCTCCGGCGCCCGTCGTCGAACACTACCTCACGCTAGGCCTCCTCTTCGAGGAGGCCGGCCTCTCCGCCCGATGAGCTCCATTCCTGTCAAGAACCGGGAAGGAATCCTTCGGATGCGGGAGGCGTGCGCTCTGGCCGCCACGGTGCTTGAAACCCTCAAGCCCCTGGTCAAGCCGGGCGTCACCACGCAGGACTTGGAAGAAGCGGGCCGGGCGGAAATCGCCCGCCTTGGGGCGCGGAGCCCCTGTTACGGCTATCAACATGGCTCGCGCCGCTATCCGGCGCATACCTGCATCTCCGTCAACGAGGAGGTGGTCCATGGGATTCCCTCGCTGCGGCGCATCCTGCGCCCGGGGGATATCGTCTCCCTCGACATCGTGGTCGAGTACCGCGGTTACGTGGGGGACAACGCCTTCACCGTTCCCCTGGCGCCGATCACCCCCGCGGTGGAGAAGCTGCTGCGGGTCACCCGCGAAGCCCTCGCCCTTGGCGTCCGGGCGGCGCAGGTCGGCAACCGGATCGGCGACATCTCGTTCGCCATCCAGTCCCACGTCGAGTCGAACGGATTCAGCGTGGTGCGCGAAATGGTCGGCCACGGCGTAGGCGTCGCAATGCACGAACCCCCGGAGATTCCCAACTTCGGGCGGCGCGGCACCGGCGACCGGATCCGCCCCGGCATGACGTTCGCGATCGAACCCATGGTCAATCTGGGCGGCGCCGCCACCCGCACCCTGGCGGATGGCTGGACGGTGGTTACGGCCGATCACTCCCCCTCCGCCCACTTCGAACACACGGTGCTCACGTCCGATCAGGGCCCTGAAATTCTCACGGTGCCGACCGCCGCTGCGGCCGCCGCCCCTCTCCCTCTTCCCACTCTCCATACTTAACCTCCCAACTCACGTCATATGCCTCGCCTCCTCGGTGTAGAAATCCCCGCGAAGAAGAAAGTCGCGTACTCCCTCCGTTACATTTACGGCATCGGACCCACGCGTGCCGATCAGGTCGTCAAGGAAGCCGGCCTCAAGCCGGACATGCGCGCCGCCGACCTGACGGAGGAGCAGCTCAACAAGATCCTCCACGTCATCACCGAGCATAAGTGGGTGGTCGAGGGCGATCTGCGCCGTGAGCACACCGCCAATCTCAAGCGCCTCCAGGCGATCAACTGCTACCGGGGCATCCGCCACCGCCGCAGCCTGCCGGTGCGCGGTCAGCGCACCAGCACGAACGCCCGCACCCGCAAGGGACCCCGCAAGACCGTGGGCGTCACCAAAGCCAAAGAATAACCCGTCCCCGCCATGGCCGAAGACAAGTCCGCACCCAAGAAAGAGAAGGGCCCGAAGGCCCCCAAGACCGCGCCCGAAGGCGCGCCCGCCGGGGCCGCTGCCGCCGTGGCGGAGCCGACGACCGCTCCGGTCGCCGCCCCCAAGTCCGACAAGCCGGTCGAGCTGATCGGCGGCGTCGCCAAGCAACCGACCGCCGAGGACCTCCTTAAGGAAGAGCTGGGCACGATCAAGGTGCGCAAGGCCAAGGGCTCCAAGAACGTCACCTCGGGCGTCGCCAATGTCCTCGCCTCGTTCAACAACACGATCGTTTCGATCACCGACCTCAAGGGCCAGGTCATCGCATGGTCGAGCGCCGGGAAGTGCAATTTCCGCGGTTCCCGCAAGTCGACGGCCTACGCGGCTCAGATCGTCGCGCAGGACGCCGCCCGCAACGCGATGTCCCACGGCCTCAAGGACGTGGTCATCCGCGTCTCCGGTCCCGGTCTCGGTCGCGACAGCGCGATCCGCGCCCTCCAGGCGATCGGCCTGGAGATCACGTCGATCGTCGACGTGACGCCCATTCCCCACAACGGCTGCCGCCCGCGCAAGCGCCGGCGCGTCTGACGCCGCCGGTCACCGCCACTCTCATCCCCCTCTTTTACCATGGCTCGCTATCTCGGACCCACCACCCGCATCAGCCGCCGTTTCGGCCAGCTCATTCTGGGCTCGGCCAAGGCGCTGGAACGTCGCAACTATCCCCCGGGCCAGCACGGCCCGAAGTCCCGCCGCAAATTCTCCGAGTACGCCGTCGGCCTCAACGAGAAGCAGAAGCTGCGCTTCACCTACGGGCTGCTCGAGCGCCAGTTCCGGCGCATGTTCGAGCAGGCGAAGAAGGAGCGCGGCGTCACCGGTGAGCGCTTCCTCCAGCTCCTGGAGACGCGCCTCGACAGCGTGATCTACCTGCTGGGCTTCGCCAAGAGCCGCGCGGCGGCCCGCCAGTTCGTCAATCACGGGCACATCCGGATCAACGGCCGCAAGGTCGACATCGCCAGCTACCACGTGCTGCCGGGCGACGAGATCGAGGTGCGCAACGCTCCGGCCTCGCGCCAGATGGCGACCCGCAATCTGGAGGAGAACCGCATCCGCACCGTCCCGGGCTGGCTCTCGCTCAATGCGGAACAGTTCAAGGCCTCCGCCGTCCGTCTGCCCAAGCGGGATGAGATGGACCAGAACATCAACGAGCAGCTCATCGTCGAGTTCTACTCGCGCTTCTAAGTCTCTCAATTTTCAACCCATCCCAACTCGCTAGAGTTCATCGCCATGCCCAAACGCCTCGGAAAGTTCGAACTCCCCTCCAAGCTCACCAAAGTCGAGGAAGGTGCCTCGCCCACGTACGGCAAATTCATCGCCGAGCCCTTTGAGGCCGGTTACGGCCACACGGTCGGCAACTCCCTCCGCCGCGTGCTGTTGAGCTCCATCGAGGGCGCCGCGATCAGCTCGATCAAGATCGAAGGGGTCAATCACGAGTTCCAGAGCATCGATGGCGTCGTGGAAGACGTCACCGATATCGTGCTCAATCTCAAGAAGGTGCTGATCGTCTCGCACAAGCGGGACACCATCACCCTCGCGCTCAAGGTGAACAAGGCCGGCCCCGTCACGGCCGCCGACATTCAGCCCGACGCCAACATCCAGATCGTCAATCCCGACCAGCTGATCTGCACGCTCGACAGCAAGCAGACCTTCGAGGCCGAGATCGAGATCAAGACCGGCCGCGGCTACTACCCGGGCGAGCAGAACAAGAAGGAGGAGCAGGCGATCGGCGTCATTCCGATCGACTCCCTCTTCTCGCCCGTGCGCCTGGTCAAGTACGCGGTCGAGGCGACCCGCGTCGGCCAGATCACCGATTACGACAAGCTCATCCTCGAGATCTGGACGGACGGGCGCATCACGCCCGACGACGCCCTCAAGCAGTCGGCCTCGATCATGAAGCACCACCTCGATGTGTTCGACCGCGTCAGCGAGGAGCACTACGAGTTCGAGAGCCAGCAGAGCGAGGTCAGCGAGGAGCAGAACAAGCTCCGCAAGCTGCTCAACATGTCGGTCAACGAGATCGAGCTGTCGGTCCGCGCCGCCAACTGTCTCAACAACGCCAATATCACCACCGTGGGCGAGCTGGCGATGAAGACCGAGCAGGAGATGCTCAAGTACCGCAACTTCGGCAAGAAGTCGCTCAACGAAATCAAGGAGAAGCTCGAAGCCCTCGGCCTTTCGCTGGGGATGAAGTTCGACGAGCGCCTCCTCGACGCCAAGAAGGAAGCCTGAGTCATGCGCCATAACAAACACCGCGCCTCCCTGGGCGTGACCCGCGAGCACCGCGAGTCCATGATGTCGAATCTTGCCGCGGCGCTCATCACGCACGGCCGGATCAAGACGACCCTGACGAAGGCCAAGGCGCTGCGCCCCTTCATCGAGAAGGTCATCACGAAGGCCAAGCGCGCCGCCACGCAGACCGTGAAGGCCGACGCGCTGCATCTGCGCCGCCTCGCGCTCCGCGACGTCCGCGACGAGACCGCGCTGACGCTCCTCTTCAACGAGAAGGTCAAGGACTTCGCCAACCGCCCCGGCGGCTACACCCGCATCTACAAGCTGGGTCCGCAGCGCCTCGGCGATGCGGCCGAGCTCGCCCTGATCGAGTTCGTCAAGGCGGACGACGTGGGCTACAAGAAGGGCCGCACGAAGAAGGCGGCGAAGGCCCGCAAGCCGAAGGCGCCCAAGACCGAGGCCGCTCCGGCGGCTGCGGTGGCTGAGGCTCCCGCCGCAACCGAGGCTCCGACCGCGGCTGCGCCGGAGACTCCCTCGAGCGCTTCGTAACCGAGGCCCGGGGCCGGAGCGGGCAGACCCAACCCGGCCCCTGACGTATGTTTGAGCTTCCGGTCGCGGTAGTGATCTACTGCGTCCTGCTCGCGGTCTTTTTTCTCGGCATCTGGCTGTATTACGACCGCCGGGACCACCGGCGTTTCGAGCGGGAGCGACGGAAGACCACCTTCCACTGCATCCGCTGCGACCGGCTGTATACCGAGCTCGCCGGCACCGAACTGGCCAAGTGCCCGCGGTGCTCGCACGAGAACGGTCGGTTGAGATTCTGAGGCGATCCGCCAGCAGCTTTTTGGTCGCGCCATCCGTCATTCAACGCCGATCTTAGGGTCGGTGGTGGCAACGGACCGGTTGGGCGACGAATCTGCTTTGGCCAGATGACTTTCGGTCCGCCTGAAGTATGTTGGGTGAGTCCGGCGGCGCGTTTCCTGTCCAATGGGCATTTTATGGCGAATCAATCCACTGACCCTGTACTCGGCGGCCGTTTCACCTTCCCTGGCACCTCCCTGACCGTCCATCGCCTCGGCTATGGCGCGATGCAGCTGGCCGGTCCGGGGATCTTCGGTCCCCCCAAGGACCGCGGTGTGGCCCTTGCCGTGCTGCGCGAGGCCGTGGCGGCGGGCGTGAATCACATCGATACGTCGGACTTTTACGGGCCGCACATCACCAATCAAATTATCCGGGAGGCGCTGCACCCGTACCCGCCCGGGCTCGTGATCGTGACCAAGCTGGGCGCCCGTCGGCCGCCCGACAAGTCCTGGCAGAAGGCTATTTCGCCGGCGGAACTGACGACGGGCGTGCACGAGAATCTCCAAAACCTGGG
>Ga0116230_10003184_pt1 | contig 15973 bp, 12 predicted proteins | sample S1TSphfallax_3_FD_88678 | JGI IMG/M metagenome (GOLD analysis project Ga0116230, IMG submission 88678) | Host-associated microbial communities from peat moss isolated from Minnesota, USA - S1T2_Fd - Sphagnum fallax MG | ecosystem: Host-associated > Plants > Peat moss > Unclassified | place... | reverse complement strand
TATAATTATCCCCTATGGTTTTGGTCACAAATATTAATAGATCACCATATAAATATCCCTATACATGTGATTGGTCAAGAAATTTAGAAAAAAAATTAAATATTTCAATGTGAAATGGAATTTCAATTGTAAAAAATGATGAAAATAATGAGTTAAATTTTTCAATATGAAAAAATATATATTGAAATTTTTTTAATGCATCTTACAATTAAATTATTCATTTTATGGTGGTGTATTTTTTTATACACCACCATAAAATGAATAGTTTTGATATTACTATGACATTTTTTGAATCCACATTTTTCATTTTTTATGTGTGACAAACATGGTATCATCATTTCAAAAGTCCATAATGAATCCAATTTTTTCCTAAAACTCATCCATAATTTTTAATAAGATTCTCATTAAAGTTTATTGCAACATGAATAATGAAAATTTTGAAATTTTTAATGTTTGATATGATTTTTCATTTTAAATTCATCTATAATCTAGAAAAATTACAATTGTGACAATCCAAATAGTCCACCTAATTGTGCTTTCACCCAACAAGGCATCAAAAATAACTAATCAAATTGAGATAATTTCAAAATTTTGCAAGTTTTCTTAGCTTTATTTCACAATTACATTTATGTTGCCATGAAATCAATCAAGATCTAAATCATAATTAGAATTTGAATCAAATTTTTGGGTTTATTTTAAGGTATGGTGGGACAACATAAGAATATAATGCAAGGTTGGACATGGTTTCAGGCTTATTACCTAATCAAACAAATCATCTGTAAGCATCCCTAGTTGATGACAATTTTAATGCTATTCCATTAAGGGGGACAACCTCTTCAACTATAAATGTTTGTATGGAGATTTTAAATTTAGCCAATAGAAAAATAGATAGAACAAAAACTTTGTAGACTTTACATACGCAAGTCAAATTTTGAGCTAATTATAGTCACAAATTTACTCCATGGGCCTTTTTTTGGTTGTAAACAATGGAGATCTTCCCAATTGTGAAGAACAATTGAAGTGTAGCATTTGTTTTCCCATATTATCCATGTCTTTGATTGGGAAGAAAATAAAAGGGGAAAAAACCATTAACATATTGCATACAACACCCTCTTTGGGACAAGTGTTATGAAAAGACATGTTGAATTTGAACATCTTGAGGTCTTAACTACCTTTGTTGAAGAAGCCACTCCTATAGACAATATTTCAAAGTCACAAACAACAACTACTAGTTCCAATGAGGGTTGTAAGGTTATGTAGCTAGCCAAAAAACATTCCAAAGTAGTCCATGTGCAATTTCAATATTTTTTGCAAGCAAAAATCTTTATAAGAACTTGGATGGGACCCAAAAATTATTCTTGGAGGGCATATTCATAATCAAGGTACCCAAAAAGATGGTCTAATAATTTTTTTTGCAAAGGACTATTTTGAATTTTTATTACATTTACTATTTCATAATTATAGGGAATTCATATATGACTATAATTAGAATGATGTCATGTTAATCTACTGAAAAAATCTAAGAATAAATTGGATATAATATAGATGTCCTTTTGAGTCCTTTTAAGTAATTTGAGTCAAGTTTATTTTAACTACAATTTTCATCTTAAAGGAATAAAAAAGAATGTATTAAACAATGCAATTGATTCCAATTTTCTTTTATGGATAAGTAATGCATACATCTATGTTTGGCAATGTTTATATAATGCATTTCATTAAATAATATACAATATATATTTTTTGAAGGCTATAAAATCCATTCTAAAAAGGCATTAAAGAAAATGATTCCTTTTTTTTTCCATTTGGTTGATTTTTTGTATTCATTAGGTTTAGAATTTGTGGCCCCAAGTGTTGGAAAAATGTGTAAGATATTTTCATGCAAGAAAACATGTTAAGTTGTATATAAAAACTTATGTACTTATTTTCTACATTTCTGGTTTTTTACCAAAATATTTATGCATAATTACATACGCATGTGAAAAATCACCACCACCATGAAAATTATCATAATTTCAATTATCCAATATTTTTCACTTAAATTTATTCCATTTAGATTCTATATTTGGAATATGGCAAAAACAAAGTCCTTGAGTCTTGTGTTCAAAAAATGGTACCCTAATTGTGAATATGCCTTGGAAAATTTAATCTTGCTCATTGCAAAAGGGTTCTTTCCATTGAACACACATGTGAAAATACTTGGATGTAAAGGTTGGCCTTGAGGTTGGATCCAAAACTTGTTTTCCCATCTCAAAGGACATTGTGTAAAAATATTTTTTTATTTATGGTTATGCGTTGTGTAGATTTGTATGTTCAATTTCAATTTGATGCTACACCTACATTCACAACTACTTTTGATTTGTGGATGAATAGGAACCAACAAGATACTTTTGTTCTTGATGTTAATTTTTTATCAGTTGATTGGAAGCCTCATCATTGGCCTTTTTGAGGCCAATGACAATTGACAAAACAATTTTGGTGAAGACCCTCAAGCCAACCCTCAAAAAGGCCAATGATGAAGCTTGAAGGTCTTCACCAATCAGGAGGGTTGGCCAATTTTGGTGAAGACCCTAAGCCTCATCATTGGCAAGACAATTGAAGGCATTGTTGGAAAAATTTGGGCTCACATCTAAGGTGTTATATTATGTGAAAAACAAAGGCACTAATTTGTCAAACATGATTACTTCTTTAAAGTCAATGATTGCATGTGAGGCATTAAATTTGCTTCAACCTTTTGATGGAGCATGTTTTGGACATGCTATGAGCAAGACTGCTTAATATGCAACCAATGACTTGGCACTAATTAGTGTGAAGTCTACACAATCATTTCTCCAATCATGCATCATTTAGTTACAAAAATCAAGTATATTGAAAATTTAAATCTTTTGCAATTCAAACAATTTTTTATTGTGAAAAGTACAACAAAAATGATTTCCTTTAGTCATCATTGTACATTATAGGCAAAGGAACAAAAAAATGGAGGTGAGCATGCATTGAATCTAATTTGCTTGAATGCAAACTAACAATTTTGGTAAAGACTTAGTTTGCATCAAAAGTTGCCATGTTTCAATAATGCTTGGCCTATAAAGAGGAAATTGTCATGTGCTCTAGTTGTCAAATAGGCCTTAGCTAATTAGATCCTTTTAACACAAACTTGGGCAATTGTTGAAGCAATTTGTGATGTTATTTCTCCCATCATGACTACATGTGCAATGAATCAATGTCGTGGGTATTGATTATTGTCAGATGCCCTAGCTTTTGTAATCAAATTGTATGTGAAGCTATCCAAGGAGAGATTGGAATTACAAGTAGAAATTGAAGAAATGGACATGCGCATGAAGATGAAGCAATTGGGTGCCAACATGTGAGGGCAAGTAACTATTGTTTTAAGACTTTCATTGATGTCATGTTTTCTTTCAAACCCACTAAACCTCACAACATGGTGGCTCTTATGTTGGATCCTCAATTCAAGGATTTGAGTTTAGTGGTAGACTATGTTGGCCACTCTTTTGCAATTGAGATTGTTGTTGCATATCACAAAGAGTTTCTTCTTCCCACCTTGAAGACTTTGTACCAGAAATACCATGGACAATCTAGTACTCCTTCCATTGTTGTGCAAGAACTTATGTATAATTTAGTTTTTGGGGTGGGAGTGTACGAGGAGGACACTTGTTTTGAACAAGTAAGTCTTAATTCTTTTACTTCTTTGGAAACACTTTGAATTCATTTGTTCTTGTTTGCACACTTGAAGTTAACTTTTGTTACAACTTATTTGTGTAAATTTAGGTTTGGCAAAAGTTCTCTTGTTTTCAAACATTTGAGCTGCCTTTGGAAGAGGTGGAAAACCCTTTTCTTTGGTGGTCAAAGCATGAAGGACAATTTTCAACAATTGTTAAGTTGGCTAAAACAATTCTAGGCATACCAGGTAGCCAAATTGAAATAGAGAGAGTATTATCAATTGTAGGTATTCTCACAAGTCTTTCTTGTTGTTGCTTTTGTTCAAAGAACCTAGATCTTTTGGTTCTTTTGATCAAGAATTGGCTTGATGATCCCATAGTTGGATTTGAAGTTAAGAGAGGATCATTGGAAGGTATGGATGAGTTTGGTGAGGCCAAAGAGGAGATATTAGATTTGCTAGATGCTGAATTTCCTAATGAGGTTTAAGGCTATGTGGAAAAATGTGTTTGGATTTGGGACATGTTTCCATGATTTGTGAAGTGTTTAGTTCATTTCACACATGGAACCTTCTTAGTTTTGCCTACCCCTTGTTGTGACTTATGACTTTTATAGAGGAATCAAAGTCTATGATCACATTGTACATTAGACACTTGTGAATTTTGTCAAAGTTTGCATGATTTGGCATCTTCTTTACATGAGATTCTAATTTTTCGTTCATTTCTTCATTTTGGGGGGTTTTTTTTTTCTATTTTCTGATTTTTTTTGCTTGCTGATTTGTTGTTTTATTTTTGGTTTTACACGGCATTACATTGTGTGTAAAAACAGTGTAAGTCCTTACACTTACACTATTTTTACATGGCCTAAAATTATTTACACAGGCTTACACTTACACATTTCAAGTTTGTCAATCACACTTACACTTATCCAGCATGTAAAAAGAAAATTTGAAAAAATTTACTCTTACACGGAGTGTAAGTCCTAAACTACTATATATACACACAACACTGGTTTAAACCCCTAAGGTGGGGCATTCCAAGAAGAAGGGGCTTAGGCTGAATCCATTTTGAAAATGTCTCCCTGGCATGGGAGTAAAATAGATCCTATGCCCACTACATAGGAGTGAGAGGGATCTTACACCAACTTACCTTACACTTCTTAAGCTCTCTCCTGCTCAAGGAGTAGCTGTAAGTTCTTTTCACTAGGAGGGCTATTCTAAGAAATAAGGTGCCCTCCATGTGCATTACAAAATTTCCTTAAGTGCTTTACAGATCTGCAATTCATTTATATCTTTGGAATTTTTATTTCAAGGTTCAACCCAGCACCCTTGAACTGATGCACTGCCTCCCAAGGTAAGAGTGATGTTTTCTTTTCTGGGGCAAAGTTTAGCATTTTCCACACATGCAAAATATGACTCCAACATATATTTAGGATTTTTGTGAACAAAAAAGACATTAATTCGCCAAATTTCGAACAAAGAATCTTCAAACACCAGATCTCTACAATAGGTTCCCCAGCAGGTAGCCAAGGATGACTTAATAATGGTATTTTGGACAATAACCCAATAAAAAACAAAGTAATTACATTTTGAACAATAACCCAATAATAGATAAACCACTGAATCAACAAATGAAGTAACTATTCACCTAATTATCAGTAGTTCAGTAACCTGATTATTTACAGTTTAAACTGTAAAACCATGGGACATTTGGAATCAAAATGTTAATCAAATTGGCACAATATTCATTGTGGATGAATATGGTTGCATTTCAGAAGGTAACTGGAATCAAGAAACACTACAGATTAAATTACTATTCTAAAAGGTACCCCTACCAGATATAATAAAGCACTATTGATTAAATTATTATTTTAACCAGCCTCTTTTCAGGCCAAATTCACTATCAAAACTTGAGGAAAGTTGTTTGGCTTGGAACATGGAACTGAGTCCATTAACCCCCAAAAAAACATTATTTACATTACTGGAGAATTTTCAACGATTGTCACCATCTACCTCCACAACCCAAAATTGGGAAACATCAAATACATCAAGAAGATCAAGTCCCACAAAGAACTTTGACACCCCAGAAAATGGAGGCAAAGAAAATCTTAGGATCACCAATGTTGCATTTTGAACTCACTTGAAATGCAGACTGAATTTGTTGAGCATATATGGCAGGCTGCCAATCCTCCCATCAAGAATCTTTCAATCTCCATCTTTTCGCCTCAAATATCCATAATTGCTGCACCTAGAAACCTTGCAAGAGCCTCACCTACTCATCACTCATAACTAAAATGTGCAGGGTTGTATCACGTTCCATTGCTTTGATAGCTAAATCAAGCACACAACAATGCATGAAGATGAAAGGAACATTCAAAAAATATGATGCCTTAGATTAAACTCTTCCCAGGTTCAACACCCACCCTGCAGCTTCCAGTCCCCTGGAATCCTCAAAATGGCCAGTATGAACCTCTTCGCATAATTTAGCCTCTTTTATCCAGTCTGGATCAGAACTGCATTATCACTGGACAGCAACACCAGCAGCAGATTCTTCACTGGGTGATTGACCTAGAATCTCTTCCACACTCTTTGAATTCTCTTTGACATGGATGGAAGCAAGTTCTGCATAGCTGTCAGCAGACTTGGGAATGAAGGCTGCTTCCTGCTCCTTCAACTGGCGTAAAAACTTTGCAGGGTTTCCAGCCCACACCTGCATCAAGCCCAACCCTGTCAGAAATGGAGGGTATCAATCTGCTACTACATGTATAATACTCATTGGCTTGCCACAAAGATGAGAACAAAAGACACAGAAAAAGAGAACCACACGGCCTGAAGCAAGTTGTTAGATCTCCCCAGGTATATATTATGATGGCTCAACAAATTGGATTGTCAGCAGTCCATCCCCAGGAAGGCAGGAAAAAAAAAACCAGGTGCTGACTCCAGGGCCAATGAGAAGAGGAGATTAAGTACCTGGCCAGCAGGAATGCGGGTGTTCTCAGAGACCACAGCACCCGCAGCAACAAAGGCACCTTTCTCAATAACAACACCATTCAGAAGAGTTGCCCCCATGCCCACAAAAGCTTCATCCTCCACTGTACATGCATGGAGCACAGCACTGTGACCTGCTCCCCCCACCATTTCCACATAAGAGTTTTCCAGGCACCTTCTTCATCCAGGTTCCAGCAGGTACATCTGATTCATTTGACAAAAAAGTATGCCTAGTTTTGACACCCAACTGTAAGCCTTGCACCTTACCCTAATTAGGTATATCTCTTGGAAAGCACACCTCATTCCAGAATCATGCACTCATAAACATCAAAATCCCACATAGAGTTTCTCCAAATGCAATAACCTTTGTTGATTTCCAGCTGCAGGTTGAATAACATGATATAAAACGAAACACAGCATTGCAGACTCAAACTGCATTTGCTTGGCTGCTTATGTTCATGCAACTTAGGAATGGAAAAGAAATATAGATAATCCAACCTTCTGGTGGATTGGCAAAAAAAGGGTTAACATATGACATACCAATAGTGACTTTGTCACCAATGACAGTGGGAGATCCATCTCCACTCAGGCTTGTGGTTCCCACATGCACCAATGAATGATCCTGAATGTTAGTCTCTGCCCCTACTATAATGCTGTTCACATCTCCTGCCAACAAAATTATAAACCACAATACCCCCACAAATCAGTGAGGATAATCATCAACAGCTGTGCTCTCTGAAAAGGAAGAAACACAGACTACTCATACACAAATGGTATTTCTGCTCTACTCTCTCACAGGGATGGTTGCCTCCATGACAATGACAAGGGTTGCAACTATGAATGTCAAACACGTTGTCAGCCTTGTGCAACTGCTATGCTTAAAGAAACCTACCACATGACAAGACAAAAAGCCCCTCTGTAGCAAGAACCCAAGCAAGCAGAAAATAAAGTAGTATTGTCTCCTGCAGCTCAATCAATCATTCAACTGTTGTTTTCTTTACCTCGAAGGACACAGCCATACCAAACAGATGATTTAGCTCCAATCTGGACATCACCAATGACAGCAGCACTGGGAGCAACGAAGGCATCTTGATGCACATCTGGTACTTTTTCATAAAGATTTATAACAGGCCTATGCCTTGTTACTGCAACCACAAAACAAACATCATTGGTTTTCATTCAGCAATACAGATCCAAAAAGTGTTTCAAGACGACAATGCAGGCATAATATCTTTAGGGTAGAGATCAGAGATTGAGAACGTAGTGAAGAAGAGAATAGAACAGGACGACTGCGGAAGAGGAGAGACAGAAAGAAAAAAAAAACCAGTAATTAGGGTTTCAGAGGACATACACGGTTCTTTGAAAATATTGTTGCCCTGAAGCCGGCATCCCGCTCGATCAAGCGCCTGACCCGTCTCCCGGATCCAGAAACCGATATTGTACAGCACTCTTGCCGCCGCCATTCCGTCTCTGCTACAGCCTGCCTTTAAGATTTGCTCCTTTGTTTCTTCTTTCGCACATCTAAATGCAGCGGCAGCGGTTGTGTTTCTTTCCTTTGGGAAAAAAACAGACGATTGATAGCACACAAAGAGAGAGACACAGACAAAGAGAGGAAACAAAAAAAAAATTATTAAGGATCGCAGAGAGATTCCTAAAAAGCCTGCATTTCTATGAGAAAGCCCCTCCCGTTCCTACAAGAGATGCAATTCGCAGATCGCGCAACGAACGGAACGGGGGAGTGAGGACGCGCTTCTTGCCGCTGGTGCTCGAGGGGATTTGCTCTGGGGTGATGTTCAGAGCAATTTAGGGTTTTGTTTTGTGTAGGGTAAAGCCCGCTGCCCGACGAGGTAAGAGTAATAAGGGCTTTGGGGGTGGGACCCAACTCTGGTAAAGTCCCCTTGTGGAGGGCTAAGGCCCCTTGTCGAGGGCTTTATGGAGCACAAAAACTAGTGTTGGGCGGTTCTTGACTTTTATAAAGAACCTTCAGTTCCGATTCTAAATAACAAAGTAGAGCATGCAAGAAATTGAAACTCTATTTTTATATGAGGATTTTTGAAAGATGATATTTTGGCTTGTGTTGAAACTTGAGATTAGTTATAAAGTTATAATAATATCTTGAAGGATTTTGGTTTCTTTTAGAGGATTTTTTGAAGATTATATTTTTGCATGGTGAAGTATTTGAACTTTTGTAATTCTTCTTTTGCCATAAGATGCTTTTTCAATATAAATGGCAAGGCCACAATATGACACACCCCTTGTTTTTTTCAATGGTCATGTATTGTCCAGTTCTTGATTTCAACAAAAAAAGAGGGTAGTTATCTAGTTAAATTTCAATGGCAATTCCAACCAAATTCAAAAACTTTGGTCAAGAGGCCTTAAAACTTTACCTATAACCTACACCTAAAACCATCTAAATTTCAAAACCTAAAAACACTAATCATATCGCCCAATTTCAGATTTGGCATGTTTAATACTTATCTTGTTTATATTATGTCATGCCATACAAGGTCAATGCCCAACGCTATCAAAACTAACAAAATCACATATTTAACATTATTATTATTATTATTATTAGTAGGGTAAAGTAGGTTAGTGAGTGTAACCTACTAACATTAAGTGTACTAACCAAAATAAGTTAATAGGTATATATATTAATTGAAATTAAGTATGTATTAATTTAGGCCATTATTTTATAATGTGTGTCCATTTAATACACCATTAGTTGCATGCTAGTTGCACACAAATTGCAAAATGATTGCATATGATAAGATTTCTACTAGTGAATCTACATACATGCCTATTTAAACTTACTTATTTATTTGGTAATAACATCAAAACAAACCTACCAACAATAATGAATTATTTTGAATAATAATGAAAACATGATAACTACATAATGACATATTCTTACCCAAGGTGAAATGATTAAAATGAGTTGGACATATTTTATTTTTTAAGCTTCATAATGGATTCAATTAATGAATTGCACCATATATCCTAGTAATGTTTTCTTTGTGGTGTCCATGTTATGTTATGCAATGACACCTTCATATCACATATGATTCTTTGAAGTGGATCATTTTTTGTGTCCAGATTTTCTATTCAATTTGAAGTTTCAAATTGGTTTCTTTGCTTAAGAATTAGACAAATTGGAAGCATAAGTCATTATATGTTTTATTTTATTTTGTTGATTTATTTTTCACATTCCTTGTCTTCTATAGTGTGGGAATAGAAATATTCCAATGTGGTAATGATCAACAAACATTATTCTGCATGTTTCTTATATGTAACATACTAGATTTGATAGTATTTAATTTTCTTCTTGTCAATACAACTTGTGTGAAACTATGATGATGGGGATGTAAAACGTTTCACATGAACATTCATTTTTTTGTTGCATACATTGCAGATGTAGAGGACTTTTAACAATAGTTCATTGTGCATAATATGATCTAAGCATGGTTCAAAAATTTCCTCCTATTTTTGGCACAATTTGAACATTAAAATGTTCATAAAAATCATTACAATGAGTAGTGGATGTAGGCCATATAGACTTGTCAAGGGCCAATTTGTTCAATTATCATGAATCATCCAACACTTAGGAGGGTGCTTTGCATGCAAATCAAGTGACATGATTTAAAATTGAAAGAAAATGGTTTGCTTTTACAACTACTTTTTTTGCAATAGAGAAAGAAATATTGTATGTATATGATTTTTGAATGAAGCATGGGAAATAATTAACCCTTTTTAAACTGAAGAGGTTCCTTTAGAGCTTCTTGAACCTATGTTAGGAATCAACTTTGCTAAAAAGGGGATGCAATGTAAGCATTAATTGCCATTATTATAAATGCTCCATAATAACATCATAATGCTTGTGATACTTGGCTTCTTATAATCACATTATATCATGGAGCTTATTTTGATAGAAACAAAAGGTTGAACATTAATCCTTCATTTTCTGTTTTAAAACAATTTATTTACCTTTTACTATAGTTGTGAGTGTAACATATGACCTAGAATGATTTTCATTATCATAAAAGTACCTAATATGAAAACCTAGCCAATGTCATGACTTGCTCATATATTTAATTATACAGACTTATTTACACACTATCAAAATCTAATGAAGTAAATGGGTGCTCATTGTTGCTAGGTTTAGTTTTTTCTAAGTGATTTTCATATTGTTATTATCACCCTTTTATTTATATTATCTTGAAATGTTGTTGTGAAAATTTCCTTATAATCTTGTAATATTTCATGCTGGAAAATACTACCAACTTACATTGTATAAGATAATCTTTTATAGGATGTTTACATTTCTTGTCTATTGGTTATATCTGTAAAAAACAACATTTTGAAATGATCTTGATGAGCTTCCAACAATATTTGATGTGAGGAGAGGCCCAAAAATGTTTATTGTGGACTTTTAGAAAAAAAAATCCCATTGTAGATTAAGGTGCCATATTGCATCTATGGAAACATGTTTGTAAAAGATAAAGGTCAAAAACATTTTCTTTTTAAAAAGTAAGAGATGTTATGGTATTAAACATAAATTTTGCAATTTTATTTTGTTTGCAAGCATGATTTAACATTTAAACATAACCTCTTTGAAGTGTTTCATAAAATATTTGTCTTTAGTATTCTATGGTTCAGTAAAGAGGGAGCAAAGTTTTGAATGTCATTACTATTTGTGTATAACAATGGAGGTTTATGCTTATGTTTTCACCTAAGCAATGTATTTGAGTTTCCATTGATATTTTGTGCTTTTTGTGTCAAGTCTAATTCCAAGGTCCATGCAATTCACCTATATTATAGTATGTCACAGTGTTTCAATTTTTGATCATAATTCAACTTCTGAATACATTTTGTTTAATTCTAATTTACAAGACTCATACATTTTATGTTACATTATTTTTATGTTCTAATCTTTTGATTTGATCTTGTAACATTCATACATACATTGTTAATGAACACCATCCATAGCATTATTTTGTGCTGAAATGTTTGGAATTGTTTTATCTAGCATGTGTTCAAAATCACAAATTATTGCATATACTTACATATTGTGTAATATTGCTGCAATGGAAAAATTCAAGGACAAATACACAATAGTTGAAAAAAACACAATAATGTCATGAGACAATGAAAGCTCTTAAACAAACATGATATTTTGAAATACCTTGTCAAAAAGGTTGACAATCTTGGGGAGTTGAAGTAGAGTAAATCTTGTCCTGCATGTTCTATTTAAGAAATGTTAATTCAATTTAACATGCATTGAATTTGTAACTTTATCAATGTAAGTTAGATTAGGATTGACACCATTACCATTAGTTAGACAATGATTTTGGCAATGCAAATACAAATGAGATCATATGATATTCCTAAATGTGTTCATATTGTTGTGAAACTGAAGAAGGTATAAAATTTTGAGGAAGCTAGCAAGTTTGACTTGGATGAAGAGTTCGATAAAAATGTTGAACTTTGTGGGTCTATGGTTGTTATGGATGATGACAATATTATGGTAATTGTTTGTCATAGAGCAACACCCAAAGAGTAGGTTACACAATGTTTTGCTAAAGCTAAGGGGTTGTTTTGAAACAATGGTTATGTAGAGATGTTAAAATCCAAGGAATTGAGTTAAAACACTTGAATTTGAACCATGCAATAGACAAATATACAAATTTTATTTGCACTAAGCATGCAACATGTAATTTTAAAGACATGATTTGGAAAAAAATTACTAATGTGAATAAGGATGAACATGAGTTCCTTTGAAAACCTCTTACACATGCTTGCTACGTTTTTTTCCAAAGGAAATGATTGTTGCTTGTCAAATTGTGAAGATGATGACCTCCTTTTTTCCAACTCTTGAGCAAGTTCTTTTCCTATTTCTTTCAACCTGGAACCAGCCCAAAGTTTTTTTATTTTTTTGTTCAAAGTTGCAAGGCTAGAAATATAAATCTTGCATATGATTTGCAGGTGAAGTCTTGAAAGAGTCCCTCCTCTGTCCAAAACACACAATCCTAACATATATCTCTCCATTATGAACTTCTCCATCATGCCCAACCTCTCTCCAAGAATGTCAAAACACCCAACACTAATTCTGATGCTAACACCAATGCTTGTTCTCTTCCATAGGGGCAAAGCCAACAAGGCTTCAAACAATAAAGAAAATTGCAAATTGCGTTGCAGAATAGACAAGATTAACTTCAATCCCTTGTATTTATACAATTTCTCATGGACCACCTTGTTCAACACAGCATAAGAACTCAATTTTGTCACAACTCACTCCCAATCTTCACATCTTTGGAGTCCATGCACTTCAGTATTATAGTGATAAACTACATAAAATACAGTGGGCCCCAGAATGAACACATAAAAAGCTCTCATTTGACATATTTCAGAACCCAGATATGAAAGCCCCAAACCTCAGTAACACTAATATGTGCAACCAATTGCAGATATAGAGAAGCATGAGCACCAACACATGAGATGTTGTTCTCTGCCATCCCCTTACACATGAAGAACTATTACTTCAAATAATTTCTGACCCACATTTAGAGAAATCTAGTGCAGCAACACAAAATGTGTTCTACATTACCATCACTGAATACAAGCCTCTACTACTACAATATCACAACACAACAAATTGCAAACTACAAATTTGAAAAACACAGCCCACTCTTATCACTGAACTTGCTCCACTTGCTCCCAACCTGGATCATTGTCCTCTCCGCTCCATACCATCACCCCAGAAGTCCACTTGTTCAAGGGGCAAATCCACATTGTACTGGGAGGAGTTTGCTGTGCCATAAACTTCTCCTTTTACCTCCCCTTTAGAAGGGGTAGGTCTGGGTTGCTGCCTTCCTTGTGAGGCCACCATCTCTTCCATTTTTCAGGTGTACAGGAAACATTTTCCTGGGAAGTAGTCCCCTACTTCCTCAACTCCATCCATCAGGAACCAAAATTGCCCACAAGCACCATGAGCACTGCCAAAATTGATACCAAGACTCCAACTGTTTTTTCCTAAAAACAGACACATACATTACATAGGCCAGCAGCTCCAGTTAGCACCCATTTTTTCTGAGCAATTACAATCTATTGTATAGACAAGAGATAGTATTAAGCTGATAATGTAATGTCTAGGACTCACAGGCATGACACACACAATTCATCACTAGGCCATGCTAGATGTTACCCATAAGAGCTAAACCCAGCTACAACAAGGATCAATGGGTTAACCTGTCATCTAAATGTAGGAAGCTTGGGGGAAGAATAGGCAACCACATTGTCCTGATATAACAGTTAGAAAGTGCCCAGTTCCATATGAGCTTTGGGAGCCTAATGGTGAATGTGGAACTCAATCAAGCCCAATCAACAGACTTCTCATCATTCTTCTTCTGCAAAGGTCATTAGTTTGCAAGGACATAAGGACCACAATAGACATAAGTCTATAAGCTGAGGACTCTTCAAGACAATGCATATTGCTTTCTACAGTACGTTGGGGAGTTGCCTCCATCTGATCTTGTAACTGGAGCTTGAACTTCTCTCTCAGCAACCAAATGTCATGTGCCCATGCGCTTATCATTTGCTTCACTGGTGAAGGGGACATCTAGAGAAGAGTTGATGTGCAAATTCTGGCCACCTTCCTGAGGGTTTATGTCATCTGAACCTGTGATCTCAAAGCCAGCCAGCCTGCCACCTCTTGCAAGCAATTCATTGATAGTAATTGTCATTGCAGGTGGACTTGCTGGGTAGAAGGGACCAGTTCCCATATTTTGAGCATCAATCTCTTTTCCTGGAATTGTGTCACTGCAGTTGTAAAATAATACATCAGATGGTAGGTCATTGTACAAATCTGCAATCTGGTTTGGTGACAGCAATGGATAACGATCGGTGTCCTCATTATCAGTTGGAGGCAACCAATCATAATCATATGAGTCTGAAGCTGCATCTTCTGGCATCTCAGTTTGCTTGGCTTCAGAAGGATGGTCACAAAATGGTGCCTGGTGTGTCTTACTGTTTAACACTGCAGGAAATTGGTCCACTGTGAGAGTTTGGCTTGTTGAAGCATTTTTGTTGTCATCAGAAACCCTGCATCCCCTCTTAGTCCACTGCAACTCTCTGTCCTGCTCTATGCAGAACCGTATTCTCTTTCTCAGTTCTGAGCTGTATTTGAGGTGGCGGTCTCCTGGGCAGGTAGGATCTAGAGAACTAAATTTCATACTGAGGGGTGGTAAGGCTGCAAACCACTCCAGGGAGCAGATATAGGTGAAATGTGCATGTGGCATCTGCTCCTGCTCCTCAATGTAAAATGTGCCGACATCATTGGCTATTAAAGCATCCTCTTTTGTGTTGTATCTGCCCAACCACAGTTTCTTCTTGAATAAAGGTGGCCTGCGCTCCACAGCATACTTTCTCTTAACTGGAGAATACAGTACACCTGTTGGAAGTGGTTCCATTCCATTTTTCATCCTGCAATGAGAACAGATGTGTAAATGAACATTGTGAGAAATTTTAATCCAAGTATTGAGCTTAAGTCGAAACAAGTACAGTGACCACCAACAACAGCAAAACTCTATGGAAAGACCCTCAAGGCATGTGATCTGTTGCCTATAACCTAGGCAATCACCATGGTGTCCCACTTCTTGACTTGGACTTAGCCCATCATGGATGCCTATGATGATCATAAGTATGAGATCTAGCATAAATATGGTGGCTTTTAAACACATAGCTACTGTATGCAAGCTGGGCTTGAGCTACCCTAACCATTTAGCCACATATCTGTTTGTAGCATAAATATTGTGGATAGCATCTAGCATAACCTGTTACTTGCAAATTGGCCATGAGTCCTAGCCACTAGCATATAGAATTGATGCTTGTTAAGCAAGAACTGAGATTATCAGTTGAATCAAAACCTAAACCTGCATAACAACAAAGACTTTGACAATAACCAACATGTGACAGACATCCACAACAAATTAGACCATCAACTCCATGTCACTGCCATTACTCCCTGGTGACTGCATCAGCTCCTGATATCAATCTGAACCAATACAAGGTATGTACAGACTAAAATCCTCCATATGTTGAGACAACAATGATATGATAATTGGCACCTGAATTTGTGTCACATCTCTGTGAGTTATCAGAAATTCAGCCACAATATGTGCAAGCACTACAATAGCTAATTAAACATTTTAAATAGTTTTGTCACAACTAGGAGCAATCATGCAAGTAGAAGGTTGACTCAGGCCTCAGTCTTTACAACAAAATGACAAGGTCCTAAACCAATAAAAGTCATCAAGATCTATT
>Ga0116230_10003183_pt1 | contig 15974 bp, 15 predicted proteins | sample S1TSphfallax_3_FD_88678 | JGI IMG/M metagenome (GOLD analysis project Ga0116230, IMG submission 88678) | Host-associated microbial communities from peat moss isolated from Minnesota, USA - S1T2_Fd - Sphagnum fallax MG | ecosystem: Host-associated > Plants > Peat moss > Unclassified | place... | reverse complement strand
AAGTGGATCCAGTCCGCGCCCGCTGCGAGCACCGCATTGACCTCTTCGCCCAACCTCGCGAAGTCTGCGGACAAAATCGATGGAGAGATGATGATCGCCATACTTACCCCCGTTAATTAGCGCATTCCGCGTGCCGCGCGTATCGCTTCATAGGCCTCTTGAATGCGCTGAGTTTTTTCTTTCGCCACCTGCGCCATGGATTCCGGCAGTCCATTCGCCACCAGTTTATCAGGATGGTGACGGCTCATCTGTCGCCGGTAGGCCTTGGTGACTTCCGGGTCGGTGCTGCCGGAATCGATCTCGAGTTCTGCGTAGCAATCCTTGAGCGGCTTCTCCATAGGCCGGCGTGCGCCCGGCTGCCGGGCGGATCCCTGCGCGCGCGCGCGCAGCGCCGCCTCGATATAGGCAAATTCGATCCCCGACATCCCGAGCCGCTCGGCCACCCGCGTCAGGACCGCGCGGGCCGGCGGCGACATGCCGTTGCCCGCCAACGCCGCGCGCAGCTGCAGCTCCATGAAGGCACGCAATAAGTCATGTCGCCGCGCGCACGCATCGCGCAGCCTTTCGACGCCCGCCCCGGCATCGTAGGCGGCATCCTTGCCGGTTCGAAAACAGGCGATGGCGGCGGTGATTTCAGTGGGACCGAGACGCAGTTCCTGCATCAGACGCCGTGCCGCGTCGATTTCCGCCTCCGAGACCCGGCCGTCCGACTTGGCCACATGTCCCATGAGCTCGAATGTGGTGCGGAAAAACACCTCGGACACCGGGGTCCGCCGGGCTCCGCCGGCGGCCGCCTGTGGGCCGCCATGGCCGTACGAACTGCCGGCGAAGCGCACCCGCACGGATTGATCGAACAGTTGGCCGATGATGGCGCCCGCGACCGCGCCCCAGACGTTTCTGGTGAGCATGAAGCCGATCAAGGCCCCGAAAAATTTGCCTTTCCACGCCATTCGCGTTGACCTATCCAACCGGCACCGCCACAATCGCCGACCTTCTACTCCTCAATGGTAGCAGCCGGAAGCACGCGCACACATGGAACAGTTTTCGCAATCGGCGCCGTTATTCGAAACCCGCATACGGAGTCTGAAGAAGATCCACCAGGGAAAGGTCCGCGATATTTACAATGTCGACGAAGACCATCTGTTGATCGTCACGACCGACCGGCTGTCTGCCTTCGATGTGGTTCTGCCCGACCCCATTCCACACAAGGGGGAGGTGTTGACGCGCATTTCCCGTTTCTGGTTCGACAAGACCCGGCAGATCGTCGCGAATCATCTGTCGAGCCTCACGCTCGAGGATGTGATCGTCGACGCCGACGAGCGTGCACCGCTGGTGGGCCGTTCCATGGTGGTGAAGAAGCTCGCCGCGCTGCCGATCGAGGCCGTCGTTCGCGGCTATTTGATCGGGTCCGGGTACAAGGATTACAAGGCCCACGGATCGGTTTGCGGCATCGTCCTGCCATCCGGACTGCAGATGGCGGAGCGCCTGGCCGAACCGCTGTTCACGCCGGCGTACAAGGCGCCGGCCGGCCGGCACGACGAGAACATCGACTTCGAGGCCATCGTGAAGCTGGTGGGCCGCGAGCATGCGACCAGCATCAGGCGCATCGCCCTCGAGCTTTATCACTTCGCGGCGGAGCATGCGCGCGCCCGCAACATCATCATCGCCGACACGAAATTCGAGTTTGGCATCGACCGGGCCGGCGACCTGAAGCTCATCGACGAAGCGTTGACGCCCGATTCATCGCGCTTCTGGCCGGTGGCCTCATACAAGGCGGGTATCAGTCCCCCGAGTTTCGACAAGCAATTCGTGCGCGACTATCTCGAGTCGCTGCATTGGAACAAGAAGCCGCCCGCGCCGCATCTGCCGCCGGACATCCTCGCACGCACCAGCGAGAACTATTGCGAGGCGCTGCGGCTCCTCACCGCGTGAGGCATGCCGCGCATGCAAAGCCTGCCGGAACGTTTGGAGGATGGACTGTTCCTGAAGTCGCGCGGCATGGCGCCACCGTGGGGGCCCATCCTGCGGCTGATCCGGTTTCCCGCTGCAATCACCCGCGACTGGCTGTTCGGCGACATCAACGTCCGCGCGATGAGCCTGGCCTACACGACGCTGCTGTCGCTGGTGCCGCTGATGGTTTTCAGCTTCTCGATCCTGAAGGGGCTGGGCGCGCGCGGCGACCTGCGCTATCTGCTGCGCCAGTTCTTCCGTCCCGTGGGCACCGCGGCCGATCAGCTGACCGAGACCGTCATGCAGTTCGTGTCCAACATGCGTGGCGATGTGCTGGGCTCCATCGGCCTTGCATTCCTGGTCTACACCGTGATCACCACCATTCAAAAAGTCGAAGCCAGCTTCAACTATGTGTGGCGGGTGGAGCGACCGCGCAACCTGGCGCGCCGCTTCAGCGAATATTTGAGCGTGATGATCATCGGCCCCATCCTGCTGGGAGTGGCGGTCGGCCTTCTGGCATCGGCGCAGCACAGTCCCCTGGCCCAATGGCTCAACGCCTTCCCGGCTCTGCAGTTCGTGATCGAGGCGCTGACCGACGTCGTGCCCTATGTGATCGTCACGATCGTGTTCACCTTCATGTACGTGTTCATTCCGAACACCCGCGTGCAGCTTCGCGCCGCGCTCATCGGCGGAGTCACGGCGGGGATCATCTGGGCGATGGTGGGCAAGGTGTTCACCGAGGTCATTCTTTACTCCTCGCAGATGATGGCGGTGTACACGGGATTCGCCATCGTGCTCACCACCTTGATCTGGGTGTACTTGAGCTGGCTGATCCTGCTCATCGGTGCGCAGCTGGCGTTTTATGTGCAATTTCCCCAGTACCTGCGTCACGGTCAGGTGGCCGTCGAGCTCACCGGCAGTGCGCGTGAACAGGCGGGACTGTCGGTGATGCTGCTGATCGGCCGCGACTACGCCGCCGGCGGCCATTACTGGACGGGCATGCGCCTCGCCGCGGAACTCGACATCCCGAGCACCGCGCTCGCCAACGTGCTCGGGTGCCTGGAACGTGCCGGCCTCATCGTCGCCACAGAGAAGGAACAATTCGTGCCGGGGCGCGATCTGGACGGCGTCAAACTCATCCATGTCATCGATGCCGTGCGGATGCGCCGGACGGGCCGGCTGTCGCTCGACCTTCGCCCGCTGGCATCCGCCACACTCGTGATGGCTGATGTCGAAGCCGCCATCGCCGCAGGTCTGGGCGAGCGTACCCTCAAGGACTTGATCGCCGCCACCACACCGCCGTGACGGGCGAAGTCGGCAGCGACGTGCACCCGCTACTCGCCCGCGATCGTCATTTCCTTCAGCAGTACCGACCCGGTGCGGATCCCCCCGCGGGTATCGACGTCGTCGCCCACGGCGACGATGGTGCCCAGCATGTCGCGAAGGTTGCCCGCGATGGTGATTTCGGCCACCGGGTATTGGATCTCGCCGTTCTCGACTCAAAAGCCGGCCGCACCGCGCGAATAATCGCCCGTGACCATGTTGATGCCCTGCCCCATGAGCTCGGTCACGAGAAGGCCGGTGCCAAGCAGTCTGGTCATGGCGGGCATTCCGCCGCTGATGGTGGGTGCCACGATGAGGTTGTGCGCGCCGCCCGCATTCCCGGTGGTCGCGAGTCCCAGTTTGCGGGCGGAGTAGCTCGATAAAATATATCCCGTGAGCACCCCGTCGGCGATCAGCTCACGATCGCGCGTGGCGACGCCCTCATCGTCGAAGGGTGCACTCCCCATGCCTTTGGGAATGTGCGGGCGCTCGCTGATCGAGAAGCCCTTCGGAAATACCTGCGCTCCCACCGAATTCAGCAGGAATGACGACTGGCGATACTGACTGCTGCCGCGGATCGCGGCGGTGAAATGGCCGATCAGTCCGCGGGCGATTTCCGGCACGAACAGCGCGGGTGCACGCCGCGTCGACAGCTTGCGCGGCTCCAGGCGCGCGATGGTACGGCGCGCCGCTTCGCGGCCGATGACCGCGCCGTCGTCCAACTCGTGCCAGTCTCGAGAACTGCTGTACCAGTAGTCGCGCTGCATGTCCTCGCCGGTGCCCGCCAGCACCACGCAGCTCAGGCTGTGCGAAGTCGTCGGATAGCCACCCACGAAGCCGTGCGTGTTGCCGTAGACATGCAGTCCCTGGTGGGTGCTGACGGACGAACCCTCCGAATTGTTGATGCGCGGATCGAAGGCGAGCGCCGCCGCCTCGCAGGACTTCGCGATCTCGATGGCCTGATCGGCGCTGACGTTCCAGGGAAACGCCAGATCGAGATTCGGCGGCGATGTCGCCATCAAACCCGCATCCGCGAGGCCCGCACAGGCATCCTCGGCCGTGAAGCGGGCGATGCTGCACGCCTTCGCCACGGTCGCGCGAACCGCCTCCGGTGAGAAATCGGCCGTGCTCGCAGACCCCTTGCGCTGACCGAAATAGACCGTCACTCCCATGCTGCGGTCGCGCTGGTGCTCCAGGGTTTCCACCTCGCCGAGTCGCACACCGACCGAAAGACCAGTATCCTGACTGACCGCAGCCTCTGCCTGAGAAGCCCCGCGGGAACGCGCTTCGTCCAAGGCGCGCTCGATGATCGATTCCAAGTCTTCCGGGGCAAGACGTAACGGGTTGCTAGACACGGCCACCAAGATCTCCAATTTGCCCAGAAGGACGCCAACCCATGATTCTACCGACCTGAGTGATAGCATGCGCAATATGACGACCGAGATTGAACTGGATGATGCCGGCGAGACGGGCGAAAGCGAGGAGCAACGCCTGAGCAAGAGCGCGCGCAAGCGTGAAGCGGCGTCCCTGCAGGAACTGGGGGTGCAACTGGCCGCGCTTCCAGACCAGGAAATCAAGGCGTTAGGCCTGCCCGACACCCTTTTTGTGGCCCTCCGGGACCTGCGCCGCCTGCCTTCGCACGGCGCCCAGGTACGTCAGCGCCAGTACATCGGCAAGCTGATGCGCAGCATCGATCCGGAACCGGTGCTCGTCAAACTCGCAGAGCGCAAGCACCGACACGACCTCGAAATTCGGCATTTCCAGCAGATCGAGCGCTGGCGGGACCGGCTTTTGTCGGAACCTGTGGCGGGCATTGCCGAATTACTGCACGAACACCCCGGTATCGATCAGCCGACCCTGCGAAAGCTGCTGGAGAAGGCGGAGCGGGAAAAAGCCGAACAGCGCTCGCCCGTGGCGGCCCGGGAGCTGTTCGCCTTCCTGCGGCAACTGTTCACATGAGACCGCAGGTTGCATGAAACCGCTGGTCGGCATCATCATGGGATCGTCTTCCGACTGGGAGACGATGCAAGGTGCGGCCGACACCCTAACGGCCTTGAACATCCCCCACGAAGTGCGCGTGGTATCGGCCCACCGGACGCCTGATCTGTTGTTCGACTACGCCGGATCCGCCCGGGAACGCGGCCTGAAGGCGATCATCGCCGGCGCCGGCGGGGCGGCTCATCTCCCGGGCATGGCGGCGGCCAAGACGTCGGTGCCCGTGCTCGGCGTTCCGGTGCTGTCGAAGAGCCTGAACGGCATGGACTCGCTGCTGTCGATCGCCCAGATGCCGGGCGGCGTGCCGGTCGCCACGTTTGCCATCGGCGCCGCCGGAGCGAAGAACGCGGCGCTGTTCGCGGCCGCAATGCTCGCGAATGAAATGATCGAAGTACGAATTGCACTCGATGCGTTTCGCGCGGCGCAAACCGCCGCCGTACTGGCCAGGCCGGACCCGCGCCAGCCTTGAGGTCGACGAGCGGCGGCAAGTCGACGCGGGTCGGAAAGCCGACACGGCTCGAAAACGCGACACGCGTCGGCATCGTCGGCGCGGGACAGCTGGGCCGCATGATGGCATTGGCCGGCTACCCGCTCGGCCTCACCTGTACGTTTCTCGACCGCAGCGCCACCGCGCCCGGTGCGCAGGTGGCGCCCATCGTGCTCGGCGAACTCGACGACCCCGCGCGCCTGCGCGAACTCGCGCTCTCGAGCGACGTCCTCACCTTCGATTGGGAGAACATCCCCGGCGCCGCCATGAAGCCGCTCGAGGCGCTGACGGCGCTGCGCCCGCCGCGCAGAGCGCTCGAGGTGTCCCAGGACCGATTGCAGGAAAAAGCCCTGTTCTCGCGTCTGAAGATTCCGGTGGCGGCGCATGCCGCAATCGACAGCCGCGACGATCTCACCCGGGCCGCCCGTCGCCTGGGGGTTCCCGGCGTGCTCAAGACGCGCCGGATGGGGTACGACGGCAAGGGCCAGTGCGTGATCCGGCATGCTTCGGACGTCGACGACGCCTGGGCCACACTCGGCGGCGCCGGGCTGATCTATGAGAAATTTCAGGACTTCTCGCGCGAAGTCTCGCTCATCGCCGCGCGTGCGGTCGGCGGCGGGATCGTGTACTACCCGCTGTCGGCCAACTCGCATGCTGGCGGGATCCTGCGCTACGGCATCGCGCCGTATGTCAATGCGGCGCTCGAGCGCGTGGCGCGCCGCTGCGTGAAGCGGATTATGGAAACTCTGGATTACGTGGGTGTGCTGACGGTTGAATTCTTCGTGGTGGGCGGGCGGCTCATCGCCAACGAGATGGCCCCGCGCGTGCACAACTCAGGGCATTGGACCCTCGATGGCTGCGTCACCAGCCAGTTCGAGAATCACCTGCGCGCCATTTGCGGCATGCCGCTCGGGAGCACCCGCCCGCTCGGCCACACGGCCATGATTAATTTCCTGGGTACTATGCCGTCCCGGGAGCGGCTCCTGGCCATCGACGGGCTGGCCTATCACGACTATGTCAAGGAACCGCGGCCCGGCCGGAAGTTGGGTCATTGCACTCTCGTCCGGCGCACTTCGCGGGAGCGCAACCGTGCATTGACGGATGCGTTACGGCTGATCCGATGGACCTGATGCGGCGCAGACGCGCGTACGAGCATAACCCGGCGGTAATTTCACGCGCACCCGGTAATCCATTAGACTCGTCGCAAAGATGTACCTAGAACTCTTCAAACTCAATGAGCTGCCGTTCCGCCTGAGTCCGGATCCGCAGTTCCTCTATCTCAGCAAGCAGCACGCGCGCGCCAAGGCGTACATGGAGTCGACCATCTGGTTCACGGATGGTTTCGTGGTCATCACCGGGGAAATCGGCGCCGGCAAGACCACGCTGATCGAGACCTTCCTGCGCGAATTGCAGACCGACGTGGTCGTCGCACAAATCAACCAGACCCAGCTCAATCCCACCGCATTCCTGCAGACCGTGTTGGTGCAGTTCGGCTTCTCACCGTTCAACATGAAAAAGCCGGAGGTCCTGGCGACCTTGAACCAGTACCTGATGGAGCAGTACAACAGCGGGCGCAAGGTGCTGTTGATCGTCGACGAGGCGCAGAACCTGAGCCAGAAGGTCCTCGAGGAGGTAAGGATGCTCTCCGGCGTCGAGACCGCCAAGGAAAAGGCGTTGCGCATCATCCTGGCGGGCCAGCCCGAGCTCAACGAAAAGCTCAACTCGCCGGAACTGGTGCAGCTCGCGCAACGCGTGCGCCTGCGCTTCCATCTGGCCGCACTCACCCGCGCGGAAACCAACGCCTACATCGATCATCGGCTGGAAGTCGCCGGCTCACACGGCCGCAGGATTTTCGCGGACGACACCTACGGCGTGATCTTCAAGTACACCGGGGGTGTGCCGCGACTGGTCAACACGTTGTGCGATACGGCCATGATGGCGGCCTTCGGACACGACCAGGACCACGTCACGCTCGACGACCTGGAGACCGCGATTCGCGAGCTGCAATGGGTCGAATTCTCCTCCGCCACCAATCGCATGCTGTCGCCGCCGGCGGAACTCCTCACCCGCGGTTTCAGCCAGGGTCACGTCGTCGGCAGAATCCTGCTGGCCAGCGAGGGCAAGACGGTCATCGAGCGCGATCTGATGCCAGGGCGGCTGGTCATCGGCCGCACCCCCGACAACGACCTGCAGATCGACAGCAAATTCATCAGCCGGCACCATTGCCAGATCGTCACGCAGGCCGATGCCTGTGTCATCGAGGATCTGAACAGCACCAACGGGATCTACGTGCAGTCCAAACGGGTGCGTCGGTACAACCTGAACGACGGCGATGTGGTCCAGGTGGGTCAGCACGAAATCATGTACATCGACGAGCGCTCGCCTCGGATGCGCAATCACAACATCGAGGGCACTGACACGGAAGTGATCGAGAAGCCCTGAGACCCCGAGCGGGTAGCGGGCCTACGACGGCGGCAGATCGAGCATGTGGCCCGAATACTCGCGACTGCGGGCGCGATAATCCTGACGGCGGAGGAACACCGTGAGCGCGGCGGTCTCCATGACTAGCGCAATCACGAACGCGATCACGGACTGCGGACCATCCGGATCGAGGTACGCAATCGCGAATCCGAGCGCGCCGATCGCGGCATAAAAAGGCGGCATGGACTCGTAAACTGGCCGGGATAAACGCATGGGTGAAGACCTCCGTATCCCGGGATAGTAACTGTCCCCTCCAGCGAAAAACCCGGCGTTTTTGACTTAATATGCGGGCCGCCAACTGCCGTGGCGGTGTGGACATCTTGCGAATGGGTAAACAGAGACATCGATTGGGATTCATGTTGGTCAGCGCCTCCGCGCTGGCCTGGAGCATGGGCGGCCTGTTCACGCGGCTCATTCCGGTCGACACCTGGACGATGCTGGCCTGGCGCGGCATCTTTGGCGCACTCGGGCTCGCGGTGGCCATGGCGATCCTGCGCGAGGGCAATGTCGCCAAGGACCTGCGGGGCATGGGTTGGCGCGGCTGGTTTTTCGTGCTGCAGTCGGCGGCCGGCATGGCCTGCTATCTTGCTGCACTGCGCCATACGAGCGTCGCCAACGTCGCCGTGATCTACGCCACCGCGCCGTTTCTCGCCGCCGCGCTCGGATGGGTGGTCCTCCATGAAAAGCCGGGCCGCAGCTCGATCATCGCGAGCGCGGTGGCGCTGGGTGGCGTGAGCATCATGGTCGGCTTCGGCACGGCGGGCGGGCTGATCGGCGACCTGCTGGCGCTCGGCATGACCTGGTCGATGGCGAGCACCATGGTGATCGCGCGGCACTACCGGGAGATTCCGATCATGCTGACCGCCTGCATCTCCTCCCTGTTGAGCGGACTCTTGGCATGGCCCTTTGGCACACCGCTCGCCGTCAGCGGGCATCAATTATCGTTGCTGGCGCTGTTCGGCATCGTGAATTTCGCCATCGGGTTGCCGCTGTTCACGTATGGCGCGAAACTGCTGCCGCCGATCGAGACCGCCCTGATCGGCGCGCTGGACGCCCCGCTCGCACCGCTGTGGGTGTGGCTGGCATTCAACGAGACGCCGGGCGCGGGCTCCATCGTCGGCGGCATCATCGTGTTCTTCGCCGTGGCGGTCCACTTGATCGTCGGCGAGACCGCCCAGTTCACGGCACCGGCCGCCGCGCGCGAGTGACGCGCGACCCAGCACCTCGGCGGACGCCCGCGACTACCGCCCCGCGCTCTTCAACCGCACCGCCTCGAACTCATCGCCGGGCAGCCAGCCGACGGTCCTACCGGCGCTGAGCGCCTGCCAGCCGAGCGCGAAGCCGAACTTCGCAAGCGCGGCATCCGTCGAAAAGTCCATATCCTCATGATATTCGTCGCTCGGCTGATGATAGTGGTGGGCCGTGTAGTCCTCGCGCTGCGCCTTGCCCCACTCCGGCGGATGACCCGCGAACTTCAGGGCCGTGTTGATCGAGAACGCGGGCACGCCGGCACGCGCCAGGCTGAAGTGATCCGAGCGGTAATAGTGCCCCGCACCGGGCTCGGCGTCCGCCTGGATGTCATAGCCGAAGGCCTGCGCCGTCTTTTCGACCACCGGATAGAACGAGGTGCGCTCCGCGCCGCTGACATTGACCGATTCGGGCAGGCCGATCGGAGCGATGGCGTCGAAATTCAGATCGAGCGCAAGGTCCGCCGCCGGAAACGGGAGATGCTTGCCGAGGTAGTTGGAGCCGAGCAGGCCCTTCTCCTCGGCGGTCACCGAGGCGAACAGCACCGGATGCGGGGGCCTCTCGGCCGAGCGCGCGAAGGCACGCGCAAGTTCGATCAGCACGCCGCAGCCCGTGGCGTTGTCCACGGCACCGTTGTAGATCTTGTCGCCCGGCAGTTCCGGATCGATGCCGAGGTGATCGTAGTGCGCCGAATACATCACCGCCTGCGTGACGGGGCCCGCACCGGTTCCGGGCAGCAGGCCGAGCACGTTGTAGGACTCGAATTTTCGCACGCTGCTCTCGATGTGCGCCTGCAGCCGTACGGGCAGATCGCGCGCCTTGAACTTGCGCGTGCCGGCGAGCGCGATCATGTCGTCGAGCTTCAGTCCGGCCGAGGCGAACAGCCGACCCGCCACGTCCAGCTGGATCCACGAGGCCGCCTCGAGCTTCGGATCCGTGTCATCGGCCAGGTACACCTGCTCGTTGCTCCACGAACTCTTCACCACCTGCCAGGGATAGCTGGCGAGGTCGGTACGATGGATGATGAGCGCGCCGATGGCGCCCTTGCGCGCCGCCTCCTCGAACTTGTAGGTCCAGCGGCCGTAGTAGGTCATCGTCTCGGCCTTGAAGAATTTGGGATCCTTTGACGGCGGCTCGTTCACGATCAGCAGCACCACCTTGCCCTTGACGTCGACGCCCTTGTAATCGTCCCAGTGGTATTCAGGCGCCTCGATCCCGTAGCCGACGAACACGATCGGCGCATCGATGGCGACGGCCTCGGTCTGCGTCTGGTTGCTCGTGACGTAGTCGTCGCCGAGCGCGAGGTCGATGGCCGGACCCTTCGCCGGCACCAGCGCCATCTTGGACGCGGCCAGGGTGTGCACGCCGGTAAACGCCACCTTCTGCAGATAGGTGCCATCGTCACCGGCCGGCTTCAGGCCGTACAGCGCGAATTCGGTGGCGATGTAGCTGGCGGCAATGTCGCCGCCACGCGTGCCCGGGCCGCGTCCCTCGAGCAGATCGCCCGCCAGAAACTTCACATGCGCGCGGATCCGCTGCGGATCGATGCTCTGCAGCGCGGCGGTCACGGCGGGATCGAACCCGAGTGCGGCGGCGGGATCGGGCGACCCACCGGCATTCGCGAACAGTGCGGTGTACGAGCACAGGCCGGCCGCCAGGGCGAGGCTGGCGGCGCCGCGTCGAAAAAAAATCATGTTCTGCAATCCCCGTGTTGAACGATGCGTCAGACTAACCCAATGAACTCGAGCTCTGGGGGGAGAATGCGCACGGTGACACGACTCCTGGTGCTGCTCGTGTGCCTCGGCGGGGGCGCGGCGTGCAGCCGCACGCAATGCACGAACCAGGCCTTTTACGGCCTGCCCTCGCCCGACGGCAAATTCATCGCATTCATTTTCCACCGCACCTGCGCGGCGCCCGCCCGCGTGACCACGGAGGTGTCCCTCATGCCCTTCCACGAGTCGCTGCGCAACGAGCCGGGGAATGTCCTCGCCGTCGCCGGCGAACAACCGGTGAAGGTGTCGTGGCATGGCCCCACCACCTTATTGGTCACGGGCTTCACGGACCCCACGTTTCGACGGATCGAACCGCTCGATTCCGTTGCCTTGGAGTATCGATGATGTGTCGCGTATGGATGCTCGAAGACGCATGACAGCCCGTCTCAGCGGAAACGTGCTGCATCGGATAGATCATTCTTGCCAATTGTGCACACACCGCCGGTTGCGCACAATGTCCGCTCCAACGATCGGGAGACATCCATGCTTGAATTGCGCCCCAGCTGCGAATGTTGCGACATCGATCTTCCGCCGGATTCTCGCGATGCGCGGATCTGCTCCTTCGAGTGCACGTTTTGCAGCGCGTGTGCGGAGGGCGTCCTCGGTGGCACGTGCCCGAACTGCGGTGGCGAGCTGCTGATGCGACCGCGCCGGCCGCCCGACAAGCTCGCAAATAATCCACCGGCAGCAACGCGAATTCACAAGCCTTTGGGCTGCGCCGGAAGGGCATAGCACACCGCTTGACGCTGGTGTGAGGCGAGGTACGGAAACTCTTCATGTCGGCGTGAAAGACTCCCCGGGGAATCGACTGCGCAACGTGTTCCTGCGCATTACCAGCAGCGCTCTACCGTGCGTGGCACCGCAGCCTCGTCGCACTCGGTCTCGACGAGGAAGCGAAGCGCGCCTACCCGTCCGCGGATGCGCGCAGTTCGGAAAAGGTCTCGTTGCCGATGCCGTAGTCCTGCCATCCGTTGAAATCGAAGTGCCACCATTCTTCGGGGTACACCGTGAAGCCCGCCGACTCCATTTCACGGCGCAGCAGGTCCCGAAGCCAGCGCTGGCGCGACGTGCCGCCGACATAGTCGGGATAGGCTCGCCGCGAGAACTCATCGTAGCGACTGGTCATCTCCTCGGGCTGACCGGTGCGCAGCGCATACAGCGTCAGGTCCACCGCGCAGCCGCGGTTGTGACGCGATCCCTTGGCAGGATCGGCCACGAAAATGCGGCTCTTCGGCGGCGTCGCATCCCAGAACATGCGGGTGACGAACCATGGGCGATAGGCATCGTAGACGAGGATCCCGTAGCCCTTGGAGCGCAGGCTCTTGACCACCCGGCCGAGGGCCTGCGCGGCCGGCCGTTGCAGAAAAGCGTCCGCCTGCTCGTAGAGTGGGAAGCCCATGAAGTTATTCGTGGTGGCGTAACGAATGTCGAATTTGAGCCCCGGGTCGATGGTCGACAGCGCGACGAGATCCATCGGGCGTTTGGGCGTGGGTTCCGCGGGAGGCGCCGCGGCGAGCGCGGCAGTCCGCAATACCGCGGGATCCGCCTCGAGGCCCGATCGTATGGCAGCGACGGCTTCGGCGCCCACGTCGCGCCGCGGCCATTTCGTGCCCGCAGGCCATTGTGCACCGCTGATGGACACCGCATCACAGTGGCCCGCTGCGTCCACATGAAATGCGAAGCGGGTCTTGTCGTGGCCCGTGCCCGCGGCCGTGAACTCGCGCAATCCGTCCTCGAACAGCGTGACGTCATCCAGATGCGGACCGGTCGCATGCAACCGGCCACCGGCTTCGTAGACGGTCACGAGTTCCTCGCCCACGCCGTATTCGCCGATGAGCGGAGCGAGGACCTTGGACGGCTGCGCTGGAATGGGGCCGGCCGACGCTGCGTCCGCGGACGCCTCGATCGCTTGGGCGACGTCGATCGCTGCGAATGCGACGCCGAATGCCAGCGCGTTCAGCGCCAGCCAAACCGTCACCCGATTCATTTGTATTCCAGCCCGACGGGCGCCGATTCGGGGTGACCCCACCCGTGGCGACCGTAGCGTTCGATCGATAGATCGGCGGTTTCGATGGCGGGCCGGGTGCCGCCAATCATGTCGGTCAAAATATGCGCCGATCCGCATGCCATCGTCCAACCCAGTGTGCCGTGGCCGGTGTTGAGGAATACGTTGCGAATCTTGGTGGGTCCGATGACCGGGGTCCCGTCGGGCGTCATCGGTCGCAGGCCGCACCAGAACGAGGCGGTCGGAAGATCGCCCCCGCCCGGAAAAAGGCTTTCGAGCGAGTGTTCGAGTGTTTCGCGCCGTCGTCCCGGAAGGCGCCGGCTGAAGCCCGCCAGTTCCGCCATGCCGCCCACGCGAATCCGGTTGCCCAGGCGGGTGATGGCGACCTTGAAACGTTCGTCCATCACGGTCGATTGCGGTGCATGGCTTTCGTCCCGAAGCGGGGCCGTCAACGAATACCCCTTCACCGGGTACACGGGCAGTGCGATGCTCAACGGGCGCAGCACCGCGGGCGTGTAACTTCCGAGGGCCAGGACATAGGCGTCGGCGGTGACGGTGCCGCGATCGGTCGACACCGACTCTACCTTGTCACCCGTGACATGCAGGGCCTTGACGAGTTCTCCATGACGGAAGGTGACACCCTTCGCCGCAGCGAGTGTCGCCAGCGCCGTCGTGAATTCGAAGCAGTCGCCGGTCTCGTCGTTCGGAAGACGCAGACCGCCGACGATCCTCGATGCGCCCGACGCGAGGCCCGGTTCGACCGACACACAGCCCGTACGATCCAGGATCTCGAAGGGCACCGCGTTGGCCTTGAGCACCTCCACATCCTTGGCGACGGCATCGAATTCCTTCTGTGAACGGAACACCTCCAGAGTGCCCAGCGTGCGTTGGCTGTATTGGATGCCGGTGGCGGCGCGCAGATCGATGAGACGATCGCGGCTGAATTCCGCCAGTCGCATCATCCTTTCCTTGTTGAGGGCATAGCGCGAGTGCGTGCACTGGCGCAGCATCGAGAGCATCCAGCGGATCATGTGCGGATCGAGGCGCGGATTCACGATGAGCGGCGAGTGGCGCATGAACAGCCACTTGAGCGCCTTCAGCGGAATGCCCGGGGCTGCCCAGGGCGAGGCATAGCCTGGGGATATCTCACCCGCGTTGGCGAAGCTGGTTTCCATTCCCGGCGCCGGCTGCCGGTCGATCACGTCGACCTCGTGACCCGCACCGGCCAGGTAGTACGCGGAGGTGACGCCGATGACGCCGCTTCCCAGCACGGCGATTCTCATGAGTGGGTACCTGACATGGGGTGCGCTGAGGTCGCAACGGAATGTTAAAATTCTAGCATGCAGAGCCATCTGGGTCCCACCGCGAGCCGCATCGGTCTCTTCACCAAGTGACGGCTCCGATCGACCATTCCGAGGCGGCACGATCTGTCGGGGAACTCTACGGAACATGCGGCCGCGTGGAGCGCCTTGCCAGCGAACGCGATCAGACCCTCCTGTTCACCTCCGATGCGGGAACGCGCAGCATTCTCAAGATTTACCATCCCTCCGAGAACGAGGCCGTGATTGCCTTCCAACTCGGCGCGCTGAGCCATTTGGAGGAGCATGCTCCGGCATTGCCCGTGCCGCGGGTGATCCGCACGCGGCACGCTCTGCCCCATGCACTGCATCGCTTCTCCGACGACACGCTGCGGATCGTGTCGATGCTCTCCTTTCTCGACGGCGATCGGCTCGCGGAGAGCCGCAGCACGCAGCTCCAGGCGGAGCGCCTCGGCGGACTGCTGGCCGACTTGGGCAGGGCATTGCAGGGATTCGAGGCGCCGGCCCCCGACCATGACCCACTCTGGAATCTGAGCAACGCTGCCGCCCGCCTGCCGCTCGCCGCGCAGCTGTCGGGTCCGGCGCGCAGCCTGGTGGAGACCGTATTGAGACGATTCGAGGATGAGATTCGGCCGAGGCTCGAGCGGCTGCCGAGCCAGGTCATCCATCATGATTTCAATCCGCACAATCTGCTCACCGTCCCGGGCGAACCGGACCGGATCGCCGGGGTGATCGATTTCGGCGATTTGGCGCGGGCGCCGCGGGTCAACGATCTGGCGGTGGCGCTCGCCTATCGAGTCGTGAACAGTGGCGGCGTGGCCACCAATCCTGCGTTCCTGCGGGGCTACGAAAGGCTCTGGCCCTTGGACCGCGAAGAGCTTGCGCTCCTCGCCGACCTGGTGCTGACACGACTGGCAATGACCGTCGCCATTTCCGAATGGCGCGCCCGTCATCACCCGGGGAACGCGGGCTATCTTCTGCGATTCCATGCCCCCGCCCTGGGCTGCCTCGAGCAGTGGCAGGGTTGCCAGGCCAGCGAACTGCGCCGGCGCATGGGCCTCGAGCGCTCCCTCGCGCAGCGGCGCGCACGATGCCTCGGACCTGCCTACCGGCTTTTCTATGATGAGCCCCTGCATCTAACCCACGGACAGGGTGCGTGGTTGTACGATGCAGCGGGAAATCGCTACCTCGATGCCTACAACAACGTCGCCGCCGTCGGCCACACACATCCCCGCGTGGTCGACGCGATCAGCCGACAGACGGCGGTGCTCAATACGCACACGCGCTACCTGCATACGCAGATCGTGGACTACGCCGAGGCGCTGCTCGCGAGCTTTCCGGCACCGCTGTCACAGGTGATGTTCACCTGTACCGGGAGCGAGGCCAATGATCTT
>Ga0116230_10003180_pt1 | contig 15980 bp, 22 predicted proteins | sample S1TSphfallax_3_FD_88678 | JGI IMG/M metagenome (GOLD analysis project Ga0116230, IMG submission 88678) | Host-associated microbial communities from peat moss isolated from Minnesota, USA - S1T2_Fd - Sphagnum fallax MG | ecosystem: Host-associated > Plants > Peat moss > Unclassified | place... | reverse complement strand
AGTTGCTTGCTGCTGCTACACATGTAGTGAGCTTGGAAAATCATTCATAATTTCAGTCAATTGATCTTCAGGATTGAGGAGTAGGGCATTTTGCACAATTCCTTTATCACTTGAAAGTCCTGATCTGTGTTATGTATGAGGGTTTTTTTTTTTAGGGTTTTTGTTTTGGTAAACTCTGATGACAGGCTTAACCAAGATATTGTGGTGTTCAGATTCATTATGGAGTATATTAACTTAAGGGATTTTGGCCCCTAGGTAACATGTCTATTTTTATATGAGGATTTTTGAAAGCTGATATTTTGGCTTGTGTTGAAACTTGAGATTAGGTATAGAGTTATAATATCTTGAAGGATTTTGGTTTCTTTTAGAGGAATTTTTTTGAAGATTAGGTATATTTTTGCATGGTGAAATATTTGGGTTTCCATAATTCTTCTTTTGCCTTGTAATATATTTTAATGTAAATGGCAAGGCCACAGTGTGACGCACCCCTTGTTTCCATGCAATTGAGTTTAAAAGCCAATTCTAGAGATTTGTAAGGAGTCAATTAGTCTAATTGAGTCCATCTTTGCCCCCAAAAATTCATTTCCGTCCAACACCGGGCCAGGGCTCTAATGTTTTCAAGTTTGTTTTACACCAGAAACCTAGGTATTAGTCACCATTTAATTTTATTTTTCACTTTGAAAAACAATTATATATATATATAATTTTCTTAGTCTTTTGCCTCTAATGTAATTCTCATCTATTGTCTTATTATATCATATTAAGATTTGACTTTTCTATTTTATTTCCTTTAAAGGTACAAAATGCAAATTACATTATTTGTAACTGTAGTTTTCAAAAAACTTAATGTCTTATCATATTTCAAATTTTCCTTAGTTATTTTTTCTCCCTTTAGAAAACCAGAATTTGGAGTTAAAAAGAAAAGGGCGGTGCACAAGGTACAACATATAGAATATGTACTTTAATTTCTTCTTCTTTTTGTTTTTTTTGCTTTTTTTTTTCATTGTTACAATTATCCTTGTGCCAGGGGATTTATAACCAACTACCATAATGAGCAAAATTGAGAGGCGAAACGAGAGGCCGATTATCATTTTTGATAACGTGGCGCTCCTCTATTGGATTAGAGTTCACGGGATCTGGATTCGGTTTTAGGACCTGGATCCAGAGAGAGAGCTTCGCATTGTGCCGTTGTTTTGCAGCAGCGATCTTGGCTGTTTTGCGGACGGAATTCCACTCGAAGGCGCAAAGAAACGGCGTAAAAATATAATTGGTACATTTTCTGCTTGAATTTAAAGTTTGTTTTTTCTTTGGAATTCTTGAGAATGATCCATTCCTTGATCCGCATTTTCGTTTTGAATAATTTTGTGTGTCCAGGAAGCTTAATTGCAGGGATCGTCGTCTTCTTGCTTGCCTGCTTCCTTCATTTCTTCCTGATTTGCAAGCTTATCGTTAATAAGCTTTGCAGGTTCTTTTCTCTGTTTCTGCTGTGACAGTTTGTGATCTTTTGAGTCTGCTCGAAGTGTGGAAGGTCCGATACTCTTATCTTGATGTAGAACCCTGTGGTGGAGAGTATTGTTTTGGTAAAGGAAAAATGTTTAGATACTGCCAGGAGAAGAAGATGGGAAGCTCTTTCGTTGTTGCTGCTGAGGAGAGTTGTGGAGGAGTACAAGTGTGCGGGATTGAGGAAATTGAGGCGAAATGGTGGATGGATGGAGCCAGCAAGCATATTGTCGATGGCAGGTTTCAGAGTGCGCTCTCTCTTCTACGGAAAGCACAGCAATTATGCCCTACTCTTAAAGGTCTGCCTGAATTAACTGCGATCTCGCAAGTTTGTTATGCTGGATCCTGGCGGCCATGTTCCTGTTCTTCGCGACGAGAGCTTTGTCAGACTCCAGACTGGTATCGTATCCTCGAGGTGAGTCCCTTTTTTTCCCTTCCTATCTATCGGAGTCACAATACAGGAAAGAAGAAGGACTATAAGAAGAAGCCTGGAGCTTGAGAGGGACAAGGAGAAAAGAAAAATTGACCGACAGGTCTGCAAAGCTGTTGAGAAACCTGTTGGAAAGAAGAATTGATCAACATGTGCGCAAAGCTGTTGAGAAACGTGCTGAAAAGAAAAATTGATCAACATGTGTGAAAAGCTGTTGTGAAACCTGTTGAAAAGAAAAATTGATCAACATGCGTGCAAAGAAAGCTGTTGAGAAAGCTGTTGACACAGACCAGAGCATGTGTGGTGAGTCGCTGACATCAATCACATCGTAAGTAGCAGGTGGATGAAAAGGTAGATGCCAACTCTTTGAAGAAAAGATACCGACAACTTGGTGAGTGCTCATAGTTCAGATTAGATACATTCTGTGTTGCAGCATGTTACTTCTCTCCATTCAATTTCACTGAATTTTATTTTTGAGAATGAAGGTTGCCACAGAGTTTCACTGAGCTTCCTGGTGTATTATATGTCAAGATCATCATCAGGGAAAGGTCAACATATACCTACTGATGATGTGGTTGCATTATGGTGGTTTCCAGCATTGTTATTGCATCCAGACAAAAATGATCATGTCAACTCTGAAGGAGCTTTCAAACTTGTGTCAAAGGTAACCAAAAAATTCCCTTCTAGGTATTTTTCATCTCCTTGACTCTTCATGTCACTTTGAAAATGTTGCTTGGTGAAGTTTTCAGGTGGCAGACATCTTGTACAACCAACCAGGGTGAGTGCTTGTGTTCTCTCTATTTGCTCACAAGTCCTGACTATGTCTTTCTTGCACAGGCTTATGAATGCCTCTCTGATAACCATAAGCGACACACATTCAACCTAGAAAGGTCCAAAAGCTTTTGTGTCATCTGTTCGCTTCCACCACTCAATACCTGTATACTGGCAGTACCACAAACAAATAGAGCTACATATGCATGTCAATCACACTTGGTTACTGTTACTGATGACAATGGTAAAGGAAAACAAGATGCTGAGAGGCTTGAGATCCTTCAGGAAAGAGAAAGAGCCAGAGCAAGAGTGTCAATGTTGGACAAAGAGTGGGGAATCAGGCACTCCAAATGGCTTCAACAGCTTGCTAGTGTTCGGGAGAAGTTCCAAACATATCAATATGATCTCATACCTCCTCTAAAATCCAGGACTGCTTATGCTCACCATCATCTATTTTCATCATTGCACTCTCAATTTCACTGGTCTGAAGGAGAGTACAAGAGGAATGTGGCAACATCAGTCACAGATCTAAGCTTGAAATCCACGCTTCCTGCTCAAGCAAGGAGGCCACACCACATGCGTAATGACTCATATCAAGAAAGGCCCCACATCAGTAACAACTTGCTCAGCAGGTTAAAGCCTAAGAGTGAAGCTGCCTTTCCACAAGCTTCTGCTAGTACTGAAAAGTTGGGCCCTGAGTTTAGCAATGTGACAATCCCTGTGGAAGAAGGTGAAACCATCATGAAGGAGTTTCTTGAAGGCATACGAAAATTTAACAGACCAGCAAATGCATTTGTCAGCCCATTGTCTGAGATTGGTCTCTTGTATACAGATGTTGAACCAACTACCTGGCAGACCTACCATTCACTAAAACAAGGTCAGTCCGAGCAATCTTGGGAAGAAATACCCAGGTATTTTTTATGAACTGATCAGCATTGTCTCATCCTGTCCCTCACCTAGGAAAGCTTCAGGACATGAGCCAATACTTTGAAAAGCCAGGATATCTTGCAGGAAGAAACCATCTACTCCCTTGATAGGCAGTTGGCAGACTCACAGAAAAGTTTTAGTGCATTGCTCTGGCAGAAGACAATGGTTTTCAGAAGCAAGGTGCAATCCGAAAGGGGATCACTTCAAAAACTCCATACAGAAAAGCTGGGCATGCAAGATCAACTCATTACAGCTTCTCAAGTTGGAAAAAAGGTGGAGAAGACCTGGAGCACAAACAAAAACCTGTTAAGGAGAAGGAGGTACTCGTATGCTCTTTCTGTATTCTTGCACTGCTGCTCACAATTTGTATTCCAAATTTAGTTACACAGGACAAATTCATTTCTTTCAGTTTATTGGGTCTTTTCATTGCATATCTATCAGCTTGATCATCAGCTCTCCTTTACTAGATCTGGAGGTTGTGAAGGACACAATAAGGGCCAGCAGAGACAACTTTCCCAGTTTTATTGTTGACAGTAAGAATAGGTTCAAAAACCATGTGCAGAACTCAGAAGCACTTATGGGTATCTTGGATCACTTGAGAGAGGAGGCCAAATCTGTTGCTGCAACTCTCAACAAGCTGCGGGAAAGCATCCATCTGGAATCTTCTACAGTACCTATCAATAACTACTTGTGAAGTGAACCAACTTTATGATGCACCTTGTGACTCATCTGTTGGCAGCCATATGAGCTTTCAACCCCCACCATTCTTGGGGCACCTCCAAATGCAAAGTTCACTTGATGAACACATCTTCAAGCTTGTAACCTATGAGACTATTCCATCCTGTCCAAGGCCAGGTTGGCACAAATTCAAGCTGAACCAACAAATAAAGGCATGTAACCAGCTCCACCTCCAAAAGGCACTTCATAGATTACTTCAATGGCTTGTCAGCTGATCCCAAGCCCTGAGGCCTTCCCAAAAGTTCTGCTCCTTCAGCCCTGGCTTGGTTACAGAGTTTCCTTACCATTCACAGAGCCGATCAGTATAATAAACAGAACACAAATTAGAAATTCAGAATCAAAACAAGATTGTAACTATCAAGAGCCATATGGAGATTATTTTTCACTTGCCCACTTTGTATGCCATATTAGACCTATCTTCAGAAAGGTTCTGACAATCTGTGAAAAGCTCTAAATCTGCCTGCATATTTCCCTATTGAATTATTGTACCTCCAAACAATAGGTTATTTCTCTTACATTGGATGTCATGTGCTGATTGATCTAAATCTATAGTTGATTGTGCTTTGGGCAATGGGCCCTCTGCAGATTTCTCCTCGAAAGATAAGTTTATACTTCAGGTAGTCAGCCCTGTATGGGGGAACAGGGTTGATTGAATATTTCTACTTAGACAAAATGCCAGATTCTGGTTGGAATCTGCAAGCAGAGCAGATACAAAATGAGAAATCAAGATGGCTATATTGGAGCCCGCATGTTTCACACAGAGCCATCAATAAACATATCACAGGAGAGGCTTCATACAATGATTACAAGTGTTTGAACCTGTTGATAACATCAAGGTGCTAAATGATGAGTCACAACCCCATGTTATGCAAAACCACTGAATGTCTGGAATCCATCATCAGTTTTTTTTCTGTGGACAAGAAGAAAGCATATCATGTCCTTCAAAAAAACGATATGAAACCATATCAGTGACACAGCTCTCCAACCTAATTTGCATTGCTCATTGGTAGACTGCAATAAAACCCACCTATATGAGTTGGTGGATCACCTATGTCTAAAAAGAATTGTGTTTGAAGTCAAATGTGCTTACCATTCACTATGTCACTAGTTTGCCTATGGTCCTTTACCTACATACCAATTGCTCTTGTGGGATGTTGAGGTTTACAATTGGGCCTGTGCACCGACGGCATATGTGTCATGCGACTCAGTTGTGCCTGATGGACCGTACTTCCCAACCTCCCTCGCCATCAATCAAGCGAAGTTCCATTGAGTGATAAGGTATCAATGCTGGACGCTGCAAAAACATCACCACTTACTTATATTATTTCAAACTGAAAACCCACTATTGTCTTAAATCACACGTCCAATCATGCTCACAAACATCACTTTGTCTCCAAAGTACTGGGTTTTCAGGAGTGATCACAGCTTGCTTGTTGGCTAAGCGACAATCATTCCAAGTCCTAGACATACCACATCAAATCACCCCCTAAATGCGATACAGTCTCTGACACCAAACAAGCATCAATCTGCATGTACATGAGGTTTGAGCAAACCTGTGAGATGGTGACAACTGCAATCCCAAGAGCCTGAGCTCGTTTGTAAAGACTCTCCTCCACATCCACACTCGTAGCACTGTACAATAGCTTAGCAGATCAAAATCAAACTTTACAAGCCTTCTTAGGATGCCTTGGTAACCCTTTGAATTCAATATTTCTAAGATTTCAAAATCTTAACCATGCTTAATGACTGTCTATGTAACTGTTCAGTGGACAATGTCAGAGTTTTCCAGTACCAGAAAAAGTGGAAACACTCAGTAATAGGCATTACTTCATGGTAGCCCTACAAGAAGGATCTTCTGCTTTGTTATTTACTCTGCTATCACATAATTTCCAGAAAGAGAGACATGAAATGAAGTGATTCAACCCAGAGATCAGCAGCATTGACAGCATGGAGATGTATAGGAGGCTTACTTGGTGCATTCATCCAGAATTCCAAACTTTGGGTGATGGAAGAATAACCGCGCCTGCCCAGGTAAAAAAACACCCATTAACTCTGACCTGTTAGCTAACGACACTCTGCTGATCACCTCATATATTACACTGATGTGCTTGCAAGCAAAATATTGCAAACCTCCTGTGGAAGGGTATTCAAATACTACCATGCCAAGGCGTTGCTGTTCTCCAAGAGACAACATGTCTTCCCAATTGGCTGATGCATCCCAGCCTCCTTCACGCTCCAGTAAATAGACAAGTCTTACATCTTCCAATATGGATTTCAACCTTTGGTCCAGAAACTCTACAAGATTTTGGGGGGTACTTGTCTGCACACTTAGAGGACTCCTGATTCCTATACCAAATGCAGAAATCCACACAAATAGTAGTTGGCTTCACTTGGTGTACTTCCTGTGGGGCCCCAATGCACAAGGCTACATGAAAGATGAATATGAGCAAAAAAATATCATGAAACAGCAAGGACCATTCATCACATGATTGTCCTCTAGAGTCACAAAAGTTGAAAAATGGAGCATTCATTTCCTAATGTTGATCCCAGTCACAGCGAGGATAGACAACCTGAGGAAAAGTAGTTACCATTGATGAGTCTCTCTTGCTCATTGTCTTCTAAGACTTTCCTGATGGCATCTGGAAGAGTCAGTGGGTAGATCAACTGATCTCGAAGACTTCCCAAGGCAGTGTATGGTCGCTGAGGAACATAAAAAATCTCACGGCTTAAGCCAGTACTCTCATTATTTCCATCTGTTAGGAGCATCCCAGGCTTTACAATGCTTCCACTCACAATTGGCCACAACCCTCCAAGGACACGGAAGAGAGAGCTTTTTCCACTCCCATTTGGACCTATACCACCATGACCCATCAGATGCAGCACTACATGATGAGTGCAAAGTAAAGATATTTTCCATGACATATCCATAGAGACATTTTAACAAGTTGAAGAAGGTAACCAGATCAATGTGTGATCCCTCTATTTCTCAAGCAACTTCATTTCCCAACAAACTACCAAAAGCATGTGGCAGACCAACAATTCCATCGACTTCATCCATTTAAGAAGAAAGCCAGAGTAGCATACCTGTAACCAACATGCTTTGACCAGCATTAATTTCGAATGTCAGCTTCTGGGCAAGTAACTTCTGCCCAGGTGTGACTATGTCCACCTCTGAGAAGATAATGCCATTGTTGACAGGAAACTTCCTTCGCTGCTCTATCATTAATAGAGGATCTGGGGATATATATGACTTCTGAAGTTTTGTATCTGCAATGACAGGACAGACATGATTATCAACAATGATCATTATTTTATTGAGCAGGGCAAGCAGTCTCCCTTCTTAAAAAACTTCTCCTTGATTATGCAAGTCTTCACTGGAAAACAGTATTATTTAACTGCTGCTGAGCTCCTGCATAAAATGGTGCTTGGAAACCTATGTGACATATTCACACTACAGCAGCTGCCATACAACAGTGAAGAAATATTCAAAACAGCCCAGCAAATATCATATTCATGAGGGAAATGAAGCTTCTCCTAGTCTGCAGTACAAAGATGGTGAACCCCTCACCATGCTGGGCTGCACAAAGTAATTCTTCCAATTCAGAAACTCGGGTAATGCCACCTGAGAGCTCCAGAAATTTCCGGTAGAGCTCCATAATATCACCAAATGCAAGAAAGCTTTGAGAAACCACTGATGCTAGAAAGCGCAGGTCATGTGCGAGCTCCGCTGCAGACCACATCACACAGGCCAGTGAACCATAATATGAGCTACCTGATCCACCTGTAGCAACCCAACCTGTAGGGCTTAGTCCAAGTACACTGAAAAGATGAAATGTCAAACATAAGGGAAAACACCCAACCTTGCACAGAGACTTGAGCACGGTCTCCACCATGCTCAACTGCATACAGTAAGCTAAGCCCCCATGTCACATTGTGAGGCAGCTGCTTGGTGAGAAACTCATCTGCGATTCCAAAGAGCCAGCGCTTCCTCAGTAGTTTGTGAGAGTGTGCAAGCAATGTTCTGAAGCGACCTTCAACCACCTGCATGAACCCAAGTAAAATCTCACTCTAATCTTCAACATTGATAAATATTTGAAATTGCCTCCATCAGTCATATTAACCTCCAAGATGTTGATTAGGATGAGTAGGTAAAATCGTACTGCTTGTTCACGTGAGCCTCCTCCAAAGAAAGCCACAGATTCTGCATGTGTACGAAGCCTGGAGTGTGTGTACCTACAGAGAAAATGACAACACATCTGACATGAACATCCATTTCCACAACTGGAACTCTTACAGGGAGCTTTTCATATCCACTGGTGAAAAGAGTTCCATACCTGAAAGACCCCTCAAGCTGCTGCTCTTTGCTTGTCAAAGCTCCAAAGTCAGGTGTAATCACATGCAGAAAACCCAAGCCCAGCAACATGTATGCATACAAGATGCCCACCCCTCTCCTACCAGTGAGGCTTTTCATTCGCATGGTGAACCTGCAACCCATTAATGGCACCCACAGCTCCAATTTTCAAAACATATCACATCCCACAGCTACATTCTGCTGGAATAGCCCCCCTTTGATTGAACAATTGACATCAAAACTCTAGTGCAAGAACCCACAAGTTGGGAGCTTGAACTCACCAGAGAATATCCACCAGGGGCTTCACCATGCCCGTGACCAGTCCTGAAAGATCACTGCACAGTTTGTCCACATCTTGAGTTATCCGTTGGTCAGCATCCATGCCACTTTCAGACAAGTGTACTGCCTGCAATGTCACAATTCCCAGTAGTCATGGAACATGATTATTTTAGTTCATGATTTCCAGAAAAGATAATGCAACTTCCATCTGTATGCAACTGGCATATTGTGCCCAGTCCTTGGCTACTTAACAACTTGTTGATCACATTCATAAGCTGAAGGGAGGGAGAGAGGGCTGCCTGTAGTTAATAAGTAAGGCCCTATTACAATGTGATTCTCTGAAAGCTGCAATTTGTGACCATCTCACCTTATAGTATGCATTGTTTCGGAAGTACAGCTTGGAGAGAGACTCAGTCAAGCGGTACCGCCAACCGAGAGCTAGCTTGGCAGTCAAGTTCCTGATCACAAAAGCATCAACATCAAATATCATCACAAAAGCATTAACAATCAAGCATCACAGTTTGATCACAGCATCCATGCCTAAGTTCATTCAGTTTGCCCAAAAAAATGGCATTTCAACAACATGCTTCAAGCTTTGCAAAGAAAATTTGGAAGGGGAATGCGAGATGTGGTCCAAGAGAGGTGCTTAAAGACCTAAGTGAGGGAGCAACAATGGCAGAAGCAACACTCTGGAGTACACTTATGCCTGTCAGGCGAATAAAAGCTGCTTTGTCCTGATGCAAAACATGCTTCAAACTTGTGCCTGCCAATCCCAATCAACCCATACTCAGGGTGCTACCAGCAGCACACACTGCCTTTAATATTTGATCAGCAGCCTCTAAGAGCAGCAAAAGCATGACACCAGCATCAAAGGGACCATAATATCAATCATGACAGCGTACCATTGAGATCTGCAATGCGGTCAGAAATCCAAGTGCGGCTCACAACAAGCAATGCCACAGCCAGGAGCTGACCACCTTGCTTACCCAATATAGTTGGTACCTGCCCACAGCCATGACCACCTTCAGAGCTGAATTCAGACCTGTGATCTGGACAAGGAACCAATTCTTCGGATCATTGCACAACATGTTGCTGAAATCAATTGGTTGAATCGAAACTAGTGTAGACTTTGGAATAAATCAACACCCCAGATACCACCTCAACAGTTGCTTCAGGATAACAAGATGCTGTATATCTCAGGTATCCCATTTCTTAATGACCCTGGGTTAACTATGATCAAGATAAATGAGAAAACCGAACAATTAACAGACTATACCCATGAAAATTTCACCATCATCAGCAACTACAAAAACCCCACTTCTATGCAGTTGCTAATGTAGACTTACCAAAACTTTTGACAAGGAGCTGACCCGTGCAGGCATTATTCGAGGTTCTGCATGCAACCTTGGGACCACAGGAATTGTTGTAAGAATGTCAGGAGGAGGAGATGTTGCCAAAATAGTGCTCATATATGTATCATCTGCTTGTGAATCCTTATGCGTGTCCTGCAAAAATTGTAGAAGATACAAATAATGAATTGCTTGCACCCATTTTCTAAAGAACAACACAACTTTCCTCGAATCACAAAACTTATCAATGCAATTATACACATCATCAAGAGCATACACATTACAAGATTGTCTAGCTAGACAAAAGGCAATAGGGTACCTTGGTTGTTGAGGCAACAAAATGCTCCTGAACCACCCCTGCATCTGACTGACAATCTGTTTGCAGTTCACAATCCTCATAATCTTTGTCATCCTGTGAAAGGATCTGCAATGATGTATCTCTGAGAAAACAAATGATATCAATCAGCATCACAGTCCTTTAAACTCCCTAAGAAGAGTAATCTAGGTTGTCAAGTATGCACTCTGTGTTAAAACATAACCTCCTGTTTCTAGTACCAATGTATGACTCGGAAAAAGCACCTTCAAATTTTGTGGGAGGCACCCACTAAGAGACCCAAGTGTAATCTCCTAACCTTTTGTAGTGAACGCTCCAGCCACCCTCACCATCAAGGGAAAGAACAGTGTCATGAAAGGCCACAAGAGCAGGACGGTGAGAGATGGTGACACAAGAGGTGCCCATGGCTCGGACCTTTTTGCAGAAGCGTTCCTCCATGTCCGTGGTAACAGCACTGGTGCACTCATCCAGAATTGCAAAAGCTGGACGGTGATAGAAGAGACGAGCCATACCTAGGCGCTGCTGCTCTCCCAAGGACAACTCATTAGCCCAGTTCACTTCCTCTGCTGGCAAGTAACGTTCAAGCAAGTATTCCAGGTCCACCTAAATTCAAGAAAATATAAACTCCATTAGAGTGGGGCTGGCGATGGTTGTCAATAAGAGACAGACTTGAATTGATTCACCAATTGCATGTAGGGGGGTTGCACACATGGTACGAACTTGCATGGGAAAAGCCTACTATGTTGCAGATTTCAATAAAAGCAAGACTCTATTAAGTGCATCATCCACAACTACAGTGATTGATGCCTACAAAGTAAATGGCAACACACATTTCTTAGCAATTCACGCATGCCATCCATTGTCAGTGGCTGTGTCTCTTCTGCAGCAGTAAGTGGGTAGATGAGCTGGTCACGTAAAGTCCCTACTGCCATGTAAGGCCGCTGAGGTACATAGAAAATTTCATGACTCAAATCTGCTCCTGTTCCAGGCTTTGCAATTCGACCTGCCACTAGAGGCCAGAGCCCTCCCAGAACTCGGAATAAGGAGCTCTTCCCACTACCATTTGGACCTGGAACACATATCCACTGGTCAATCCTATGAAATACAGAGCACATCCATCATTTGTTTGCCCCCAATTCACATCAAAAGGAGGACACTTTAGGTGGCTAAGATGACACCAAAGCATTACCAGATCACGACAATCTGTCACAGTCTTTGAACACAGGAAGTTCAAGCTTTGGAGTGGCAATGTGGTAGCACAAGAGCAGTCACTATTTCCAGGATCATAAGGACAGATTTCCCAGATCCAGGCTAGGACTTAACTGATTTGCAAAAGAATTCACAGGAAATTGAACTGTGAAACTTCCAGAGTCAGAATTTTCCATATGTTTTGGTTCCCTAGGAGCTAGAAGTGGAAGGCAAAGGCAAAGCCCTACCAGTTATCAGAAGATTTGAGCCTTGTTCCACCTTCAAGGTCAGGTTTTCCACCAAGATGTTGCCTGTAGGTGTTACTACCTGCATCATATCAAAGAACTCATGACAAGAACTACAGAATTGGACAGTCTACAATTGTGAAGTGCCCTGAAATGACAAGGAAACCAGGCTGAATCGACAACTGACCTTCACACCTTCAAACGCAATGTGTTTTGCTTCCACAAAGTAGCTATCACCCTCTCTGTTACTAACAACCCTACTACCACCAGCAAGTCGCAGCTCTCTTGCCACCGCAATAAGCTCACGAATGCGATCTGCATACCCACTGCAATCAGACCAACCTGGATACAATTAGTCACACTTGGGACACATACTTCAGGCAGTGATTCACAGGGCATGATTTGACCCAACAAAAGCATCTAGATTGGCTGTAGATGTAGGTTCACCTTAGACTTGGGACACATACTTCAGGCAGTGATTCCAGGGCATGATTTGACCCAACAAAAGCATCTAGATTGGCTGTAGATGTAGGTTCACCTGACACGAGAAAGACGGCGAGAGCTGCTGGCGAGAGTACCCATTGCCAGGAACAGGGAGATAATCACACTAGTATGATACCGCATGTTACTGAGCATCTTGGCACGGCCAAGTGTTGAACTATCAGGTCTCATTTTGCCTCCAAAGAAGGGTCCAATGATGAGGACGACAGCAAAAGTGGCTCCCAGATATTTGAGAAAACAGTCCTGAATCATGCCAAACCACCACTGCGTGTGGAGCACTTTGTCCAGATGCCTTACAAGTGACTTGAACTGCTGCTTTATGATTGATGCCTCACGTGCTTGTCCTCCATAGAATGCAATGCTTTCAGAATGTGTTCGTATTCGTGAATGCAGCTGCCTATACTCCCCTTCCAGTTGCTGCTCAGTTGACATTAGCCTCCCAAATGGTGGTGACAGGGCCCCTGTTATTACCCCTGCCCCTATCACATAACCCTACATCGACATCACCTCACTCATTTCAGGCCCCATCTCCCCAACCAAATTAGAAAGCCCAGAAAAAAAATTCAAAAGAGCTGCAAAAAGAGTTGAGGAATAAAAAACTCTACACTTGCTGGATTACAGAGGCCAAGAACTGGCAGACAGATTAGGACCCAATGTGTCAAATAGTATAACAGAAATTCTCATTGAACAAAAACCAACTCAGACCCAATAATGAGCTAGAAGTGACATACCAGAATGCCAAGAGCATATTTGGGATGGGCATAACTACACAATCGCCATGTATAGAGACATGCATCAAAAGTGGCCATTGTATTCTCCTGTATAAGGTCACTAAGTTCTGCACAAAACCTTGGAATGTCACTGGCTATTCTCTGCTCAGCATTGCTGATCCGAGGATCCACATGCGACATCTTGTAATATGTCATGTTCTGCCACAGCCAGCAATAAGTTATTCCACACTAAGTTCTTGAAGGTTGAACAAAATCTCCAAAAAGCCACCACCTTGCTGCAGCATTAACTGTGCCACTACCAGCAAATTGGGCAGTAACTGAACAATCTGCTATACATTAGGTGCAACTACAGATGCAATGGTCACAATGGACAAAAGAGAATCCCTCAAGCAACTTTTCATCAAAACCCACACAGAGACTGCATGGCCAAAGGTATTGACAGACGTACAGGACACTCATATATTCATCCTTAGAATAACACTACCAGTATTAAGCACAAAGAATATGGAAGGATCTATCTCCAGGATTAATCTCCTCTCCCTTGAATTTCAGAAGCTACCCTACCTGGAAGTAATCAGCATGGACACGATCAGTCAAAATCTTCCGGAATCGTAAACTCAAGGTCCCAGTCAGGAACTTTGTGGTTGATATCAGAACAGATTGCAGAAGACACAACGCCAGATTTTCTGAAATCAGCCACATGAAGAGGGGTACACGACACAAGAATGCAGCCCTGAACAAAAACCCTTGCACCCTGGCTAATCTGTTCCCCAATGCTGTCCTCAACACCTGTGTCATGATTACATGATTGCATGTTTTATCAACATTGGCTTACAAATGTATCAGTAAAACCATGACATAGGAATATTTCAACTTCCAATTCCTGAAGATAAAATAAACTTGGAAGGGTATTTCCATGGCAAAATAAAGTGCACATCCAGTGACATACTAACAATAAAAGGCAACAATTCTTCTGAAGGAATGCATCAGAACTAGAACTCAAAATGTAGCAAGTGCATCCTACAAATTTTGACAGCAATGTATCATTTGACATAGAAAAGGTCTCATACCGCTATGGCAGCTAATGACAATAGATTCTCCATGCCTCTCTTGCCCATGTGTGCTAGAAGGATGGCACCCACCACCTTGACTGACTTCAGCCCACCCCTCTTCTGTTTTCCTTTCTGCAAAACTCCATCACTCCTTTCCTTTGTACCTTTGACAACCTCTCTGTTTGTATCTCCTGCAGGTGCAACCAGATGTTGAGGAGGTTTTTGTCGCTGTCCATTGGAGTGACTATATGCCAATCCACCTCCTGCAAACAACACAGCAGCTACAACTGCCAATGCTTTCCTGTAACCATCCAACCATCCAACCCACTTTAGATATTTGGAAACTTCTCTGCACCATTAAACCAGATTTTACAAAAAACAACAGTAGTTTCATTGGTTCAAAAGAACTTCTCACTGTGCACAAAAACTTGCTCCTTTAGATAACATACAAAAGTTGGGGGGGGGGAGGGGACATAGGACACCTCTTTGGAGTGAACAATTGTGACTGGCTTTGCACTTTGCGCTTCAGTGCATGTGTTAGTTGCACCGAAGACATCGCGAAGCATTTCTGTTGCAACCCTAAACCCTCCTCCTCCACTGCACCCAATTCATCACAACTGTTCAATTGTGGTTGCCATCTTCACTTGGAAAAAATCATCATATCCACAACTAGTGTCACCTTAAACCCTTTCCTACCACATAAAGCCAAAACCCATTGCTGCCACCAACTAGGGTATAATAACCCTATCTCCCCACTCGTTCTTCACATCCTTCTGAACATTGCAAGCTCTGTGGCATATATGAAACAATGCAACACAATATTGACTTCCCAAGCGACACACAACATCCGACTCCCAATTTCCCAGCTCCACTACTACCGTCAGGAACCCTAAAATCAAAAGTGTCTTGAGAAACAAACAAACCAATCCCAATTTCGAGATCTCTGAGTTACAAAAACTCTGCGAAAACGTAGGATAGAGAAAAACATAAATTAAACCATTCTGAAAAAATTAAATTTAAATTTAAAAGCCACTCACGCTCTTCAATCCCACAACATCGTCACGGAGCGCCCAAAACCTGTTGTTGTTGTTTCATACACAGACGACCATTGCATTTCGGTTGGTGGTGGTGAAGATCGCTCGCGGCGATCGCGACATTCATTCAAACGGCAGCTAAAAAATTCATTTCAGGAACAAGAAAAGAAGTGAAAAGGAAACTCGGCCCTCCCCTCTCAAAGGAAAGGGACTTACATGGTATGATCTATAGAGACCATGAACCCTTCAAGCGGCCGCAAATCTGCATCAGTCTGTGCGCGACAGAGCTCCAAAGGTTTGCAAAAGGAAAGAAACCAAACTGGAGGCAACAAAGGGAGGTTCTAATACATTCTGATTTGTGGTTATGAAGCTACGAAAGAGCAGCAATCTTCAACGACGGTGCTGCTCCGCGCCAGAGACTCCTCTCTCTCTCTCTCTCTCGCAAAAACTCGCTTGCCTTCTTCTTCACTCCCTCTTTCGCTCTTTCCTTAATGAATCCACAACCCAATTCACGTCCCACTCCACGTCCCAAACACAGGTCCTGACTAGT
>Ga0116230_10003178_pt1 | contig 15984 bp, 18 predicted proteins | sample S1TSphfallax_3_FD_88678 | JGI IMG/M metagenome (GOLD analysis project Ga0116230, IMG submission 88678) | Host-associated microbial communities from peat moss isolated from Minnesota, USA - S1T2_Fd - Sphagnum fallax MG | ecosystem: Host-associated > Plants > Peat moss > Unclassified | place... | reverse complement strand
ACTCCCTCACACTCTCCTACACTCCCGGGAGTCTCTGATGTGACTCCCGGGCTTCCTCTTGGCCCGCACCCTTGCAACCCCTTTGCCTTGGTCGCGAGCCCAAAGCTAGGGTTGCGACACTTCGTTAGATGGGGCAACCAGATTTCAGTCATCTTAGTTGGATGGGGTGACCCCATCTTGGTTGCTTTGATCACCTTTGCATTTGGATGGGGTGACCCAATTTTAATCACTTTAACTAAATGGGAGGACCCAATTTTGGTCACCCTTTGATTGTCATAATGGTAGCATGGAAATTCAAAACCCAGGCATGGACAAGGGTGACCAAATTTTATAATCAATTTTAGTCATTTTTCAATATCAAATTGTATGATATCCCACACACACATTGGTGGCCAACTTTTGGTCATTACAGTCATGTAATAAATTATAGCCATTTATCTTGAATTTTGGTCACTTTTGAATTCAAAATGTACAATATACCCACTTTCACACACCGACGACCGAATTTCTATTGCCACAATCATAGATTAAATAAATTATGGCCATTCAATTCACATATAGAATGTTTGGTGGCCTACTATATTTTGAATTATAAAGCTTCCTAATTTCCTCTTACTTCATGTTCTTTCATACCCATTTCAAATGTGCAGATTCTAGTTATATTGTACATAATCCTTGCCACATACCAAATTAGTGATTAAGGGAATGGGCCCTGTCAAAGGGCGATGAAATTCACATTCTTCAATTGTATTCACAATTGTTGGAGGGTCTTGTTCACTTGTGTTCTTTTTAACACGCTAGAGATGGATGGTAAGCTCAACATGTGGGAGCCATGATACCTTGATGTGATGATGGCAACTATAGGACCCAGTAAGGTATAATGCAACTTTTGCGGCCTACAATTCATATATCCTGAGGACATGATGCTTAATCATTTGGGTTATTGTCTTTAGGGAGGGTGGCAAAAGAGGAGTTGGCCTATGTGCAAAGGTTAGGCCTCAAGTGAAAACCTTGTTTGCAATGTGTGGTGGGAATGTCCTTGCCGCATTGGATGATGCCCAAGTGTCCAGCTCCCTTCTTAATCTTGTCAATGACAAATCATCAAGTTCCTTTGACAACTCTCCTATTGTGAGCCCCCAAGCAAATGGCATAGATTGTCCTCCACCATCTGGGCCTAGCATGGGTGACCCCATTCCTATGCCAAACCTTCCACCTTGGCAAATGAAGCAAATAAGCTTAGAAGAGGGAATGAATTCAACCACAAAAGAAAATCTTGACAAGAAGTGGCTAACTTTCTTCTATGAGGCCAACATCCCATTCAATGTAGCCCACCATCCAACCTTCATTGATGTAATGAAATTCAACTCTAAGGGCAAAGTACTTTATAAATCGCCATCGTACATCATTCAATTCGGACAAAAATGTTGAAGAGTTCCATTTAAAAGAATTGTTAAGATGTGTGACCAACAAGATTAAGAACTCAATCCACAAGTATGGGGCCACTATTTGTTCAGATGGGTGGGACAACATTAATAGTTGCCCTTTGGTAAACATCATGTTTATTTGTCCAAATGGAGATTTTTTCTTAGAAGCCATCGACACAACAAGGGATCAAAAGGATGCACAATACATATGCAATGCCTTGGTGGAACACATTCAAAATGTGGGTGTGGACAATGTTGTCCAAATCTGCATAGACAATGCTTCCAACATGCAAAGTGCATTAGACATCTTGAAGGTCCATTACCCAACCTTATACTTTCAAGGTTGTGCAGCACATTTTTTTGACCTCCTTTTGGGGTATTGGGGGAAAGAACCATAGGTGAAACGTCTTGTGAGTTGCGCAAAAAAAATTGTCTCATTCATTCAAATGCACCACATGCCTCTTGCAATTTATAGTCAATATGAGTTAACCTTCAACTTGTCACACCTTTTAGAAACACAATTTGCCACAAATTTTCTCATGGTTGACAGATTGGTTAATGTGCAGCCAACTACTGAAAAGATAATCATAGGCCCAAATTGGTTAGTATTTGTCAATTTTCTACAAACCTCGCATTGAAGGGGAACCATATGAAAGGTAGTTGAAGATCGTCAAACCACACGAAGTGATGTCTTTTGGGACTCTTGTGCAAATTTTACTCACATAGTTGAACCAATCTTGGTGGCATTAAGGGAGTCTGATGGAAAAGGCTCGGGTGTATGGGAAAAGCATGGCTTGTCATGAAAACATTAGAGAAACATGTGCAATCATTGCAAAACCCACCATTTTCATTACCACCAAAATTAGCAAGTCATGTTGAAAGTCAATTCCAACGTCTATGGAGGATGATGAAGACCAACCTCCATTATGTTGGGGCACTCCTGAACCTTTATTTTCTTGGAAACAATATGATCCATGATGATGTTGATGCAAAGGAGGGAATCAGGTACTACGGAAGATGTTTATTGATGCAACATCATATGTTCAAGCTTTGACAAACTTTGCAGACCTTGTCAAGGGTCAAGGACCATTTGTAAACATTCTTGCTACAACCTTTCTAAATATACCTCCCCATGAATGGTGGGACTTGATTGGAACAAGTGTTCGCACACTTGCATCCATTGCTAAACACATTTTTGCCCAAGTCTATTCAACATCATCATGTGAACAAAATTGGAATTCATATTCCTTTTGCATATAAAGGTGCAAAATTGCCTCACATATGACTAAGCAATAGATCTAGTTTATATTTACACCAATAGCAAACTTTTGAGGGAACAACATGGTGCCACTCCCACAACATGGTATGAGAAGAACATGTTGTTAGAGGATTTGATGTCCAATGTCAATTCCAACACGAGTGGCGAAGATGTGGACAATTTGGAAGGTGACACTATGAATGGCTTGGATGAAAATGAAATTGGTGGAATGCATGGAAACACCACTAATGACATATTTGGGGATGCCAACATCAATGAGCATGTACTAGGCCAAGAAGGTCGAAAACTTAATGATCCATATACATTTGTTGACAAAGAAGAATTCAATGCTAGGTTTGGACCCAGAGGCAAAGTTCATTTTGTTCAACTTTTAACAAGTGAAGGGTATTGGGAAGGTTTACATTTCAAACCATCTCAAGAATCTGATGTTGTGATTACTAAATTGACTGATTTTGGACCTATTGGAAATGTTGGCCACATGAACACCATCAAAACTAAGGGTGTAGAGGTCACGATTAAACCAAAAGCCATAGAAAGAATGGACCAACCTCTTGCCATGGAATACCCCATCAATGTACCATTAATGCATGCCCTAAAGAACCTTCAAGTAGCAAGTGATGAATTGTATGGCCCACAACACCCACCACACAACATTAATAACACCCTTTACACAACACCCACAATTGATGGAGATGTAGGTCTATCTAGGATCATACCCATCGAAAGTTAAGCATGTGAGTCCAATTTGAACATTACACCTCTCAGGACATATTTAGATTGAGGCTTGAGGGGTAACATTCAAATTGGCCCACGAATGGTTGTTGCAATAACATCTATTAATAAATCAAGTGGGCGAAGAGGGGCACCAATGGCACCTCCACCACCTTTAAGACCAAGGGAGCTCACAACAACACAATCTCAAATCAAAATGATCATATGGGGGCAAAAATGTCACGACAAGGTAGCCAAAACACTTGTTGGGGATGAATTTGATGACCAAGGATGCCCCGATACAGACAAGACTATAGACTTTGATGGTCGACAACATACAAAACATTTGGTGATTAGACATGTCAGGAGGGCTTTGATAGTGGAAATGCACACCATTGATACATACGGTTTAGGTTATCCACATAACGATGATGATGATAACACAAATGCATTGAATGATGGTGGTGAGGTACAAGGGGATAATGATTACCATGAACCAAATAGAAACCCAAAATATGTTGGGCTTAATGGTCCTCCAACAACACATATAATTAGGGTTAATCATTAAAGCATGGTTTAGGCTAGGCCATAAGTTGTCAAACATAAGTTATAACATGACATTTTTTAAGAACAAACATTATTTCTCAACTCTCTATAATTTTGTAACTTTCTTTCATTTGTGTGATACATGGGTGCAAATTCTTGTAATTTTACTTCCATAATGAACTTATTCTTTCATTTGTGTGTTTTCATTTGTGTGAGTTTACATGGGTTCAACTTCAAACTTCCTGTCCCTTCAATGCCAATTGAAGAAAAGTAGGAGTATGGCCTACAAATTAGCCCCAATATCCCATGACACATGGGTGTTTTCATCTATCTACAAGTAATGATTTTCCAACAAAATTTTCACTAAAAGAAATCTTGTCAATTCTAATCATATGGTTATGACGATAGATGCAACTAATGTCCAAATCAACTTCTTTTACAACTACCTTTGGGTTAATCCTAGATGTCATTTTAGTCGTAAATGTGTGTAGTCACATATGCGACTATTGTAGTCACAAATGCAACTACAATGTTGATATAATTGAATGAAGTTGAAAATGCGACTATAATTTGTGACTATTACATGTTTGGATGGAAAAAAAAATGAAAGTGCACTTTTTCATCCAATATTGTGAATGGATCCTTGGATGGATGAAAACGTAATTGTTTTTGCAATTGGTCATAATTATTTTGGCAACTAGGGCCAATTTTTTTTCCATTTATAATATTTTGATGATTAAAACATATGTGGCCCATTTTTGAAATTACAACATTTGTTTGATAATCAACATGTGTCTAACTATTTATTGTATTTTGTATTGTTTATTGACATTGACAATACAAATTATTATATTTTTATTAAATATATTTGAGTTATGATCTATTTATAAATATTATATATGATGATTATTTAATTATATATTATACATGTAAATTAAGTTTTACTAGTAAAATTACAACTTATTATAATCATAATCAAGTATGATATATATTTTTAACAAATAGAGGTTTAAGGTGTCTAAAATATATAACATTTATATGATCATAAACTTTTACCATCATTTTAGATAAAATTTATATATTATATTTTTAAAATATAAAACTTAGAATTCCATCAAATTCATTAATTATCTAACATTACTAAATGTGATATATATATATCATAAATATTATAACTAATATTTAAAAATTTATTTAAAATTTAGCATATATTGATTACAAGGTTTGACACATGGCAAGTGAGTAGGTAAGTTGATAAGTAAGTAAAGAGGTAGGTAGGTACCTACTAAACCTACCATTACTTATTTAGGCTTGATAGGGTCAAGGGTTGTAATTAAGACATGTTATTCATGATAATGAGGACTAGCCTTTTTAATTAGCTCTTCCCAAGTACTCTTACTCATGAGGAATACACTCGATGATTATGCTTGCACATCTTATATAGTTCCTCACATTGGACTTGTGGACAAAGAATATGGGATAAATCTCAATGGGAGAAAACATTGTACCAAACTTTAAGTCTTCCAAGGAAATTAATCTAAATAAGTTGTTAATTAGCATAGATAGAAATTTGAACTTTAAGTAACTATTTAGTTTAGGAAAATATCAAAATAAAATAATAAATATTTAACTACCTTAAAATAAATAAATAGGCAACTAATTTTGGACAATTTAATTTAAATATAAATACAATTTTTATAGAGATCAAAGAACTAACCAACACTAATACATAAGTAAAAGCATGTTACCTAGTTATCTAGCCTAATTAGAATACCTTAACATTATTTTAATATATTAACTAGGCTTAGGTATGTACATAGGCAACTAGCCAATGTAAATAGGTAGGTAGGTAGGATGTTGGAAGGTTGGAAGGTAGGAAGGTATGTACGTAGGTACATAGGTAGGTAGACAAGTTGGTTGGTAGTTGTAACCACAACTAAGGTCACCTAAATGGTATCGACTTGTGACACATAAAACTCCATGACTAAAATTGGACCCTAGTTGCAAAATGTCTTAGTCATGAATGGCATGTTTTAGCACAGTGGACATTTGGCCTCCCTTGGATGAAAATATACAACCCTTGTAAAAATTCAATGCTAATAATTAATGTTTATACATAAGTTCATTATAATGCAAGCTATAGGATGCCATGTACATGGTCTATTCATTATTATACAAGTGGCAAAAAAAATTGTAATTCCAAAAGTTACAACTTTAGTAGTTGCAAAATCAACTACATTTTCATCCATCCATGCACACACTCCAAAATGGATGTAATTTACAGTTTTTCTCTACTTTTTCCATCCAAACATAGAATAATCGCACTATCTAGTCACATTTTCAACTATACTTACCCTATAGTCACATTTGTGACTATGATAATATCATATGCCATTGTAGTTACTTACGATTACACTGACACATAGGATTGAACTATCATTAGTCACAAAACTAGTTGATTTAGAGACTAGTTGTATGGGTAGTCACAACCATAGGCTTCAAATGGACAACATTTCTTTTAGTGAAATGCTTGATGATTGTAATTGTTCTAACTATCCCATTGCTTTGTATGGTAGCAATGTTACTTCCCCAATCATGTGCCACTTTAGCATCCTTCAACCATGGTCTCCCCAACAACATGGAATAACTAAAATCTACTAGACTATTTTATAATATAGTAATCATAGTTATGTAAGGAATGCCATGAACATATATCTTCAGATCTTTGATCAACCCCACTAGTTTTGTGGTTGTTTGATTTGCCACCCTCAAATTATATGGTGCAGGTTTAGGCTTTAGAAGCCCCAACTTCAATCTTAATTGTTTTGTGATAATATTAACTCCAAAACCTCGATCCAACAACACATCTTCTATTCTATTTTTCCTAATATGTATTTGGATAATTGCCATATGATTATCTATTATTACAACAATTGTCCCAACTAGTATTGAAGAACCAACTAGTTTATCTATGGTTACTTTATTTAAATTTTAAGTTTTCTCTATTTTTAACTTCAACCAAAAATATCTCTTTAACTCAAGAACTATTTAAAGCAATTGTCCCAAGTTCAAAGTATAACTTGTTTTAGCATCTACTTACCAATGTTTAAAGTTATTTCTTTTATTGTAACCAATTTCTCTTATGAAGTCATTATTAGGTCCTAAGATTTTTGTGTTTCCACAATAGTAGTATTTGACATACTTGACCAAATTGTGTTCCATCCTTCCATGGATGTGGATGGCCCTTCTGTTTGGGTTTGTGTATTCTGAATTTGTTGAATTGTCTCCACCATTGACATCTTCAACTGCTTTTTTTTCTCCTAGTTAGTAGCATTTTTTGCTTTCCTTGGCTTTCTGTCCTTGAACACCTATTCTTCAGTTGCTTTACTTCTTGTTGTAACATCAACATCCACCACATTCACATCTGCAATGTTTGTTTGTGTTTCAACAAAAGGTTGAACCTCTACTACTATCACATATTTCCCATGAAACATCTTGTGAATCTCAGTAAACTTTAGACAATTTGTCATTTTATGTCCATTCAAACCATAGATGTGATAGGCATACGAAGATGTCTTTTGAGGTTTTTGATTGGGTTGGGTTGTTTCAATAGCTGCCACTATAGTTTATTCCTTCTTCTTTCTGCATGTCTCCACATTGTGATTTGTCATTCCACAATTTGTGCAAAACTTGTTAATTTTCCTTATATTACTCTGTGTTTCTAGTGGTGTTACATGTGTTGTATTCTGTGGTATTGATAGTGCACTCCTTGCTTTAGCAGTAGTCATCCCTACTTCACACAACATCGCTACCTCCTTATGTTGTCGAAATGTTGACCGCTTCATCCTTGAAGTCACAATTCTGAAGTATGATTGGAAACCCACCCTAAACATATAGTTAAGAAACTATTTGTGGTTGGCACTTATAAACCATGAGCCAACTTCTAAATCCATTCATAATAAACCTCCACCCTTTCAATCTCCTCATGCTGGAGCTAAAATAAATACTTGCTCATAGAGGCTTCATTACTAAGTCATATCTAGTTGTTAACTTATGTTGAAGCATGAATATGGATGCATTGTTGTTGATCTAGAATTGATTTCCAAGTTGCCTCCAAGTTTTTTAAAGATCTTGTCCCTTTAAATGCTTGTAATTATGTGGTACATTGTTTCCTTCATAAATAAATCAATGGTAGTTAGTATTAAACTTCTCATTCAAATGGATCTTATTTAGTCTGATCAAATATATAATTGATTATAATGGATTGTGAATGTCTTGCAAGTATTTCTTATGAAGATGTTCTCCACATATTAAACTTCCAATTTTTGTAACTTTAAGGTGCATGGAAATTTTGTTTTAATTTGTCACATAATGGCATGAATATGAACCATGGTGACAGATGATACCACATGAAATTATATATTAAATATATTGTAATAATTGAACAATTTTAAATGAAATGGAATAACAATACCAAGGTGTGTTCATTTTGTTAAAAGCCATACTTTTGTAAAAAGTGTTAGAATTTATAGGACAAGAATTGTAAGTATCAATTTTGATTACTAGAACCCAATGTTGGAAATTGTTACCAAAAAATGTTATTGAAAAAATATTACTCGTTTTAAGAGTGCATATTTTTAGACCAAAAAATTAGCTAATTAAATTGACTTTACATAAGGATTTCTAGATGAATTTTAGAATATTTTTGGGATTTCCATTGTTTCTAACCATTTAAAAGGTTTTTATGGGGAAAGTTAAGTAGTTGAAATGTATCATCAAATGTTATAATTCTATGATCTTGATTTTGGGTGAAAACACATTAAGGTGGAACAAGAACAACACATTGTGATAGTCCATAAATAGTCCATTATGAAATAAAATAGACTAGGAAGGTATGACAAAAATAGGTAAAAAACAAGATAATTTGAATCAAATGGGCCATGTGGCAAGGGGTTATAAGATATTTTCCATAAGAATTTAAGCATCTCTAACTTATTTTTTTGATAATCTTATACTTGAAATATAAGCATCTAAATCATTATTTTTAACAAATGAAGCAATTCTTTCATAAGCTTCATACTTGATATACATCTCAAAATTTAATCATCAAATTTGTTCACATTATCTTATTTAATATCAATTTGCCACAATATTATATTACCATTGAGTCATTTATTCATAAAGGACATTATATCAAGGTGTATTGAGTCCATTTAATTTATCGTTGATTGGACATGTGTTTTTGTACAATTTTAAAGGTCCATGACAAACTGAATACCAAGGATTTGACCATGAAATTTTAACATAGTGTTTTGATGTATGAATTCATTATTGACATGAATCCCATTTCATCATTTGCACATATCAATTAGAAAGAAATACTATTGAAATTTTCTTAACTATGAAAATGGATTCCAAAACATCCAAAGTGTAACACTTAATTGCGTGTAGTTAACATGGGTGAGTGAACACCAATGATAATTCTCCCTGATGAGATGAGTTTGTTCCCTTTTTAAAAAAAATTGTACAGGAAAATGATGTAAAGACTAATTTCTAAAAATAAATATGAGTTTTGAATCTACACATTTGTTTGATTATGAAATCCTCATTTGATTGTTTATGATGCACACATTGGAATAAGTACATCCTAATTCTAGGTGTATTGGGCGAGCGGCCGATTCAAATTGGTGGTTTATTATTAAGCGATCGCCCTAGTAAGATGTGTAGCCGATCTTGCCCAATGGAAATTAGCATTAGGCGATCGCTTGATTTTAAATTCACACACGATGATGCTCATTCATTTCATTAGGGATTAACTACTTGATGTATTCAGAAATATGATATATTGGTTAGTTAATTGCTGATAGTGTAAACATGAATAGAAATGTTTTGATTGGTTTGAATGGATTTTTCATCTTTTCGTTGGTTATTATGATTCTTATTTGCAGGCTTCCACCTATAGTTGATTTTTGTTGTCAAATGAAGCTCTTGGGCCATCTATATTCGACAATGTGTTTTTGAGTGTTCAAGATTTTCTCTGGAAAAAAAAATGGGATGTTGTATCACCAAAGTCCCAACTTGGTGAAACATCTAGTTGTTGCAATTTTTTCTAAAGTTGTTGAAGATATTTTTGGATCATGTTATGTCCTTGTATAAACCGTTTGATTTATGTGTTGATTGTATCTAAGAACATGTGATTTTGAACTGTGTGTTATATGGTTGTGAAGGTCTTTGAGCTCCCAATAGAAGTCGGTGTAGGGCGTTCAAACTTGGGAGAAGAATTGGATGAGGATCTCTAAAGAGCGAGTGGGTATAAAAGCCCTTAGCGGGTCAAGTTTAGAACTTCTCCAAGCCCACGATCGATTGTAGCTTCGCTTCCATCTCGTAATTCATCGCCTCCACCTCTTAATGTTGCTTCTAGTGTTATATGATGGAAGTTTACGAGGAAACTAATGAGAGTAGAGAAATGCAGGATGTCCTTAAAACTATTACAGGGATTGAAGTCTATGAAAAGGCCCTTGATACTGCTGCAAGGATGGAGGTTTGTGAGAATGCTCTTGGCACTAGGAAGATGGTTGGAGAGTCATGGAAGTGGAAGAGGTTTATTCATGGCCTTCTCCAATTATTGGATTGGTTCAACAACCTAATAAAGAAGGTCCAAGTGAGGTGAATCCTTAATCCTTTCTTAGAGACGTGAGGTATCCTTTGCATGTTATTTTTTACTTGAATAAAGTCTTGTTGGCAACAAAGTTTAATTTAGGGCCTTTCACTAGACATGGAAAAAGTCCAGTCCTATCACGCACATTGAAAAATTCTTGCACACCCTTCCACATGAAGATATGTAATTCACAAAACTCATTCGGGGGTGGAACTATTATGTAATTATATTCTAACAAGTTAAAGTGGTTCAATAAAATGTAATGAAACTCATTGAAAATCTAATGCGTTGTTTCAACTTAGAGGATATCAAGACATTTTGAAAGAATCAATATTTACCATGATAAGATGTGAAGAAACATTGTGTTGATGTTTAATCAATGTTCATGTTTGATAGTCGACCCCCCTTTGTTCCATTATTCATAATATCTTCATACAATCTTTAAATCTAACATGCATAGGGTTGTTGGAAAATTATTCTCAAGGCAACAATGATGCAAAATTTTATAATTTTTTATTTTTGAAATCAAAAGTTATGCTTCAAAACCAAAAGCTATTTAAACCAAGTTTCGACAAAAAGACGGCTTCGGACCCCCTCTACTTTCGACAAGTGTAACTCCCTTGCAGCAACCCAGATGATGCTGAAATTTTGAGAGAACATTTAAAGCCTCCTAAATTTTTTTAAAAAAAAGTTGTAGACAAATCTAATGATGGATTTGAGAGGAATAACTAGTTCAGTAAAACGTCCAAAGGCTTGTTCATGAAATTATTCCATGAATTCCAACTATGACTACTTGTTACACATAACTTTCTTCCATGTTCTTTTGTTTGCACACCATTTGCTTCCATGAACAACACTTTTTCACACATAACAAATTAGTTCTCCTCTCACACACTCATTCTTCTCCTCTTCCAAAAACATAAGATAAAAATCCCGCCCCCCACAAAGCTTCCCATGACCTCTCCTTGAACTTGTTCTCCTTGTCCAATGGAAGTTGTGAAAATCCTTCCCTCCAATTAATGGCCTCCTCATCCTTCATGAACCAATGGGAATCGATGTTCGTTTGACTTTAGCATCCTACTTTTTCATCCTAATTCTTTCAGGTGACTAACTTTTAGGATAATTTACCGGTAGTAATAAGTTAACATGTGAATAAATCAACTCAATAACATTAGTAACATTCCAATGTACCATTTACGTAATTTAATACCCCTTAATTAATCCTTAGCATGTACTAATTAATTGTGTAGTACATAGTAAGTTGGAAATAAAATTTCCATTACAATAATTCCCATGTACTTCTTAGATCCATTGTTGAAATTAAGGCTTCATGAATCCATTGGAACTATAATGTTAGGGTTTTCATGTAATTCCATTATCATTGCTTCACATTATGCCTACCCTATTTTTTTCAATAAAAACATCAACCTCCTTTGAATGTAAATACTAAATTACTTCGGATACCCTTTTGGTTTTTGTTGATGTAGGTGAGATTCAATCATGGTGGATGATGTTATGCCTTCGAATTCTCCAATTGCGCTTGTAGAAAGGGAAGACCTTGAAGAAGCACCGCTTGATGTGAATGTCTCCCAATAGCCGTGCAAAGAAGAATCATTCAGAAGAATGATGCGCACTCGAGTCAATCGTTTAGCATGGGATCGTTGATTATCTCCTAACCCACATGCCTTAACAATTTACTTAAAATTTGTTCTTGCCTATGGAGCCGCACTAGAAAGGTTCAAAAAATGTTAGTGTGAAGATGACGATGTTTGTTTTTATTATCGAATTTGGATTCCTAGTGATGGCCATTATCGTTGGCTATGAGGCCTAATCATCGCGTTCTAAACTTTTTATAGTTATGATCTTTCCCATCTAAGTTGTTTATTAAATCATAGTTTATTTGAGGCTATTCAAGTGGAAATGGTAGTATCTAAATTCAATCTTAGTTTTGTTTAGGAACTTGATATAAATGAAGGTTGAATAAGGATGTCCTAAGACTACATTCTAGAAATTTTATAAATACATCATTAGTGTTTGAAGATTATTCTTCAAAATTAATTCAATATTGTGATTATGAAATGTTAATGTTAATTATAGATTTGTATTTTTGATATATCAATAAAACCACATCTATTTCTACATCCCTTTCCACCTCTTTGCAAAATAAAAAAGACAATTCATTTTGGAAGGTTTCCTAGGTTCTAAAATTAATTAGTTATTACAACAATTTAAATAAAAAGGTTATCTGCACTTGGAAGCATCCAAAGGCTAATTCAACTACTAATAATTAATACTTATAATCATTATTACTAAGGAAATTTATGGAACTAAAACTTATCAACTTGCTAAACTGTAATCCGTGGCTCACATGCACCATTTGTCTAAGGCTTGGATTGAAAGATTTCCTTTAAAAGTGCTTAATGCAATTTGAAGTGTATATATGGTCTGAGGCCCAAGAATACAACATTAAGGCTTATTTAGATAGAATTTAAGAGGAAAAAAAAATAGAATTGATCCCTCTAAGATTCTTGGGTAGGAAACTTGCAAGCAAAATGATAATTTCTTACTGGCAAACCCTAAGAATCTTATTTTCCACAAGAATTTTGATGTTTTTTTAAATAAATACCTTAGCACTCACCTTGGAAATACCTTGCTTGTAGATGACATGTTGTACAAAAATATGTTTACTGAGTTGTTTAATGCTATATTTGTAAAGTCTTTTGATATGTCTAGTAGAGATCTAGATGATTACTTGACATTTATTATTCTGCCATACTTAGAACATCTTCATCATTTTGGAATCAGAGTGTCAACTTTTGTACAATAAAATTTGTTTGGTAACATTAAAAGTATTATTTGTAGCCATCCTAAACCTTATAAAATGTTATATCAAAAATGATCTTGTAGTTGTTCAAGTTCATATTATAAAAATGCACAAAGAAAGAAAAATATGTCTTATTAAAAAATTTGTTGAGTACATTTAATTTGCACATTTGATCAATATCCTAATTCATTAGTTGGTAAAAAGTTGCATATTTGATTCATAACATGTTTTTATTTGTTATATCAAACATGCACCCAATTCAAACTAATGGTGTTATATTAGGTGAACACCCAATTCTTTATTGTTGATGGCAAAAACCATAATGTTGAAGGTGACATTTGAATGTTTAGTTTAAACTTTTAAACTATGAAACATTTAGAATCAATAAAAATGAATAATTTTGGATTGAGTGTCTCCACTTTTGTAAAGCATAATCCTTTTGGTAATGTAAAAAATGTTACTCATAGCCATCTTGGAAGATGTTATATCCGAAATGCTCTTGTAGTTGTTCAAGCTCATATTGTAAAAATGTAGAATCAAAGAGGAATAAGTATTATTAAAATTTATGTTGGTTGCATTATATTTCATACACCTCAAGGTCACATTTAAATATTTTGTTTAAAACCTAATTTTGATGATGAATTGTGGGGAAGCAATAACCCACCACTACAAAATGAAAAGACAAAGGATTTAATTAATCTTCAATGTCGTTTGTTGGTTTTGTATATTGTGTTCCTTTTCATATTGTCCTAAGTTAATGTCCAAGCAAGTATCCAAAATGTTAGTTAAAAAATTTAGTTGGGTGTTGTAATTAGTGGTTTACTATTGACAGGTGTTTGGTTCTTGATGGTCGACATCAAAGAATTGGGCATGCAATGTAGTTATTTAAAAGTGTGTTTTTATCATCTCCACACATCTCTACTTGCTAATCTTGTTTAGTTACTGATTTGATGTCACCAAGAACATTGAATGGGTTGTTTCCATGTGATTAGCAAGTATGATCGTCAATTTTAGTATTGTTAACAAAAAATTTGCTAACAAATGTTTGTGGTGTGTGTAGATTATTATTCTTTTGTAGCCAACTACCAAGTTAAAGGGCACATCAAGATATTTTCGTCAAGTTAAACGAACTGTTAGGAAGAAATAATTGTTGATTCTAAGTGTGAATGGCCTTTTGTGTTATTTTCCAAAATGTGCTATTCTCCAAGGGAATGCACGAATGTTTGGACGAATATCAACAAGAGCAAAGTGGAAGTAAGGGTTGGAGTGGAACACTTCCTTTCAAAGGCATTCAAAAGGTTTTACATTGCAATCTAGTTTTGTATGAAACTTGTGGTGTTTTGGAAGTTCTCCCTTTGTTAATGACAAAAGAATTTATGGATTAGTTTTTGTTTATTTAAGGACATGAAAAATGTTTAGAGACTTTTGGTTTAATCATAATGGACATTCCATATTGCTTGAAGGATTTGACAAAAATATATTTTTCTTGTCATGGGTTGCCATATGGAAACCTTTCCTTTGGTATAGTTTCATATAGTTTCCTTTCAATAAAACTTTATGTTTGCACTTGAGTAGATCTCCTATTTGTTAACATGGTATTAGAGTTTAGGTTGTTTGATGAGAAGGTTGAAAGAGATCTAGAGCTAGAAAGTCTTTAGAACTAGAGCTTGAGAGTTTCTAGTAATATCATAGGAGTTTGTCAAGTGCAAAAGAGAAATAGGGAAAGGAAAGAAGTGAAGAGAAAGAAAAGAAACGAAAGAGGTGAAAGGAGATCCACATATCAAAAGTTGTGGAAGTTAGATCTTTAAATCTAGATCTAGATCTACTGTGAAAACATCTTGGGGTGAAACTTCGAGAGATTGTAAAAGACTATAAGATGCTTCTATTTTCAAAATTTCAGAAGAAAAGGATGTGTTTTGTGAGAGTTATAAGTTTTTGAAGATTTTGTGTCAGATTTGGTTTTTTGGTCATATCTCCTTGGTTTGAGTTTTTTTGGATTTGCAGCTTTGGGATCTTATAGGTCATAAAGGATTATATATGTGAGAAAAATTTCAAGCCATTTGGATACGTATTGAGAGAGATTCAAGTATCTAAAGTTTTAGCCTTAGTTTTGAAGTCAATTTCTTTTGAGAGTGATAACTCTTTGTGGTCGTCACCAATAAAGCTGAAATTTTGAACAAAGATAAAAGACATATATCCTATGTGTTTTTCAAAATCTCAAGGAGTTTGGAATTGCTAAGAGCGAGTTGTAAGTCATTTTGTGTTCAGGTCCCAATTTGAGGTGACTTCAAGGAAGCAACAAGATCTCTCATTTTATTAAGTCAAATGACTTGAAATTTTGAGAGATAGTAATAGACATAGCTTTACATGTTTCAGAAAAATTTCAAAAGGATTCAAGGTCATATGTGAGCAGTGTAGTTTCGCAAAGTTGTTATGATAGAAGTTTACATTGAAAAGACATCAAAACAAATTTTTGAAGTGGAGCAAATACAACTTGGGAGAACTTGAAAGGAGTTTGAAGATTGGGAAGCGCAAATACATT
>Ga0116230_10003177_pt1 | contig 15984 bp, 4 predicted proteins | sample S1TSphfallax_3_FD_88678 | JGI IMG/M metagenome (GOLD analysis project Ga0116230, IMG submission 88678) | Host-associated microbial communities from peat moss isolated from Minnesota, USA - S1T2_Fd - Sphagnum fallax MG | ecosystem: Host-associated > Plants > Peat moss > Unclassified | place: USA... | reverse complement strand
TTTGGGGTAACATGCAATTGTTGGGCCGTTACTACAGAGTTTTATTACGCACAACTGTTACACACAGCCGATCACTTTGTGTAACATGCCCAAAAACCTGTAAACCCTAAACCAATAATATGTCTGTATCTGTTATTTAAATCAGTAACTTTGTGGACAGGGGCCTGGGAGGACCATTCAAAAGTACCATTTCGGAGGACCATGAGCGGAATTAATATATAGATTAGGTCTAGGGCCACAAATTTCCACATACTAGTGAATCATTTTCACACATCCTGAACATTCGGTACTAATTTTCACATAGGAATCATATTTGCACATCATGAAAACTGGGTTTCCTGGCCAACATGGATAGGTGCAATATACGGAATTTCAGGAAGAAGTATTTTTTTGTCTAGTGAGAACTATATTTTAAAACGTATTCTTATATGTGCACAATATTAATAGGGTGAGCTATGCTTGTAACGATGATGATTAGGGTAGAACTGCGTTGAGTGTGTAATTTCTTGTCTCGTCAACAAAATTAGCAGTGGTGGGAACGCTGCGAAGAAGCAGAGCGTCCATTGTGACACCAGGCCCGAATGCACACAGGAAGCCATACTCACAACTCTCGCCTGTTGTGGACGCATCCATGGCCAAAGAACGCAGGCGAATCTGGTCCAGCGCAAACAAACAGGAGCCGCTGTATACATTGCCGTATTCGCGCAGAACCTCGCGGGTGGCCGCCAGTTTGTGCGGCGCAAGCTGGAGTGCGGTTTCGATTTTCCTCAAGATGGCAGGGCCGCCGCCGTGGATCGCCCAGAACATGTCGTTCCAGTTGGGGTTGTTGACTATCTTCCGGGCCTGGTTGAGGAGCTTGGCGATGTTGTCGGAGATCAGAAACGGAACTTTGCGCGTGAGGTGGAAGTCCATTCCCACTTCCGTGAGGTCGCCATAGACTGCCTTGTCGCTTTCGGGGACGAAACACTCGCCAGCCCACAGCAGCTCGAAGAGAGGGCGATCCACTTTGGGTATCGGATCAGCACCCACGATGACGCACACAGCCCCGTCTCCAAACAGTGCGGTTTCCACCAGTTCTTCGGGTTTCTCCTCGTTGGGTGGGACAAAACCCAAAGCTGTACCTTCGCTACATACAACCAGGACTCTTGCGCCCTTGTTGTTCTCGGCAAGGTCCTTGGCGACTCGCAGAACAGCGGCGCCGCCGCTGCAACCGATCTGGTACATCATCACACGTTTCACAGTGGTCTCCAGACCCATTAGTTTGGAGAATTGCAGATCAGCTCCAGGCATGTGTATGCCGCAAGTGGTTCCGAACACCACGTGGGTAATGTCGGATTTTGGACGTCCCCATTCCTTGATTGCTTTTACAGCCGCCTCCTGCGCCAGTTTGGGAACCTGGACGGCAGCAATGTCCTGACGCTCCCGGAGAGAGTGCCCGGCGTCCCGAAAGCAAATGCTGGGATTGGCCTTCAATACCTCCTCCGTCAGAAAAATGTTGCGTTTCCTGATCTCCGTCTTTTCACCTGCCCAAATAAATGGATCATTTTAGGCATGAAAATATCATGTGATCAGCAGCAGCCCATCTTCACTCTTGACAATCATGCATAACAGGTTGAAAGAATAACAACCTATAATTCGTGCAAAGTCCACACTACAGATGTTTTTAGGCATGAAAAATATCATGTGATCAGCAGCAGCCCATCTTCACTCTTGACAATCATGCATAACAGGTTGAAAGAATAACAACCTATAATTCGTGCAAAGTCCACACTACAGATGTAGAGAACCTTGTTATACTTGCCCTTCATGAATAAGCACCATAGAAGGCCTTCTATGGTGGTTTCTAGTTAACAGTTACGTAGAGTCCAATATGCAGCGATCGGCGAATCAAAGTGCAGACTCCAACCAGCCTCAGAACATGTCGTGATGTGCAGTGTGCACTCGTAGTGACGACACTGGATATTAGAGGTCAACATTACAAAAAAGTCTAGAACCACAAACCCAATTAATGAATCTAAGATGAACAGCTTAGACATTGAACGATATAACTCTAGCATACAATTTTACTTCAATTATGCAGAAATTTTTCTTTCGTGGATATCACCCTTATTAGTGGTTCGCAAATCATGGCAACGTTCTTGCACAAGTATTGTGTTACCAACGCACTGACTGTCGTGATCTACCAGCAGCAGCTAGGAAACAAAGAATGGTAGCTGATAATTGAACATTCCCGCGAGTCCAGAAAAGCTGGACAGTCCACGAGAAAGTACTACTAGTTCTCAAGGATATATTGTCCACTCACAGATGCGCCTGAATTTGTCCTTGAGCGCTATCTTGGCGTCACAGTCGCACACACGAAAGAGGAAGTCCGGGTATTCGCTCTGCAGAAACTCCGTTGGCGGGACGGCGGTAGCTATGGCCAGTACAGTTGCCACGCTTTCCGCAGCTGCTACCTGCCGGCCGCGCCGATTAGTAATCTTATTCTCCGATGCAGCTCGAATCTGCACCACTACGTCCGCATCCTGACCGCCCAAAGTACCATCATCGGCACTGTGTACTGCAGCAGCAGCATTGTTTCCGGTAGCTGTTGCCATTGATGGAATGGAATTCGTGGACTGGAATGGGATTTACTCGAGAGAGAATTGGCTTCTGATCTGATCTTTCGATTGGGAGGCAAGGCTTTATATCTTAGTGATTGGGGAGGGGGCCTAGGGGGTTCGTAGCAGCAAGTTGCAACATTATTTTTTGGCAAAAAGTTGAAAAGGCTTTTTGTTATATTTCTAGGGTTTTTATTCAATGTGTTTGAATGGAAAGGGGAGGATGGATATTTCTACGGGTATTTGAATGGAAAGGGGAGTAAGTACGGGTGCATTTCTAGGGTACATTTGCATGTCCTCTTCTCCCGTCCATGCCAAGTTAATTTGGTCAAATGATGGCCAAAGGATTTCTATCTTCGTTTCACTGTTTCTCAACTCACTCTCAAAGAACCCACACCTGGCAGTTTTGCAGGTGTACGTACAGAGCAAATGTGCTCAGCACCACATCAAAATATTTTTGCACTTGTATAACGGGTTTTTGAGGTAGGGTGACTGACATTTGTTGGTCTAGTGGGAATCTCCGGACTTGGGGGCTAGGGGTACCCACCACAATAGTGGGAATCCAGGAAAATTATAGTGGGTCAGTGCAAAAACCGCAACTATTTGAGTGCAATAGTACAAATAATGGGTGTTGGAGATCATCGAAATCTTATTCATCCTAGGGTACTCATTCATCTTTGAATGGAAAGGGTAGTACAGGTGCGTTTCTAGCGTCCTTATTCATCTTTGAATGCATTTGCAGGGTGATGATTCATCTTTGAATGGAAAGGAGAGTATGGGTGTATATTTAAGCATTCTTATTAATTTGTTGAGTGGTGTGCCCAAAGAATTATTTTTGGGTGGTTGTTGTTGAAGGTGCCATTTTGATTGGCCAATTACAATTTTTTTGCAAATGTTGGGCACTCCTTTTGGCCCTCCTTTATGGTTCATCTATATATTAAGGAGGGTTGTTTGTTTTGTTTGTCCCAAACCATAGCACCCCTTGCTATGCTCTTGATGCCACTGAAAATATCTTGAATTGGAAATCTTTTGAAGAGTAAAGGTGTATTGGGGTGGTTTGGTAATCTTTAGGCTTAACATGGAAGAATTATTGAATAATTTTGTCATTGAAAATTCAATCAAATCAAAAACTATTTTATCTGGAAATTGGGGCAACCTCTTCGTATTACTAGAAACCCCTTTATGTTTGGGATTTCTTGGAGGGGATTTTGTAACTTTAAAACCTAGGTGGGGGAGCAATTGAATTTTGAGTAATTTTGTCAAGAGAAATAGTTTAAATTTTTTTACATTTTTTTCACAATTGGGCCTTATCATTAGGGTCATGTTCATATTTGGAACAATTACATAATCATAGTGACACTCAGGCCAATGACACATGCCATGATGTTAGTATACATGAAAGTTCAACTTTGGCCAAAGCATACAAGATAAAAGTGTGATGTTTCAAGGAACACATTGGGAATAAAATAAAATCCCTCCCCACTTCCCCCAAACACAAAGGAACTAAGAAAATTTGGCACTCATATGCATGTCAAGCCTTTTCATTCAAGGTCACATAAAATTATGGTCTTAAATTTGTCATTCACCATTTTCAACCTAAGCTAATGCCCCTGCCTAACAACATGGGTACCCCAAAACAAAGGGGATTATGGGTGTACATTTATACCCATGAATACATATCAAGCCACATACACCCATATATTACATAGGCATATATTACACAAGAGGCACTCCCATCTAATTGATGGAAACATGAATATACCCCCAATTAGGAAAGGTTGTCAAAAATAACATGAAATGGGGTTTTTATGTTGTTTGTCACATCACATCATAATATGACATCATAACATTATTAAAATCAATGGAATATTTTTTAATATTTCTGAATATCTTGGAACATTTATGACTTTTTGGGAATATGTCATATGGATGTGATTTAGAGCTGCATCACATCATTTGTGAGGTGGCATGACATGACTTATAGACATGACATGATAACTATGCTATCAATACATATCATGCCATATACACCCATATATTACACATGTATACCATATAGTACATGAATGAATTCAACACCAATTAAATTATTGTTGAAATTGCCAACTTCTGGAAAAATATGATGCATGAAATGCCAAAATCTTGAAATTTCAAGCCCCTGGCACCTAAAAGTGGAAGGTGCAAATATAGGTAACTCATTGTTCCTTGTGAAGAAAAATGACAAGTAGTTGGAAATAATTTTCAAAATATTGAAAGTAGACATTATTTTATTCATTGATTAACATGATCTTGAATAATCTTTTGCTTTATCATAATAACATTTAGAAACCATGTCTTTAAAATGTCAAGTGGTTGAAAGTAGGATGTTAATTGGATTTTTGATATTTTAAATTTTGGCATGTTACAACCATAATCTATCAAAATCTTAATGTAAAATTAAGTTTGGAACAATATTTTTACCAATTCGTTTCAAACAATTATATTATGATTTATATTATATTAATTTCTTTCCAACTTTTCATTCAACTTACCATCAACCCAATGTTCTTGGATTTGGTCTTATATTTTTATTTCTAGGGGTTTAATCTATCTTTTATGTTCATGTTGGAAACAATTTTCTTAAAATTGCATTTGAGCAAACTGTTTTTTAATTTATTTTACAATGCTTTCACCTTGCAATGCCTTTTGACATGTCAATCCTGAGCTTTGAACAAAAGTAGGTGGCATGGCCAATGATGCTTAAATAAGGCACATCATTTTAATACAAAAACATGGATTTTATGCCCTTGGCATTGTTACTATAATAAAATTAATGCAACTAAGTTTATTTGTTCAAAATGACTATAGAAGCATTTTTTGTCCATTTTTCCCTTTCCAAAAAGTAGGCATGTCTTATTTGCCAAAATCAACTAATTCTTTTAGTAAAATTGGATGACATAAGTTACACAGAGATCAAGTCATGCCTACTATGGTGTCATTAACTTTAATCATTTCATGGATGACATGGCTTGCTACATTTTATATGTGCTACATTTTAGTCATTGAAATATTACTTATGTACATATGTGTCAAGTGTGAGTGTATAAGCCCCCAAGGCATGTAGGTGTCTAGGTTTTTAAGCATGTAGGTAGGCAAGTATGTAGGTAGGTTAAGGTTGGTAATAGGTAAGTAGGTAGGGTAGGGTAAGTAATATGTAGGTGTAGCAAAATATTCACTACCCGCATATGTAGTAACCTTGATTCATGTTTATAACTACGTGTTGACATCTATATCATGAGTTGAAATTATTATGTGTGAAATTCAAGATGAATGTGTGTTTATAGTTTCTACTATGATATTATTTGTTATTATGTAAAATGTTGGTTGGATGGTTAATGTTTTGAATTGTCACCATGACGATGAAGGGCTCAATTCCTTCATGTGACAACCTATATAGCTTTTAAGGTTTGAATTGGCGAAGAAATAACTCCACAGGGCAATTTATTCGCTACTAAGAGTAATTTATCACAAGTACCTAGGGCGTTTACATCTCGAAGTTTACATTTTATTGCCCTATGAATTGTAATTTATTAATAAGGAATTCTAAATCGCAATTATTTGATTCATGCCACTTATGAATTAACATCAATTAGAACGTGTGTTAATTTTTAATCAAAAAAATAAGCAATGTCAATTAGCACATAATAATTTTTAATCAAAATGAACATGACATATGTTCACACAACTAACAACTTAATCATGTCTAACATGATTAAGATGCTAGTAAAAGTTATTTGAAATGATTGGTCTTTCATTGTACAGTTATCTTGTCTAGGTATGTTTTTTGATTAAAAGACAACATAAAAGGCAACATTTGTAATAGTGTCATTCTTCTACAAACACTTTGATTTGAAGGGGGGAAATGCATCTTTGTGATGCATGTGCATGGTGCAATGAAAGAGGGTCATGTTTTTGTTGGAAATTGCAACAAAGGAACATAACAAAAGATGCAAGCATGTTGGGCCTATTTTTGTGGTGAAATAATTCTTCTAAAAAGAATTGGAAGAAAGATACACATAGTAAGTTGAAACCCATGAATACATATCATGCCAAAGACACTCATATAACACATGTATTCATGTTTCAACTAATTAGAGGGGGGTGCTTCCAAGTTCAACTTTTTTTTCTTTTTTGGGTGCAATGGGTCATTTTGATTAGCCCATCGCAAAAATAAAATAAAAATATTTTATTGGAAGATGGAGGGCCTCCCCTTTGGCTCACTTATATAGGTGAAAAGGAAACAACTTTGCACAAAACATATGTGATAAAATTGTGGTGTTATCAAAAAGATCTTCATATACACATTGAGAACACCAAAACCCCCATCCCTCCCTCTCCAACCCTATCCACACAAAAAAAACCTTGGACATTTTGACCAAGGTTATGGAAGGAAAGGGGAATATGGGTGTGTATTGGGAGTAATAGAGCGCATTCATGTGTTATTCATGGAAATTCCCTTCAATTGCCTAGTCGAATTAATGTTTCTTATGGTTCATGATCTTTGTATAAACTTGTGTGTGGTTCATTAACCTAACTAACCTAAAGACTCAAGATTGTGTTAATGCATGAGGTGCAAAGCCTTCCCCAAATAAGTGCCCTTCGGCTTTAAGCGCTTATTTTTAGGAATGCCTTGCTTTGAGGGTGTTGAAGATTTTTGTTGGTCCCTTTGTTGAAATCCTCTTCATCCCTACCCCATTCCTTTTGATCATGGATAGTTTTGAATGACCTTTGGAAATTTTAACAAATTAGATAAAAAGACTTGGAAGGAAATTTAATATCACCAAGAGCTATACCACTAAGGCTTGCATGTCACTAAAATTTTTTCCATTAAAGCATGTGCCACAAGTAGCCTATGCCACTCAATAATACTAAAGCCTACATCATTCAACTAGGACCTAGGTCTATGATGCTAAGGCCTTTGTCATTCAACCTACATCACTAAGGCCTATGTCACTTCAATTTATGCCACTTGGGTTTGTAATATCATTTGGGCCTTTAATGGAAATGTCATTCAAACCTATGCCATTAAGTTGTCCCATGTCAATCAACCTATGTCATTTACATTTATATTATTATTAAGATTTTCACCTCACTTCACCTTATATGTCATTGGGACCCATGCACATAAGGGTGTTTTATATGTCATTCCCCTACATCACTAAGGCTTGTGTCAATCAAACATGTTTCATTAAGAGTTGAAGTTTATGTCTCTTAGACTAAAAAACTATGTCAACAATTATGGTAGAATCTTGTACATCACTTGCACTTGGGTCCATTCATGGTTAGGGTACCAAAAAAGGAAACAAGGACTTAAGGATTTTTTTAAGCTACTTTTACAATTAACATTTACATGAAACAAATTTAAATGAGAAATAATTGAATATTCCAATATAAAATAATTCATGTGTTAATGGTGATTTTTCACATTCATACATAATTGTGTACGAATATTTTTGTTTAATGCCAAAAACATAGAAAATCCCCAAAAATCCCAAAATGAATTTCAATGGATAAGCAAACATATTTTTTGGCAAGATTATTTCTTGCACATGTCTTGCATCTAAAGCTAGAAATTTTGAACCCATTGAACATTGTTTTTTTATCAAATGGTTTAAAAAATGAGTCCTTTGCCTTGTAGCCCTTTCCTTCAAAATTTGAAAACTTTGAAATTTTTGTTTGATTTGGTTTTTCATCAAGTTCATTCAATGAACATTAACTTTCATAGAAGGGGGCATGTTTTATTGTACAAAAAGTTTGAAATCAATTGTATGATTTTATGTATTCCTTTAAATTTTTTTTAAAAAACAATACTTTAGACATTTGATTACTTTAGTTTACAAGACTCAAAATGACATTTACATAGTATCCAAATTACTTTTAAATATTTTTATTAATTAATAAAAACATCATTATATCTATTGGCATACAACAATCCACTATAATTATAAGAATGTAAGATAAGTAAAAATCCAAAGTCATCCTTTGCAGTCCTTTTTCAATTAAATGTTGCTTTTTGGTACCCCAATCATGAATGGACCTACTTGCATCATTGAAGTTTAGTCATTTACACCTAATCTTAATGCCATAGACTCTAAGTCATCTACACCCAAATCATATGTTTTGAAATTTGTTAAAATCGTGTTAAAACATGCACATGGAGATTCAAAAATACCTTCAATTGCTATTCATTTTTCCACATGCCCTGATCTTTGATTGCACCTAATTTGATATTCCCTTGATCCCTTGTTAATCACAACATGTAATAATGTTTTAGAATCACCCATAACAAGACACATCATTATAATGAATCTAGGGATGAAATTCCAAGTTTTGTGAATTCATGGCTTAGTGTTCTCTAGTATGAGTGCACTATTGACAACAATGTGGTTGCATCATACTTCTAGTTCCATGAAATGGGTATAAATGACATTCACCGCATAAATATAGGATCTTGTACATTAGCACTTGAGTATCATTCAACATCATTTTTAAAAATTTAAGCACCAACACATCAGATGTTGAATCTGGAAGATTAAACAATTATGGTAAAATCACTCAAATTGTGTCACCACCCATCCATGACCATCATCAAGCTCACCTTGTTTGCACATCAAAAGTTTACCTACATTGTTAAACCACAACTAGCAAACTAATCACTTATACATGTCACTCGGATGTCACAAACCATTATTCTCAATAAGTTATTGTGAGGGCATCAAATGTTGACACATTATTATATCATTACTAGATTTTTAAAATGTATATAGATCTAAAATTTCCTTTACCACATGTGGGTGTTCTTTAAACTTTGTTCCCTTGGTGATGGCTCATGCATGCTTGAATCCTCTTCCTCCACCTCATGGGCCATTACTTTTAACCCTTAAATGCCATAGTAGATTAACATTTAATATTTGTTCACTTGTATGACACCAACAGAAACAATTGAAGTGATAAGTGAACGAACACATAATAATTCAACAATAAAAATCGTACCTACAAAAGATGATTAACCTATCAAGGTTGTTCAAAGACTACAACTACATGCATGCTTGATTGGTGGAGCCAGTGCATGACTATGAATACAAAAAGTTAATGTGTTTCAGGCAAGGTAGTTTAAGTAATGAACATTTAATTAATTACACTCTGAAATGCTTCAACAACACCTTATAGCACATACACCAAGTATGTGCATTGGACTAGGGATGCACTAAAGGGTGAAAGCATAATTAGGTGGATTGTTTGGACTATCATAGTTGTAAATTTTCTAGATTATAGATGAACTTAAAATGTAAAATCATATCAAACATTACAATTTTCAATTTTTCATTATCCATGTTGCAATACACTTTAGTGATAATCTTATGAAAAATTATGGACGAGTTTTAAAAAAAGATTGGACGCATTGTGGACTTTTGAAATGATGACACTATGTTTGTCACACACCGAAAATGAAGCATGTGGACTCAAAAAATATGTTATAATAATATCAAAATTAAAATTAAAAAAGCGGGCCACCATAAAATGAATAATTTAATTGTAAGATGCATTGAAATTTTCTCAATATAATTTTTTTCATATTTAAAAATCTAACTTGTCGTGATTTTCATTTTTTTTTACAATTGATATTCCATTTCACATTGAATTCTTTTTTTCTTTAAATTTCTTGACCAATCACATGTTTAAAAATATTTATAAGGTGGTTTATTAATATTTTTGACCAAAACCAAAGGGGATAATTATAGGATGTATAGTTTGATAATTATTTTATATGCAAGAATAGTAGCTAGTATAAGATGTGGACTCTTCAAAATGTCAAACATGAACCACCTAACCATGCTTTTACCCTAAAATACCTTGTAAAAAACATTGCTTGCATTTACCTCTTCATAACAAGTGGCATTCCATAACACTAAAGCATGTAAGATGATACCTCCGTCATTAAAATGTAGGTCTATATCATTAGGTACTATTTCACCCATCCTTTATCATTAGGACATAGGTCTATATCATTAGGTCCTCTTTCACTCATTTCCTCTATCATTAGGACATAGGTTGATATCACTATAACATGTGTCACTCAACCTATGTCACTAAAGTGTATTACTTCATTGGTGCCTATGCCATTAAGGCCTATGTCACATGGGTTTCTTACTACACTTGGACCTAGTGTAATATATCATTATGGCCTATGCCAATAACGCCCATCTCACTAGTCCACCTATGTCACTCAAGTTTATATTGTCACATGTGTTTGGTGTTATATACGGTACTAGGGCCTATGTCAATAAAGCCTCACATGTGTCACTTAACATATGTCATTCACGTCTACATCATTAGGGCTTGTGTCAATCAAGCACATTTCACTAAGGATATTTGACATTTATGTCACTTAGACCGAGTTTATATCATAGTACTTGAGGCTTGTGCATCATTTGGGCTTGTATCATTAAGTTTTAATCACTTACACCTAGTTTTAATGTCATAGACTCTACTTGTCATATGTGTTAGCCCTATATTCTGAAATTTGCTAAAACCATGTTAAAACATGCACATGGACATTTTAGATTAGATGGTACCTTTGTAATTCATGCTTGCACATTTTTCCTCTTCTACCACCTCATGTGTTGTTCCATTCAACCCTTATCAATCACAACATGTAACAATGTTTTAAAATTTCCCACAATAAAACACTACATTATTGAATCTTGGGATGAAATTTCAAGTCTTATGAACTCAAAATTTTATACTGTTACGTGTACATGTGAGTGTGCACAATTTGTAGTAAGTTAACAATTCCCATTGAACAATGTGGTTGCATCATCTACAATTGTAATTCCATGAAACATGTTAATGGCATTCACCTTAAAGCTAAGATCCCATACCTTGATCCTTTGCATGAACAACACACATATTTGAACATTTGCAATACACATGTATATGGGGTAATTATCCATACATGCACCCTAGGATCACTTGTATGTTGCTTGAGTCAAAATAATATGATTTAAGTTCATTTCCATATGCTTAACAACACCCTATAACACATATTACACTAGTTTGGTGCATGGAATAATTTTATAAAAGTGATTTCCAAAAGTCACTAATAATGTCATATCTAAGATACAATCATCATTAATCCCACCATTTAGTATGGAGCATAATTATAAATATTAATGTAAATCAATATATGGAATCAAAGTGTGAAAACAATAAATGCCAAACATCAAATCGCAATTCCAATAAACATGGAAAGGAAATGCCAAATTGACCATTCCATTTGTTTTGAACTCTAGAGAATGGTTCACTGTAGATAGTGGCTGTGTAATGACATGTCCCTTGGGCCACAAGACCCCAATCACTACGAACATCCAAAACCATTACCAAATCACTATAGTGGAATAGGCACATTTCATTCAAAATTTGAGTGGAATGGCTAGTGATTGTGATCACTTCTATTAACTTAAGGTGGGGGCATATTAAAGTTAAAATCCTAATTTTTTGAATGTTCATACCTTTTAAATGGCCTTGGCAACATTTGCCTCTTAATCTTTTGTGTGCCACAAATTTGGCACTTCCTTTTGAAGTGAAACATTATATATAAAATCAAACAATAAATCAATAAAATATATAACAATAGCAACATCAATATCCAATATTCTACCTTAGAAAACAAAATATTAACATTACATTAACAAGCATAATAATGGTTGCCTAATTTGGTTGTTTAGGGTAATGAAAAGGTGGTTTGACTAGTGTGATTTAAGTTCATTTTTAGATGCTTCAACATCACATTGCAACACTAGGTTGGTGCATATGAATAAGGACATAAGGCTTTTCTTAATTTTATGCAAGAGGAGGAATTTCAATATAATCATTCTTTAGTTCAGCTTGATTGGCATGGGAGGATAGACTTGTACACCCCATGATTTTCCTTGTGATGGTAGATATAGGATACAATTGGAAACAATTACAATCTAGTACTTTGGGGTCTATAGTGCATTTGAACACCAATGGGTGCAAATATTCAAGAACTTACCCATTGCAAAAGCTGAATGTGATGAATTTGAACATGTTATTGGTAATCGGTTGCTAAATTTCCATTTCTCAATTCCAAGTTTAATTCTTCTAAAAGTTCCCAAGAAATCTAGCATTTCCCCCAAGAAGCCAAATGTTACCAACTTCCTAGGGGAAAAGGTTGTTGGGTCTAAACATGATTGGGGTACCCCCTTTGAATCCTAAGAATCCACTCAAAGGACTCCCAAATTCACCTTTTTCTTCACTTTTCCCATGACATGTCTTACATTTCACTTTTTTCTTCTCATGTCAAATGAAATAATTTGTTCCAAATTTTATATAGACCTTTAAAGTATCTATTGTTTTCACTTATGAAAGCGGGAATAATAAAATTTATTCAATGTGGGCCATGTTTTATCAATGGCCCAAAACTCTCAAAAATTTAACTTTTTGAAACATTTTACATTGTAATAAGGCATTTGGTTCTTGTCACATTCATAAATTTTATACACATTAACATATGAGGTGTTTGTGGTAAACATTTTGGGCCAAAAAAATTTGTTTAGACATTCCTTATGAGTCCTTGAACTTTTTTCCCTTCATGAAACAAAGTCTTGGATTTTTTTCAAGGACTTGGTAGGAGTCCTTAAACTTGTTCAAATTTGACATTCTATGCATAAAATAGGACCTTTGTAATGTATCTATCTATGAATAAAATCAAACTTTTAATATGAATGTGTCATTAAATTTCAACAACATGTTTAAGTAAGGGGGTCTAGTGAATATAAAATGAGATAATTCTTTTGGGTACCCCAACCATGCTTTGACCTTGTTGTCATGTTGTGATGGATTTAAAACACTCAAGTTAATAGGTTTTCTCTTCCCAAGGAAAAAATGATACAACTATTAGGTTTTGCCCATTATTCCTTTGGGGAGACATTTGTCGTGATGCCTTAAGGAATTATTTTCCTCCTAGATCTACTTAAGGGAGGAAAATAGTTCCCTAAAAAGATTAAGATGTTTATGCACTACTACAAAACTTGGTTTTTCAAATGGTTCAAGCTTACTAACTAGTCATTTTATACTAATGGACATGTCCATTTTGACTAGAGGCCCAAAACATGTATTTTTTGACCAATCAACTTGACTAAAGTGACTTATTTGACTAATACATTTAGTCAAGTTAGACAACCCTAGTCAAAATGGCCAATGGGTTTTGGTCAAATGGGACATTTGGTCAAATCAAACATAAAAAATTGACGTCATTAATCAAAATGACCAATGTTCTCCAATCAAATGGGACATCTTATATTTATTACATACCCACCTCCTACTTCCCACTTACAATCTTACAACCTACATACTTACCTATCTACCTAGATGTAATACCTACCTACCTCCTACTTACTTGCCTATCCATCCACCTATAACCTACCTACATTTTAATTAGCTACCTACTTACATACCCACCCACCCACCTACCTAGATGTATTATGTACCTACTTACCTATCCACCCACCTATATATACCTACATATTAACTACCTACCTACCTACCTACCTACCTACCCACCTAAATGTACTACTTATGTACTTATTCACCAACTTATAACCTACCTACATATTAACTACTTACCTACCTATATACCCACCCACCTACCTAAATGTATTACCTACCTACCTATTCACCCGCCTATAACCTACCTACCTTCATACCTCATAGTCTTGTAGTAAAGTGTTGAAATAAACATGTCAACTAAAAAAATTGACAAAAGTTGAACACCTTTTGATGGTGTGGTCCATTGCTCAAGGATTTGGTTTATCATTGGGGAGGTCAAGGGTTCAACTCATAACATGATAACCTATGTACATGCTTAACGGGCTAAGTAAGATGTATTAAGTTAGGTTAAGGTAGGTCAAGTAAAATAGGCTAGGCTAGGCTACCACCTACCTACTTGTGTTTTTATGACATGCCTCCCTGCATTTTTACAACCTACCTACTTGCCACCAAAAAAAATTTATGGGCAAAAATTCGACTAGTCAAATGGTCCATATTTTGCTAGTAAAAAAAATCACTTGAATCACAACAAACATGTCCAAAATGACTAAGTGGTCTTTTTGACACATGTTCAAATTGGGTATTTTTAAACTAGATTTGCCAATCAAAAAGTACCAATTTTTTAATAATGATGGGAAATCAATTATTCGTAAAATATTTTTTCTATATTTAATGTGATTTCATTCATTCCCATAGTACTAGGTGCAAAATAAACACCACATTACAAAGGATGTTGCATTTGTCCGTCAAACATGGGACTCATGACATACTTCCATTGGATTACAAAAAAAAATGGACAAATGTTTAGCCCAGTTGAAATTATGTTGGTCAAGTAACTACTTGAATGGGACATTCATGATACTCTTTGGTGTCTTGCTTCCTCTAGTTTTGAGAGTATGGGGGATGGCATTTCATAGGATGCAAGCTAAGGATGATGAATGGGTGAACTCGTTTTATTCCATGGTTGAAATTTCATGGACCCTCGAAAAATCAGGAAGACCTTGACATGTGATTTCACAAATGGTTGTTTCTTGGAATCATTCCTTGTAATGCTTCTAATGGCAAAAATTCTAAAATATTTGTGTCCTAAACTACTAACACCCTTGGGATGGATTTGATAATGTGGGCATTGAATGCTTTGGTAGAATGACTTCAGTTACATTCCAGTTGCTACAAGCCAAACTCCCTTACAACTTTGGTGGGGTGGAAAGATTGTGTAGATTTTTTCATCAACTTGTGATGGTTTGCCACAATGATTGAATAAGACACATATGTGAAAAGAAGGGAGTTTGAACTAATGCAATTGTTTTTTCATTTAATCCAACTACAAACACTTTGGTAATGGGTGCAACAACATGAGGAGATGTGTGTTATGTGGTCAGAAGAACCATTTGGAGATCGAGCCATGGCTATGAAATCCTTGAAGGAGGTCATGGTTGAGAGCAAGAATTCAGATTTGCACCATGTGTTTGTAGTCTATAATAAGTTGTCCATTTTCATTACTCAAGCAATTTGACCTTTCAAATATATGCATTATAGTGACACGGGGATTTGTATTATGGTCATAGAGTTTGACACAACTCGTGATGCTACATTGTGGGAGCGAATGAATGCCCTCATGACTACCACAATTGTGATTTCCAATCGTCTTGGGTAAAAACATGGTAATGTATATTTTTTAAATGAATGTCTATAGATTTACTTTATATCATGTTCATATAAAACCAAACAAGTAGCATAAAAATGGGTGGAAATATAATTGTAAACCATCCCACAC
>Ga0116230_10003176_pt1 | contig 15984 bp, 10 predicted proteins | sample S1TSphfallax_3_FD_88678 | JGI IMG/M metagenome (GOLD analysis project Ga0116230, IMG submission 88678) | Host-associated microbial communities from peat moss isolated from Minnesota, USA - S1T2_Fd - Sphagnum fallax MG | ecosystem: Host-associated > Plants > Peat moss > Unclassified | place... | reverse complement strand
TAATTGAAAAATATGTTGCAAGGTCATTATAGGTGATTAAATGATTTTTAGTGCTTGTAAATACCATGTGAGAGTGAAATGTGATCTATGAAAATTTAAAAACCATATGAATTCAAATTTTTTTTATAGAGTAAAGTTGAAAACCTTATAGGTTAATTAAATAATAATAAAAATTAATGGGGCTTTTATCTCTTTAACTCAAGTATATTGAATGTTTTGTGAAGTCACCCATTTCAATACTATTCCAATCAAATTGGGTTTAGCTTCAAAGTTCTTATGGAACATTATTACATTGGAGAGGACTTTTTCAAAGGCAAAAACACTTAAATTTATTTTTGTTCCATTGGTTTGAAAATTGTGTAACAACAAATGTGCACATTACCTTGTCAAGGAATTTGCAATCATACCAAAAATCCACGTGAGGGGCCTTGTGGGAGGGTTTTGGCTAAAATATTATGGAGGGACAAAATACCATTGGTGTGAAATGCAAGTTGAAACCTCTGAAAATTTTAATCTATTATATTACCTTTTGTGATATAAAAAATTATATATTATTTAATCACAAATTTTCACAAATAATGGGAAGTGTGTGAAAGTAAAATAGGAAGACTCTCTAGATCTCATGTTGCATTCACACTTTGGGAGTTGGGATTATGAAGTTAAAACAATCAATAGATGTTTAAAGACATTGGGTGATCCTTCAAACCATTATATTGGACTAGCATTGGCAATATTTAAATATATGGGGCTTGACTTTTCAAACCATTCATAACTTTCAAAAAACCATTTTTCTTTGCCAATGTTAACTCAATATATCTAAAATTGCCCATAATTATCTTATTTTTCTTAATAGTCCCAAAACTTTCATCCCCATATTTTGATCACAAAAAGTTAAGGAGTGCACCCATGTTTCAATAATTTTGTTATTCTAGAATTAGATTTTACTACAAATGCTTGGTTGTTGAACTTGAGGTGCATCCTAATCTAAACATCAAATTTTGTTAAAAGGGTTAGTTTTATGTTTTGTGAAATATCATCAGGGATGAAGCGATCATGATTGTGTGATGACAACCTTTATCATTTAGGGTTGATTTGTTGAATGATTGATATAATTAGAAATTATTCAAAATTATAAATAACAAATAAAAAGGTTATCAATATTTATTCAATTGTATTAGGGTGTGAATTGAAGTATTTCATATGGTAGTTAGTTAAGATGGTGTTTATCCACTAATGTTGGGAAGGCAATGCTTGACAAAACTTTTGTGCCAAAAGGGTTAATAGGGGGAGGATGATGGTCAATGTACTTTGTGATTAACAAGATTGTGTTTTCAATTCTTGCAAGGAATCTTGTTAAAAAAAATATAGAGCACAAATGGGAAATGATTGAAATTCAAAATTGTTGAAAGGAAGGACTCAAATGGAGATTATTTGCAATAAATACAAGGTGGAAATATGGAAGTGCATACAAGTTTTTTGTTCACAAACATTTTTCAAATCAAACTAGGTCTCCCATCCATTGATAGGTGGTATTGATGTGTTTACAATCAACTTATTGGATCAACAAATATTCACCTCATTTGATGTGTTCATAGTGAACATACATGCACACATGATGCTATGTGTGATGTATTTGCTTCCATTGTTTTGAAAATCAAAATTTGATGATTTCTAAATAGTTGTTTATATCTTGTCATGAACATTCTAATCCACCAAATGGTGTGTTGACATGATCTATTTGAAAGATGGGGATTGCATTTTTGTGAATACCTATCATCTTGATCAATCCCACACAAGCATCTTCTTTACTTTCTAATGAAGAGTTGAAACTCCCAAGTGCTTTGAAGGTCATGCACCTTAAATCATTGCTTGTTGACACTCTAAAAAAGATGCAAGCTTCATGGTATTCTAACAAGGATATTGTAGTACTTGGGCTAATTTGACATAAATTAAATCATATGCAAAAAAAAAGAAAGAATTTAAATAAAACTTGTTAACTATGTCAAAAGCTCTAGAAAAATGTAAGTATTTTATTTTTGTATTGTGTTATTTTTTCCCTCATTCAACAGATCTCGTTTACTAAATACTTTCACAAAGAAATCAAGCTTCTAGTGTCTAGTATATGCATATGAGAAAGTTGCCACCTTTATGAAAGAGGAAGCATGACTCCCTTTCACTATTCTAAAAGTAGACTATGTAAACCCCATTTGCCTTCATGAAAATGCAATTAATACCAAATTTTATTTCAATTAATACTCAAAATTTATCAATTTGCTAATTAATATGTTTTTTTTGTTGAACATTTTTAAAAAATATAAAATAAATATCAAAGAGTCTCAAATTGAATTTCTAAAAAAATAAAATAAATATTGAGCAAAGGAATTGTGGAATTGTCCTAGGTACTAATACTAGGGTGGTGGTGGTGGTGGTGGTACCTAGTACCTAGTAACAAAAAGTTAGACACACACCTTGACTTCCACTTTACTTAAATGTAGTTAGAAATTGAACCACAAAACCTAGGTAGTAGTAGGTCCATGTGTTCCCTCAGAGTTTCCATTTTGTTCTTTCTCATTATAAGCAGGAAATTCATTCCTTTCCAAATTAAAAAAAAAAAAAAACCAAAAAAGCCCAAAAAATAAATTAAAAAAAAGCTTTCCCAGATTTTGCTTATTACCATTGGCTACATCAAGACCCCCCGGGTAAGTTAGAAAGCTCTATATTGGGTGGGTAGGTAGGTAGGTAGGTGGGTGGGTGGGTGGAGTGGATGGGTGGCTCATCAGTCGACCTGCTGGACCGGTTCCAGATGCAACTGGCTGGCCCGGTCAGCAGGGCAAAGAACCCAATATTCAGTCTTTTCTTGGACACAAAGAGAGCGACGGTGGGGAAGGGACGGAGGCAGACGAGAGAGAGAGAGAGAGAGAGAGAGAGATCTTGAGAGAGAGGAGAGATGGCGTGATTTGGGTGGATCGGTGTGTTTGCCTGCAGTGTCTCTCCTCCTCCTCCTCCTCTTGTATGTTTGCCACAATTTTTCTGAGACTCATTTGGTTTCTTTTGGTGGGGTTTTGTTGTTTTTTTTTTCTGTTCCGGTTTGGCATTTGTTTATTGAGCCAGGAGGTAATCTGTCTATCTCCCTTTCGAAGAGTGCCCAATTGGGTGGCTGCTCCTATTGCCCGATGTAGTGGCCAAATTGGTGTTTGAAGTTGTTTTTGTGAAGTTTGGGGAGTTGTGGGTCCGGGGATTGTGGAGCTTGCTTTGTCACTGTATGGATTGGTGACGGAGTGGTGTTGTTTGGGAGGAGGAGGAGGAGGAGGAGAAGGAGGAGGAGGAAGGGGGCGAGAAGTGGGGGAACAGAGTGGAAGAGGAAGAGGAGGAGGAAAGCAGTCGGGGGGGAAGATGGTGGGTGCAAGCAAGGAGATGGCAGTATACTGCTTTGATACTTTGGTGGCACATTACACTGGTGACGTTGTGCCGGCACCCGGATTCGAAGAAGGCCAGTTGTAAGTTCATCACAAAATTTCTTTCCCTTTTTCTGTTCCCGTTTCCAACTTCTGGTTTCGGTTTTCGGAGAGAGAAGTTGTTTTTTTTGGTTTCTCCCGCGTGTTTTCGGCATCTGCTTTAGCTCTTCGTCCATTTGTCCTGGATACCTTTTGCTTCCTTTGTCTTTTGGAATTTGATGGAAGGAGAGGAGCGCCACGTCTCCTTGTTTCTTTCCAACTTTGAGAGCTTTCCGAGCACTTTGGGTGGAAGATTTTGTTTTCAGCCATCTTGGAGAGCTCATCAGCAGGATCTAACTTATGTGTTGGTGGGAGGCTTCTTCTTCGTCTTCTTCCAATCCTTTTGTCAACAAAATGTTTCCTGACAGTTCTCTACAAGATAGTGTTCTCAGTGGATTGTTTGGTGATGATGATGATCTTGGACTTTGTGTCAGTCTCTTTTGACACTTGCGCTTTCATGATGAAAGAACATGAAGCAAGGGTTGATTGTTGAAGGAATTGTATGTCATAAAACATTTGGGGTACTTCCCTGATCTGGTGAGAACTACTGCCCTAATTGGTGTGTTAAAGTTTTTGTCATTGCCATTTTTTTTTTGTACCAGGATTTGTTGGGTGGCTCTGGGTAGTCTCATCAGTTTTTTTTCCTTGGCAGATTTGTACGGCCTTAAGAAGTTTGAGTGTGGGCCATGGTGTTGGTGGTGGTGTGTGTTTTGTGGGCTTCTCTTTTTGCAGCCCTTTGTTTGTCACATGGAAGAAAGTGTTGAATGGTGGGGAGCCACGCCTGCGGGGTTGCATTGGTACACTGGAAGCCCGATGCCTGATCACTGGGTTTAAAGATTATGCACTCACCAGGTAGCTCTAGTTTATGGCAATGGGTTGTTCAGCCCAACTCTTTTTCTCACTGTGCTGGGGTTCTCATGCAATCTTGCTTTGCCAGTCTTTTCTATACTGGTATTTGTCCCAGTTATACTTCAGGGGTCCACCCCAGAATCTCTGGATGTATGTTACTTGTGGTTTTAGTGGAGGATGATGTTTGTGGTAGATGTTCTGCCTTTCTAAGATTATAGTCTAAGCACATGGTATTATTCACATCTGGTGAATTAAAGGGTACTTCATCCTGTCATGTGCTTGTGATCAGGCTTCTGCCTAAAGTTGGTTGATCATTGATCAATCTGATGGGTTGAGTTCTTTTTTCAAGGACGTCTTGAAGGAAAGATTCATGAGAGGTTTCCAGAAACCCCCCTTCTTTTGAAGGATGGATGAGAGATGTCAGGTGAATTTGCACAACATCATGCTGGTCCATCCAGCACCTGAGTTGTCAACATTGCAGAGGAAAGAAAAGATGGGGATTGTGAAATGAAGACAGTCTGTAGTTGAGAGAGATCTTGTGCCTTCTGCATTCCTACGTATTAACAGATGAAGCATTGCTGTGTCTTCATCTGTTTTCCTAAAAACATTCTTTCTCAGACTGTATCAGTGCATGTCTTGTTTAGTGGGAGATGTTTAGGCAGGCTATGAGAATCACTGTGGTCTGTTTTCAGTGCTTTGCGGGATCGTCGCTTTCCACCTATCCAGGCTAGGGAGATTCCTTACTTGGAATGCACTGTATCCCTCCTCACAGACTATGAATCTGCGTCTAGTTACCTTGATTGGGAGGTATACTCAAGAAATTGCTTCAATTGATCCCTGTTTTGTTTCCTAGTACTCATTTGCTGCAATGTTCTAGTTTGGTACCAGGTATCATCCTTGAGGTCTTGATTTGGATTGTTCATGTCATTGATTGCTCAGAAGAATGAGTTGTAAAGCACCGTATATTTGGTTGTTGAAGAGAGTTGATGTCGAATGCTATTTTCCAGGTTAACCAGATTGGATTCACTAAGACAGTGGTCTTGTGTGAGGGAATTTGTGCTCTAACAAAAGCATTTTGGTTATCGAGCATGGTCAGATTGGGAAGCATGGGATGATTTTGGAATTTACTGATCCTGAAAGTGTGCGACGCAGTGCCACTTATCTTCCTGAAGTTGCGGCACAGGAGGGTGTGCAAATCTGGAACCCCTATTGTGTTACCCACTTGAAAATTGTAAATTGTCACCACAATTTGCAGTCTGAAGAATGACAACTTGTATTCTTTAGAGATGTGGAAATAATGTGTAATTGCAAGTTGAGGGCATGCTGGTTGGTTGCAGGCTGGACAAAGGTTGAGACAGTTGATTCTTTGGTACGCAAGGCAGGCTACATGGGACCATTGACAGAATCTATGCGACGCAAGTTTCGGATTACGCGATATCAAAGCTCACTGTGTACCATGCATTACAGTGAGTATGCAGCTTATGTGAAGCGCATCCGTGGGGCTACCCCACTGCTCACTGTCAAGTGCTGATGGGCACCAATGCCCTGTGTCACCAACCTCTTTCCTTCATCCGATCGGAGGAGGGTATGAAGAAGAGGGCCTGTGAGTTGATGATATCAAAGTATTGTAAATGCATCACTGGCATTTTGAGGTAGCAAATTTACATGCACCTTTGCAAGCAACTCAGAACCTTTAATTGATGGATTGGGCATCTTCTGTAGAGCTGTTTCGCCGGTGTCAAGCCAGATGGCTATTTGATGTTCTCAGGTTTAGAGATAATAGCTTGTCAGTTGAAGCACCCTGCCACTCTGCTGTTGCTTCCATTCTTGATAAGCATTGAGGCCATTGCCACAATGCTGATTTGAATTGACTTCAATAAACAACCCATCTCTTTTTGGATACCAAATTGGCAATTCAAGCATGATGGCTGATTATTCTGCTCGTTGTCCTCTTTGTGGGTTGCTGTGCATTCTTGATTCATCTGCATTACATCTATTGGTTTTGCTCATTTAGCTGTGAACCTTCCAACTTCCAGACCTAGCCTACACTTCAAACTTGGGCTTCACACTGCACTACTGGTGATGATCAAACTGACATAAGATTAGAATATTAATATATTTTCATTTGTTCCTTGAATCCTACAATATCAATTACAAAATTTCACAATCATGTACATTTGCATGAAATCATTTCCACTTTTATCGATATAGATATGAAACTTCAATTTATCAATTGCTTATTCACAATCTGGGAGATGGGTGTTGATCTGCAATTTCTTAGTTCTTGAGGCCAATCACTGCCCACAAGATAAAATCTGACAATTGGTGGGTGTCAAATTTCATGTCATGACAATGGTTTTTTGCTAACTTTTTTTGCATAACCTTGTCTTTATTTATATAGACAAGAGCTATAATATTAGTGTATTAATATATAGAGGGTGTTGAATAGGCTTTTTGTGTGTAGGTGTGAAAAAAGATGTTATGCTCAATGAAATTGATGGATTTGATGGTTTGAATTATTTTTAAAAACAATTCTTGAGTGAACTAACAATTAAATGTGTAATAGGGTTTGAAAGGTTTGTGATTATTTTAGAGGACCCATTGAAATGGTAGAAGGAGACCATTATTTTTCATGATTGATAGAATGGAGGTTGTGTGTAGGCTTGGTGATTTCTTTTTCAAGCTAATGGGATTTCTCAATTTGGTGATTTGAATTTGTTTTTTTTTAGTTGTCTTGAGCGAACTAATAGTTCAATGTAAAACAATGCTTTTTTTCTTGTGAATTATTGCTTGACTTCCACTTTTCTCAAAGGGCAATTGTCATTACAAAGGGAAAAAGTACGGGGTTGAAATTACTTGAATATTTTTTGGAGGGAGCTAGTGTATTGTCACATTTATGTTTATTAGCTATAGTTTAAAAAGTTCTTTGAAATAATTTTATTAGTTAAATCAATTTTTTTCAGCGATGCTCATCACCCTAGTTCCATCAAGAAATTGAAAACAAAAACATTGATGTGTAATGTCTATTTACAAATATGGCTTTAACAGATTACTTTTGCACTTTATTGGCCTTGCTTACCAAGATTAGGATATTGTGGTTGGGATTAATGTAGGTCATGTTCATGAGTGGGTTTACAATGAAAGCATTTGTGAGATTTCTATTTAAAAAGTTCATGAAAAATAGTACTTTCACCTTTATAGTTTGCTCAAATTTGTAGCACCACATAAGACCAAAGTGTTATTTTGGCACATAAAAATTCTTGCACTAAAAGAAACCATGATTTTGCAAAAGGTTCAACTTGACTACTGTGTCCACATTGACCAAAGGATGTCCCTTTGATTAAAGGCATGGGGCATAAAAACACATGTCTTTTTTTGTTTTTTTAATTTATGAAAATAAACATTTTGACTAAATGTTAAGTCATATATCTAGTCAAAAAGGAAATTTTAGAAAATGGTTCATCAAGATGCCCATGACTTTGTTAAATCGACCATACTAAATGGCCATGGTAAATCAAATTGGCCATATTAATTTGGTTAGCTAACCTACTTTCTATGCCTATTAGGTTAGTTACTTCCTTACCTAGCATATACCAACCTACGTCCTAACTACTTATTTATATAAAGATGTTTTACCTACTTACCTATCTACCTATGTCCTATCTACTTACTTATATTTTACATAAGTAGGTATGTACATATGAAAACATGGGTAGGTAGGCATGTGTATCGACTTATCTATTTAGTTAAATATCTACTTACCTATTTATGAAAAAATTTGAAATTGAAATGTTAACATACACATTAACAAAAGATTTCATTGAAGTTGAAAAAAACATGTTAAATGCATTTGGTCTCATTGATAAAGCGATGTGATGGTTTAATGGTCAAGACATTAGTGTAAACCAATAAGACCAATCCCCCTTATCAACATATATTATATGAACTATGTATATTCATATATATCATGTACATGTGTGTAAATGCATAGTATTTAGGTGGGTTGTGGATAGGTAGGTAGGAGGCCATGGTGGGTAGGTAGGTGTTTATTATTTATTTATCAATTGCATTTTTATTATTTAAAAATTGGACTATTAAAAAAATATTATTTTTTGGATGTCCAATTTTTTGTCCAATTTGACTAATGAAAAAAAACATTTTACAACAATAAAAAAACTATCAATTAAATTGGACATGTTCAAATTGACCAAATGTTAAACCAAATGATTTTTGGTATAATGTTTTAGTCAAATAAACCATGATTTCTTGTATTGTTGGGACCCAATGTTGATGGTGGTCTATTGAAAATGCACATGGCCAAACCAACAAGAAATCATGGTTTCTTGTAGTAAAATAAACAATGATTTCTTGTAGTGTTGGGATCCCAAACATGGCCAAACCATACACAAGTTAATTTTTGTTTGAAACCCAAATCCTGAATTGATTCGTTATCTAGAACCATTCCTTCCAACCCAAGGCGGGAAGGACTTGGGTATGCTGCAAACTTTCCAACTAGTTCAAGGCTATTTTGCCCAAAGCTCCCAAATTCCATCTTGCAACTTAACCATGGACTTTAACTTAAATTGTTTTGAAGGGAACGCATTTGTTCTCTCACAACCCTTTGCCCACTTTGACATGTTTTTTGCTTTGCAACAACATAGTTCATTGGGAGTCAAACCCAACTTAGCATTTGGTGTTATGCAACCCCTACCACCGGGGGGCTGCCGCATGGGCCTTGAATTCAAGAAAAAATGAACCAAAATTTAATTTAATTACAAAAATTTAATCCTTTAAAATTGTGCTTCATACTATTCACTTGCACCACATGGGCTTTGTGTTACCCACCTATGTGTACATTATGGAAAAATTGTAGACATGTACATAGATTACATAAATAAATATTTGTGTTCTTGAAATGTTCTTAACATTTATTTTTGATATTCATGACCCCTGACCATTAAGTGTCAAATTACACCAATGTAAAAACCTTTATTTTTTCTTCAATTATAGTCATTAAGGCATGGTCTAATTTTTTGATTGAAACAAAAAAGTGAGACCTATTACAAATTTGTAGACATGACTACAATGGTCCTTCAAGACTTTCTAGTTTTGACCTTAAAAAATTACTCAAAAAATTATGGTTGCCTATCTATTAAAAAATAAAAAGGGGAACTATTTGAGGCCTTCTTAGAAATTAAAATCTTAAAAAAAGGGGAAGACATATTTTATTTTATGTTCTTGAACAAAAGAACCCTATCAAAACAAATTATTCAAAAGATGGCATACACATGGAAAGTTATATATAATGTTGGTGAATCAAGTATACATTTAGGATTAATCATTCCATTGAACAAGTCAATAAATGATTTAAAACCATTTAGTGATGAAAGATGCGATGTTTTGATAAAACAATATACATAATTAAAACTATTGATATTGGATGAAATATCATAATATGTGGTCGACTATTTTCATTCATTGATAAAAGGCTATGCATAATCAAGTGTAACCATAATAGTTTTTCTAGCAACACACAAAACAATAAATAAAACCTTTTATGAAAATTATCCCACCATTCAAAATTATTGAACTCTTATCATAACAAAAACACAAGAAGTACAAGTTGTTCATAATTCCAATCATCTATTCACATGTATATAATTCGCAATTCAACCAATAGAAACATGAATAATACATTCTATTCAAGGCTTATTAATGAAAAAATTAGCATTTGATTTTATGGTGTATTTAAACATGGTTTAGCTTACATAATTTTATTTATGTACAAAAGAAAACCTTTATTTGCTTAATCCACTTGAACAAAAGAAATTCAATGTTGATGCAATGGTAAAAGAAAAAAAAAATTGATTCGAAACAATTGCAAAATATGATCTATTTTTACCAATCTTGGAAAAAATTCAAACTTCTTATCTAAGTATTCAATCTCCAAACATTTGATCTCTTAATCAACATTAACATGATATAATAGTTGACCTTAATTTACAAGCATCACATATGCTTTGTAAATTATGAAACACAAATAAACAATATGAAAGTTGAATGTATTGTAACAAATCACAAGTTTTCAATTTTGTCATGTTATACATCCATGACACTATTATGCTTTATGATAAAATAACACATTACATGCACATCAAATACATACAAAGAATGGAATTGGAATTATTACAATAACCTCCAATTTTAACACAAGAAAAACATGTTATTTATAAACCCCCCACAATACATATTGAAAGTTTTCTTCAACTATTAGAATGCATTTATGTAAAAGCTCCATGTCATTTCCCTAGAACATTCATATGTGATTTTAATGTGGACATGTCAGAAAACATTTCATCATTAAAACAATTAAAAATCATATTTTCTTTAATCTTTTTGGAAATCACAACAATTTGTAATTCACAATTAGATCATGTATGGAATAATTCCAAGAAGTACATAAGCTTATTGGACTAATCATAAACTGATATATTTCATGTACTAAACCATGTATTTCACTTTTGTTTCATTAAAAAAAAAGCATAAAATGCTATAAGATTATTTGAAAAAAAAAATCCCATCCATCTATTGTAAAAAGGAAATAAAAAAATATATTCAAGGCACTAGCATAATGCTTTTAGAAGTTAATTTATTAATACCAAAATTTAGATATTTACAAAAGTCAATATCAATAATTTAAAAGTAATAGTTTACATTGAACCATAATTAACAAAAGCACAACAAAGAAATGTAAATGGTTATAAGAACTTAAAATGGAAACAACCCCTATAACCATTCAAAATTGAAAAAATACTAAAGCAATTGGTTTTCTTTCAATCCATTTTGTCATCATCCATATTTTAAATTTCACTTTGTGTTAAATTGTATTTGCAATGTACATCCATCAACTTGGTTAGATGTGTGCAATACCCACAAGATTTTATAATATATATTATATAATATATAATAAAGCACCAGATGTCCACCAATTAAAAAACAAAGTTATGCACATGTAATCTAGAATGAATTCAATATATTCTTGTTGGTATTTGAGAATTTCGCATAAGGATCAACCATTTTAGATAGAGGTTTTACAATAAAATGAAATGTGCACAAAAATAACATGCAATACATATCCACCTTCAAATCAAATTATGGTAAATGCACATTATTGCCTTTGTATCTAAACAATTGTGCAATAGTATCTATAATGTTCTGTAAAGTAGTTAAGAAGAAGTAGTCATACATATGTTTGGATGTTTTGAATTATCACTTACAATTTTTGTTGAGTATTTTTGCCTTTCACCAATTTAAAGTTGAAAAATTAGCTAGATTCCAAAGCAAAAAAATGCAAACTAAAAGATTTATATGGTTTCTTCATAAGGACCATATTCAAGCATTGAAAGGAAAAAAGTTAACCTATCTCATAACATAAAATGGTAAATAAAAGATATCATCACTTGGAATACACTCCATACTTTAAAACTTTTGTGCTTTAGATTCAATGTTTAATACAATAAAACAATAGGCGAAGTATAATAAATAACATTTAAAGATAAGGTTACCATTCAAGATTGAAAACAAAGTTGAAGGATCACAATGCAATATCTTGTAATTCATTGCCCGCACTTTGCAATTGTGGCCAATGTCATGAATTATGATGCCAAGTTGATTAGGAGGTTGGACGCATTATTTTTTGTTCTATTACAATTATCAACATCAATCACATGATTTTTTCTTCTGACACAAAATATGTCATTTATCCATGCAATGCCCATCGATGAAACTAAACATATAGCAAGGTGATTGTGTGAAACACACCTTTGTTTATAGTTTTTACTCATCACAATGCATGTTGTGACAATTTTGCACATTGTTTTCATCATGTTGTGACAATTTTTGTGTTAGACAAATTGTGAGAATTGTAAAGATTTGTTTGACATTATAATACACTATTTTGTCCTAAAGCTTGATGGTGCAATGTGCCTAAGTAGTTCAAAATTTCTTGGCATTTTTTTTCCCCACCTCAGTAGTAGGAATTTCAGGATGTTTCTTTTTCTTGCCAGAATGAAGAAACAAAAAAAAATTCATCAAGAAGATGCTAGAATGTTGAAGGTACTACAAATCGTTTTTGCATGGTTTTGATCATCTCACATTGAACAAAGTGTTTTTGTGTTGTTTGATATTCACGTTGCAAGACAATAAATTATACTCTCTGATATTTATGTCACATGATAAATTTGTGTTTGGAGGACAAAAACATTCAATTACAGTTAAAGAGGAAAAGCAATTGCAACACAAGGTTCCTTGTGTCACCAGCAAAGGAAAGGAATGAGAAAAAGCCAAAAGAGGCCCAAAACAACTAGCCCACAACATTATGTAGAATCAAAGCTTACACATTTGCACGATTAAAATTCTTGATCAGGATCATACTCCATCTCACAAAAGTGTCAACAATTGAGGTGTGTAGCTAAATCCTAGATTGTCTCTAGTGACTTCCACAAGCACCTGTGCAGTGCAAGAATGGCGGATGGAGTGCACCTCATCTCTGCCTCTTTATCAACCCTAGTACTTGATGAGATGCACCTAGAGCAAAAGGCTATATACTGCTGAACATCAGTGGCTCCCCACATCTGTTGCATAGTGTCATAAATTCAGTGATGTCTGGAGTCCCTGTGACATGCTGGTATGTGTGTCAGTCTTTGGTTATGTTGCCCCCAGCAGTGTAATCTCCTGGATGCTTTGGACTGTTCAAGGCTGCAATTGTGAGTGACAAAATCTTGCCTCTGAGCATGTTCCCAATGATTGCACCCAATCAGGTTTCTCAACAACAGAGACCAGCCAATTTCTTTTGAGGGTAAGCCCATTGTGCTGTGTAACACTGTATGAATGCAACAACTCCTCAAACTGGTTGCTCTGTTCAACTTTGAACATTTGAATCTTTCTAGGGTTCCACTCCATGCACTCGCAGACGGTAGAGACAAGTGTGATGGGGATTCCCATGATTTGACAGCACTTGAATGCGAATCATATTGGTCAATTCTCCCCCCACATTGTCTGCAGGCAGCTCAAATGTTTGCATGCTTGGGCCCTCCACATCATACATGAAATCTCCCAGCAGTTTGGGAATGACAGCAGGTAAAACTCGGTCTTGGGCTTTGGTCTCTTGCCATCCAAAGATCTGAAACTCCTTGGGTGCACTCTTCACATCATAGCCAGCTGTCTGCAAACAAATCAACACAATTAAGACCTATGCAACCATGCTGCCACTGACAGCATGTCACAGATAGGGCAGTTTAGACTCAAAACACACAGTGCTCAGAGTTTAGTCATTATGTATTGACATGCCATTAAAAAGGGGTTCACCTTGGACACATGCTCCAGAGTGACTGCATCTGGAATGATGGCAGTTCGAAGTGAGATCTCCACATACACATTGCTCCCACTCAGAGGGAGACACTGACCAGGCTCCCCAAAGCTAGGCTCCAGAATCTTGTTTGCCAGCCAGTGCTTCTTGGGAGCTCCAGGAAAAAGACTGCGAACTGGACTACTCCAAATGCTGCCTCTACCAAGAAAGTAGCCTTCTGAGTGATCTGTGACCTTACCTCCCCCACTAGCCAAAGCATAGTCAGGTCTCCCCATACCATCAGCAGAATGTTTTTCAATTTCTGTCCGCACAATCTGTCTTGCTTCAGCTTGTACATCTTCCAGACCAATCTTTTTGACTCCATGTTGTGCAAGACTTGCTTCCACCATTGACTGCATAAGCTCCAAGGCTTCATTCCTATTCAATGGACCCCCATCTACAAAGAGATGATCAATGTGCTCTGTTACACTCAGCACCTTTGTTCGTAGTTTTGTCACTTCTGATTCTATCTCCTCCTTCACCTCATTTCTCAGGTCTCCAATTGCTGTCCCAATCCTCCGGTCAATGAGCTCCAGTTGCTCCTGCAGACTTATTATTAGTGTCATTTTGATTTGTTGAATGGAAACTGTGGGCAGAAACCATCAATGTCAGATTCCAGAGCTATTGAGTGGGAGTAGCAATGAAAGAGATTGATCACTACCACGATGATTTGAACTTCTTTCATCACAATATATTGTCTAATGTCTTAAGTGTGAGCCTCGTTTGCATGCAGATTTCTTCCAGATTCTACATCTGAATCTAAAACATTCTCAAGAGCCTAAAGATCGCTGTATGCAGAACTGGAATGCCATGTCTCAAGACAATGATAGCATCTTCATCTTGGAGATGACCTAATTGTGATTGGTGAGTCCCAATGATGGGACTTGGAATGCCAACAACACAAAGCACTTATGACCTGAAAACAACAATCCAGGAATGAACATGCCAATTCTAGACTCTTTGAAGAATGTGGTTAGCAATTGCCAAACTGACCACTCAGGGAGTGACAAATGAGCAACAAGAATCATCTGATTGGAATTTGTGATTCTAGCCCACAACCTTCCTGCCACACTGACTTTCAAGAGTCCCAAAAGTCCCACAAAAGTTTGGTCTCTCTGAATCCCCTTTGCAACAATAGTCATGTGGTCTATGAGTCAGGGCTTCTTCACCAGGTCAGGAAAGGATTATGCAAAAGGTGAAGCACTGACCTGCATCCCTCTCACACTCTTGGTCACAAACTCCTGGAGTTGCTCAATCTCCAAGGCAGAAGACCTGTGAATTGACTTGGGAGATGTGGCTCGCAAACTCCAGGCTGTTGTTCCAAGTCCTGCTCCCACAATGAAAACCAGAAACAGGCGAGAAAACAGGTGCCCCATCACATCCCAAATAGATCTCCGTGTCTCTTTACTACTTCCAGAAGCCACTTTGTGCCCTGCTGCATGCTTCACCGTTTTGTGCTTCACCAGAGAAGTGCGAGCAGGTGCTGAAACTCCTACAACAGCTCGAGCAACTTTTTTTTGCTTCGCAGAATCCGTTTGCGCGCTCTCCACTTGCATTTGCCCGTCTACGACGCTCAAGTCCTTTGAGAAGGCGAAGTCCGAGGTCGCATCTCCTGGCGAACTGGGGACTACGGGCTCCCCCCGAACACGCCTTGTCTGAGTAGTAGTGACGGGGGCAATCACCCTCGAATCAGTCGCTTCTGAGCCGCTTCGAGAAGGTACTGTGCGTTTCCGTGTATTGGCGGCTGTGACTTCCATCGCCATCTCGGCTGCGCTTCCCGACGCTCCTGTAATCGCATTGGATACAGAAAGTGGAACTGCAGCCATCGCCGTAGGTAGCCCTCTATCTCGAAGTGTGCCAAGGTTTGTGCAACACCGCGGCGTCCTCTTTCGTGCTTTCTGGGGACTTAGAAACAAGAGAGAGTCTCGCAAATTTTCAAATTCACAAACACAACAACAACAACAACAATGGAGTATTCATCATGACACAGATCATCATCATCACACGATACGCCACCGCGTTGCTCCCCATCCTCAAAAACACCTGTTTTTTCCACGGCCTTGCAGCAGCAGCAGCAAAAGAAAACACAAACAGGAGAGAGAGAGAGAGAGAGAGAGAGAGAGAGAGAGAGAGCTAAGTGGACATAAAGCTCCACCAACAGGAGAAAGCAACCGTCTTGTTGTCTTTCATGCTTTTTGCTTAGCACACAAAGCCGCCACCTTTGTTGTTGTTGTT
>Ga0116230_10003175_pt1 | contig 15985 bp, 14 predicted proteins | sample S1TSphfallax_3_FD_88678 | JGI IMG/M metagenome (GOLD analysis project Ga0116230, IMG submission 88678) | Host-associated microbial communities from peat moss isolated from Minnesota, USA - S1T2_Fd - Sphagnum fallax MG | ecosystem: Host-associated > Plants > Peat moss > Unclassified | place... | reverse complement strand
GCCGCCACCGACATCAAGCACGCCTTCTACACCAACCCGCTGCATCCGGCCTACGCACCGCTGGCCGCCACGGCGCAGGCCTCGCTGGCCGACGCCATCGCGCCGCCGCTGAACTGGATCGCCTACACGCCGCCCGCGCCCGGCCTGGTCGAGATCGGCGTCTCGCCCGAACCCGCCGGCCTCGACAGCTTCGCCTTCGACAACGAGACACCGCGCCATCCCGTCTACCTCGCGCCCTTCCAGCTCGCCTCGCGCCTGGTCACCTGCGCCGAGTACCTCGCCTTCATGGAAGAGGACGGCTACGCCCGCCCCGAGCTGTGGCTCTCCGAGGGCTGGGACACCCAGCGCGACGCCGGCTGGCAGGCCCCGCTCTACTGGCGGCGCGAGCCCGCCGGACCGCACAGCACGCAGACCGGCTGGTCCATCTTCACGCTGCACGGCTGGCAGCCGCTCAGCGAGCTCTCCGAGACGCCCGTCTGCCACCTCAGCTTCTTTGAGGCCGACGCCTTCGCCCGCTGGGCGGGCCATCGCCTGCCCACCGAGTTCGAGTGGGAGTACGCGGCGGCTGCCGCCGGCGCTGGCCACGCCAACCTGCTCGAATCCAACCATCTGCACCCGCAGCCCCCCACCGCCTCCGCCGACACCCCGCAGCAGCTCTTCGGCGACGTGTGGGAGTGGACGCAGTCGCCCTATACCGGCTACCCCGGCTACCACCCCCTGCCCGGCGCGCTCGGCGAGTACAACGGCAAGTTCATGAGCTCGCAGATGGTGCTGCGCGGCGGCTCCTGCGTCACACCCGCGACCCACATCCGCGCCACCTATCGCAACTTCTTCCCGCCCGCCACGCGCTGGCAGTTCAGCGGCCTGCGCCTGGCCCGCGACGCCGCCAGCTAACGCGTCTTCAGCATCGCAGCCACGAAAGTATTGTCATCCTGACCCTGAGCATCGCGAAGGGGAAGGACCTGCTTTTCGCCGTCATCCTGAGCGCAGCGCGAAGAGCCAGTCCCGAGCGAAGCCGAGGGAACCCCCGTATGGGTTCTTCCGCCGCGGCCTCCGCGTTAAAGCCTTTGCCGTTGCCATTCCCGAGGACCCCGTGACCACTCTCCCCGCCATCAACGAAGCCGTCCTCGAAGCCGCGCTCGCCGGGCTTACCGCGCCGCGCAAGACCCTGCCGCCGTGGCTGTTCTACGACGGCCCCGGCTCGCTGCTCTTCGAGCAGATCACCGAGCTGCCGGAGTACTACCTCACCCGCACCGAGCGCGCGCTCTTCGCCGCGCACGCTGAGGCCATCGTCTCCGCGCTCCCGGCCCCCATCGCCATCGCCGAGCTGGGCGCCGGCACCGCCAGCAAGACCGGCCTGCTGCTCGCCGCCGCGCTGCGCCGCCAGCCCACGCTGCTCTACCAGCCCATCGACATCAGCCCCTCCGCGCTGGCCGAGGCCTCCGCCACGCTCACGGCGATGGCCGGTCTCACCGTCGCGCCGGTCGCCGCCAACTACGTCACTGCGCCCTACGCTATTGCACGTCCCGCGCACCACAGCATCCTCGCGCTCTATATCGGCTCCAGCATCGGCAACTTCTCCCCCGGCGAGGCGAACGCCATTCTGTGCACACTGCGCGCGCAGCTCCAGCCCGGCGACGCGCTGCTGCTGGGCACCGACCTCGCGCCCAGCGGGCGCAAGCCCGTCGCCACGCTGCTCGCCGCCTACGACGACGCCGCCGGCGTCACCGCGGCGTTCAACAAGAACATCCTCGCGCGCCTCAACCGCGAGCTCGATGCGGACTTCGACCTCGACGCCTTCGCCCACCGCGTCCGCTTCCACGGCCCCTGCTCGCGCATCGAGATGCACCTCGAGAGCCTGACCGCCCAGACCGCCCACGTCGCCGGCCGCACCATCCACTTCGCCGCCGGCGAAACGATCCACACGGAGAACAGCTACAAGTTCACCTCTGCATCGCTCGACGCTCTGCTTACCACCGCCGGCTTCACCCCCACGCGCACCTTCCACGACGAGGCCCATACCTTCGCCGTCACGCTCGCAACGGCGGTGCAGTCGTAGGTGTCCCACAAATGCTTCAGTCGGCGGCCACAGCGATCCTCAACAGTGCGACGCCGTGCCCAGGGACTGTCACGGTGACGCTGCCATTGTTGTCCTTGACCGTTCTGGCCGCCCAGATATCTTCGATGTAGGGGTGAGTGCCGAGCGTCCACACGTCGCTCAGCTTCAGCGTCATCGGCGCTGCGCCGGTCCCGCGGTTGAACAGCCCCACCGCGACCGCTCCGCCGCTCAGCGGTTTCGACCACACCTCCAGATCGCCGTTCTGGCTCACGCGGTCGCCCTGTTTGCCCAGCGGGTCCTGGTCGATGGCGATCGCGGCCTTGTTCATCAGGATCGACTTCGTCTCCTCGGTCATCTTGGAGAGGTCGTTGCCGGCCAGCAGCGGCGCCGCCAGCAGCGCCCACAGGCTCATGTGCGTGCGGTACTCCTCGGCGGTCATGTGGCCGTTGCCGACCTCCAGCATGTCGGGGTCGTTCCAGTGGCCGGGCCCTGCATACCTGGCCAGCCCCGCCTGGCCGAAGCCGATCTTGGCCATGCGGTCGTAGCTGTCGTTGATGTCGCCGGTGGTGCGCCACAGGTTGCCGCCCACATCCGGCCCCCACGTCCACACCGCGTCGTCGCCATACTGGCACAGGCTGAAGACGATGGGCCGGCCGGTCTTGTCGAGCGCCGCACGCATCTTCAGGTATGCGGCCTTCATCATCCGGTTGCCGATGTCGGGGTCGCCGGGGTGGTCGGTCACCGCCGCCTGCATCAGAATCTCGTAGGAGCACAGGTCGTACTTCAGATAGTCCACGCCCCAGCTCGCATAGAGGTCGGCGTCCTGCTGTTCATGCCCGTAGCTGGCCGCGTACCGCGCACAGGTGATGGGGCCCGGCGAGGAGTAGATGCCGAACTTCAGACCGCGCGCGTGGATGTAGGCGCCCAGCGCCTTCATGTCGGGAAACTTCTTGTTGGTGTGCAGTACGCCGGCCGCGTCGCGCTCGCCCTCCCAGGTGTCGTCGATGTTCACGTACACGTAGCCCGCGTCGCGCATGCCGCTCGAGACCAGGGCGTCGGCGGCGTCCTTCACGTCCTGCTCGGTGACCCTGCCGGCGAAGTGGTTCCAGCTGTTCCAGCCCATCGGCGGCGTGCGGGCGAGGCCGCTCTCCAGCGGCATATTCCGCTGCGCACCTGCCGCTCCGCACATCGCCACACTCACCGCCAATATCAGCCAACGCATTTGCATCCTCCGCCTTTTCTATCTACTCTCTACTCCTTCGCCTCTGCTGCAGGCGCCGCTCTTGCCGCCGGTTTTGCTCAGCAGCACCACCTCGCGAATGCGTATCCCCTTGTCGAGCGCCTTGGTCATGTCGTAGACGGTCAGCGCCGCGACGGCCGCCGCGGTCATCGCCTCCATCTCCACGCCAGTGCCCGCCACGGTCGCCGCGGTCGCGCGAATCTCCACCCCACCGGCCACCACCGTCGCCTGCACGTCGATAAAACTTAGCGCCAGCGGATGGCACATCGGGATCAGTTCGCTGGTCTTCTTCGCCGCCTGGATGCCCGCAAAGCGCGCGACCTCCAGCGGATCGCCCTTGGGGTTTTGCGGGAGCGCCGCCAGCACCGCCTCGTTCAACTCAATGAACGCCCCGGCCACGGCCTCGCGCCGCGTCGCCGCCTTCGCGCCGACATCCACCATCCGCGCCTGCCCGGCCTCATCGAAGTGCGACAGCGTGTCACTCACCCCGCCATGCTACCGCAGTCGCACACCTTCGCGAACCTTGGCGTCCTTCGCGACCTCTGCGTTTGCAGTTACCGCAGCAGCACGCGCACGGTCTCCCCCTTCGCGAACGCGGCCACCTCGGCCGGCAGCACGCAGTAGGCGTTCGCCCGGCCGTTGGCCGCCACGTCGCCCGAGCCCTGCCAGCCCACCACGCGCACCGTCGCGCCGTCCCACGCGCCCACCAGCTCCGCGGGCAGAAACCGCGTGACCTTCGCCCCACCCTTCGCGTCCTCGGCGAGCTTCGCCTCCACAAACCGCGGCGCCCTCTCGGTCTGCCCGGCGAGCGCCCGCAGCAGCGGCGCGACGAACAGGTGGAAGCACACCTGCGTCGACACCGGATTGCCCGGCAGCCCGAAAAAGTACGGCCCTTCCGGCAGCCGGCCAAAGACCACCGGCCGGCCCGGCTGGATCTTCGCGCCGGTAAAGAAGAACTCCGCGCCCCGCTCGGTGAGCACCTGCTCGACCAAGTCGAACTTGCCCATGGAGACGCCGCCGGAGAGCAGCAGCAGCTCCGCGCCGCGCGCCTCGGCGAGCCGCGCGCGCAGCTCTTCGACCGTGTCCCGCGCGATCGCCAGCCGCCGCGCCGCGCCGCCTTCGCCGCGCACCAGCGCCGCCAGCGCGTAGCTGTTGGAGTTGTAGATCTGCGCCTCGCTCAACTCTCTGGGTGCCCCAGGTCTCGATTCTGAGACCTGGGAGTCGATATCATGCGCTGCCAGCTCCACTAACTCATCCCCCGTCGCTACGATCGCCACCTGCGGCCGCGCGAACACCGGCAGCTCCGCGCAGCCGCAGCTCGCCGCCACGGCCACCTCGGCGGCGGCGATGCGCCGACCCATCGGCAGCAGCGTATCGCCGGCGCGCGCCTCGGCCCCGCGCGGCACGACATTCTCGCCGGGCTTGAGCGCGCGTCCCGCCTGCACGCGCAGAGCAAGGTCCTGAAGCATCGTGTGCTCCACCATCACCACCGCGTCCGCGCCCGCCGGCAGCGGCGCGCCGGTCATGATCTCCACGGCCTCGCCCGCGCCCACCGGCTTGCCGCTCCAGCGCTCGCCCGCGCGCACCTGGCCCACGACGCTCAACGCGCGGCCAACATCGGCGGCGCGCAGCGCATAGCCGTCCCGGGTCGCGCGGTCGAACGGCGGCTGATCGCGCGACGCCTGTACCGCCGCGGCCAGTATGCGGCCGTCGGCTTCTTCCAGGGGCATCGGCTCCTGCGCGTGCGGCGGCGGCAACGCCCGCGCCTGCGCCAGCACCGCCTCCAGCGCCTCCGCGAACCCCAGCACGCGCTCCGCTATCGCCTGCTCCGCCATCGCATGATCCTCCAAATGAGAAGGGGCATGGCAGCTTCGCCACGCCCCTGTCTGCAACTGCCTGCTGCCGCTACTTCTACTTCTTCTTGGCCTTGAAGGTGGTATCGATCTTCTCGCCCAGGCTGGTCAGCACCTCGCGCACCTCAGGCGCCTTGGGGTCGTTCGGCGCCAGCTCGAGGAACTTGTTGTAGGCTTCCACGCAGCCCGGCGGCGCGGTCAGCTTCTGCGTCTTGGGGTCCATGGTCGACTTGCCGATCAGCGCCTGGCCCTTGATGAAGTATGGGTCGGGCCGGTTGGGGTCGGCGGCGATGGCCTTGTCCGCGGCGGCCAGCGCGGCGTCGGTCTGCCCGGAGTTGAACAGGATCGCCGCCTCGTTGTTGTAGTACATGCCCGCCTTGGTGGGGTCCACCCTGGACGCGGCCTCAAACGCCGCGGAGGCTTCGCTCACCTTGCCCAGCTTGGCCAGCGAGTTGCCCAGCTGGTTGTTGCCGATCGCCTGCTCCAGCGGGTTCGGCTTGGCGCCCTGGCCGTCCAGCGCAATGCCCTTGGTATACGCGTCCGCCGCGTCGTTGTAGTTCTGCAGCACATCGGGGTCGCTCATGGCGGCCTTGCCGGCCTTCTTGTCCTCGGCCGCCAGGTGGTCGCCCTGCGCCTGCAGGGTGTCGCCGTAGGTCAGCCAGAGCAGGCCCACGTCGGCCTTCGCCGCCACGGCCTCCTTCATGCTGGCCACGTCCGCGCTGACATCGCCCTTGGTGGGCGCAGCCGCCGCCAGGTCCGCGCGCACCGTCTTCAGCGTCGCGTTCAGCCGGTTGATCACCGCGTTCGCGCTGCTCACCGAGGCGTTCTTCTTCTTGTACTCCTCGATCTCCTTGCGCTGCTCCGGGGTGAGGCTCTTCATGTACTCCTCGCGGGTCATGTCGAAGTCCACCGTCTTGTCGTCGCCCGCCTTCAGCGTCACCATCTGGTAGTCCGCCTGCACGTCGCCCTTGAACAGGATGGCCACGTAGTCGCCCGGCGTCAGCCCCTTGACCGTATAGTTGCCCTGCGCGTCGGTGGGTGCGGAGAACGGATACTTCCTGTCCTTCGCGTCCGTCGACTTGTCGGTCGTGAGCTTTACCGTCGCGCCGGCGATCGGTGCCCCGGCCGGGTCCTGTGCGTGCCCGTGCACGGTGGACGGCGCCTGTTGCGTCTGCGCCCCGGCTGCACTGCCGCACAGCATTGCCACACATGCGGCCGTGGCCATCAAAGTCTTCTTCAGCATCGTCATTCCGCCTTCCATGAACCTCGCATCGTTTCCGCGGCCTGCGCACTCCGCGCACCCCACGCAGCACTGACTAACCTACATGCAATCCGGCACACAGTTCAACTCTGGCCCGCGCGGGGAGGCCCCGGGCGCAAGCCCAGGGTTCTTTCTTGGCTGTCGGCGGACGAGCGAAAGCTCGTCCGCTTCAAAGCCTGCCAAACGGATTCCGGCTGTCTACCTTCGGCGCTCAGCCGTTCGCTTCGTCGGCGATCTCGGCTTTTGTCACCGACTCCATCGTCTCCGGGGAGTCCTGGGCCGCGTCCAGCACGCGTCGCGCGGCGGCGGCGTCCTGCGACCGTACCTGCAGCTGTGCCGTAAAGGCCACCGGCAGCAGGCTGTTGGCCGTCTCGCCGCGCAGAAAGACCGCAAAGCCCGCCGCCTCCAGCGCGCTCCGCGCCATGTTGGCCTCCATCGGTTCAGGAAAAGTGGCAACGGTCACCATCTCTTCGTCCCTCACTCCAGCAACTTCGCTCATATCTACGTCCATTCCCGCCCATGTAGGCGTGCCCTGCAACCCGGTTGGATGCCTTGACGCAAAGTTCGCCGAGTTGGCCAAGTTTCGCCACGGTTTTGACCTTATTCACGATTCACTATTCGCTGTTTCTACTTGAACTCGATCGACTGCAGATGGAAGGTGATCGTGCCCCAGAACAGCTTCGCCTGTATCTGCACCGGGATGTGCCGGGGATCGTCGGTGTACCAGATCCAGATGCTGCCGCGGTTCTTCACCACGCCCTCGTCGGCGGTCGCCTCCACCTTCACGGTCTGGAAGGTGCCGGCGGGGGTCTTGATCTCCTCCCGCCGCTCCGTCTTCATGCCCACCGTCACGGTGCGCATGGAGTCCGCCAGAGGGAAGTACAGCGTCTCGCCGGGCGTCAGCGGCTGCGACTGCGTGTAGAAGATGGCCGAGAGCGCGTCGGTGACGCAGGCCGGGATGTTGGCCTCCTTGTGGGTGGCGGTGCCCTTCACCAGGTTGCGCTCGTTCTGCGTCTGCCGGCCGTGCTCATAGTCGAAGCTCAGCTCGCTGGCGATCTTCCGCCGGCCCTCCTGGATCTGCTTGTTGAAGCCGGTCGAGCAGCCGGTGCGCGTGTCGAAGCCGGACTGGAAGCGGTCCACCACGGGGAACAGCATCGTCACCGCGCCCACCGAGTCCGCCGTCGCCGAGATTTTGAGAGTGTTGGTCGCCGGGTCGCGGTCCAGATGGAAGACCGCCGTGCCCGCCTGGAAGACCCGCCAGTCCACCGAGTAGGTCAGCGTCTGGTGCGGCAGGTAGTCGAAGTTCGAGGGCGGCGGTTGCAGTACAGGGATGGGTCGCTGCGCCGGCGCCGGCTTCGGGCCCGGAAACAGCTGCGCGCCCGCCGAAGACACGACCGCCAGGGACGCGCCTGCCGCCGCCAGCAGCAGCGCCCGTCCCCCGAAGGCCTTCCCGGCCCAGCCCATGCCAGCCTTCAAAATCGTCTTCTCCCCCAGGAAAATCGGCCTGCGAAGCTCCCCGCCGACCCGGGAGTTCCGTCGCATCAGCGGCCGCCCGACCACAGCATTCGCAGCACCAGCGCGGCATAGATCGCGCCCGCACCCATGCCAGCATTGTACTCGCGGTGGTGCAGGTACCTGGCCCGCGAGAAGCGCGGGCTGCCGGCGTCTGCGTCCATACCCGCATCCGCAAACCGCGCCGGCGTCAGCCGCGGCAGCAGCCGCGGCACCTTTTGGCAGTACGCGGCGAAGCCGGGAAAGGTCGCACGCAGGTACGCTTCTTCAGAAAAGATAGTGGGCAGATAGATGGCCGCGAACATCGCCACCAGCAGCGCGCCCAGCCACCAGCGCTGCGCGCTCAGCGCGCCTGCCGCCACCGCGAACCCCGCCGCAATGCCCATCGACCCCAGATAGAGCGGGTTGCGCGTATGCGCATACGGTCCGGTCTGCGTCAGCTCCGCGTTCTTCTTCACATAGCCGGCGGCGTAGCCGCGCAGCGCCAGCCCGGCCAGCACCAGCGGAAGGCTCCAGCCCAAAGTCGCCCCGCTGGGCCGCGCAAACGCCAGGAACAGCGCCGCCATCGCAAACCCCAGCGGCACCCGCGCCCTGCGCGCAAACCGCTGCCAGCCTGACCTCGCGCTCCGCTCGCCCATCCTGCCATTCTCTCAAACTCCTGCCGCAATCTCTCGCACCGCCGCCAGCACGGTCTCCACGGTCAGCTGCGCCAGCCCCGCGTCCGGGGTTGCCGAGTGTTTGTATGAGGTCGGCGACGCGGCACTGCGCAGCACCCGCCGCGCCCCCGGCCCCCATGGCCCGTTGCGCGCAGGGTCGGTCGGCCCGAACAGCGCCACCACCGGCACAGCCAGCGCCGCCGCCAGATGCATCGGCCCGGTGTCGCCGCCTACCGCCAGGTCGGCCCGCCGCAGCAGCGCGACCAGCTGGGCCAGGTCGCAGACCCGCAACTGCGCCGCGGCTGCGCTTGCGGCGGTGCTGCTCGCCGCGACCACCGCTGCGGCCGCCGGATCGTCCGCCCGTGCCGCGCTCACCAACACCGCAAACCCCATCGAGCGCAGCTCAGTCGCCAGTGCGCCGTAGCGCTCTGCCGGCCACTGCTTCGCGCCCCAGCCTGCGCCCGGCGTCAGCACGCACAGCGGCCGCCGCGGCAGCGTTGCCTCCGCCCAATGTTCGGCGGTGAGTATGCGCGGTAGCTGTGCCGGCGCGGGCGTCAGCTCCACGCCCACGGCCGCGCCCAACAGCGCCACGCCCTGCGCCACCACATGCGCGCCCGTGCGCGGTATCTTGCGGCCATAGAGCCACGCCGCCGGCGGTTCGCGCGGATCGGCATGGCCCACCAGCGCGCCACCGCCGGCCAGCCAACCGATCGCCGCAGAACGCAGCGTGCCCTGCATGTCCACCACCACATCGTAGCGGCCGCGCAGCCGGCGAAACCCCAGCAGCGACCGCAGCGTCGCCACCGAGAGCGGCCGCCGCTTCCACGCCTGCACCGGCACCGCATACACGCGGTCCACCACCGGGCCCGCGCCGACTTCATCCACCAGCAGCGGCGTCCATCGCTCGTCGACCACCCAATCGATCGTCCACTCCGGCCGCGCCGCACGCAGCGCCGCGACCGCCGGCAGCGCATGCAGCACATCGCCCATCGCGCCCACGCGGCAAATTAAAACGCGCAAGACCCTCATGAGATTCGCGCCTCGATCGCCGCTACCACCTTCTCCGAATCCGCAAACTCCACCTCCAGCGCCACGACCATCAGCGGCCCCACCGCTGCGAGCATCTCCCGCAACGCAGGTGTGAGCTTCACCGCGTCTTTTTCCGTGGTCACAAAGCCGCTGGCGTCCAGCCCCTTCGCCACCTCGACCAGGCGCCGCACATCGCGCCGCGTGTAGCGATGATGGTCGAGGAAGGCGACCGTCTCCACCACGCCGCAGCCCGCATCGAGCAGCATCGCGGCAAAGCCCTCGGGCCGCGCGATCGCGCAGAACGCCACCGGCCGCAGCCCCGCGCCCAGCGTCTTCATCGGAGCAGGGAAGACCAGCCGCCGCCGCGCCACCCACATCTGCGCGCCCTCGCGCAGCAGCGGCCACACCGCCGCACGCACCCCATCGATCTCCTCCTCGCGTACCACCACCGCATCCGCGCGGCCCAGCGCGCTCCACGGCTCGCGCAGGTTGCCCTCCGGCAGCAGCCGGTCGCTCAGGTCCTCGGCCGTCACCAGCACCACATCCATCGCCCGCGCCAGCTGCCGATGCTGAAAGCCATCATCCAGCAGATGTAAATGGTGCTCGCTCTCCTCTGCGCCCTCTGCGTTCTTCCTCTGCGTCAAGGCGTTTGCTTCTGCCTGTGCCCCCGCCGCAAACCGCTCCGCACCCACCCACACCGCAACGCCCGCGCGCGCGGCGATCAGCACCGGCTCATCGCCAAACCGCCCGGCCTCCAAAGAGGCATTGTCATCCTGAGCGGAGCGAAGGACCTGCTTCTCGCTCGTCGCGCCAACCCGCTCCACCCCACGACCCGCACGCCCGTACCCGCGCGAGAGCACATCCACATCCCACCCTCGCTCCTTCAACAGCCGCGCCAGCGCGATCACCACCGGCGTCTTGCCCGCGCCACCTGCCGAGAGGCTGCCCACACTCACCACCGGCCACGCGAGCCGCTTCGGCTGGCCGCGCAGCGCGTCCTTCACCGCCAGCCCCAAGCGATACACCCCCACCAACGGCCAGGCCCACGGCCTCCGGGCGCTCATTTGGTGGCCCCCGAAATCATCGCAACCAACGCCGCGACGGCCCGCGCCGTCGCCCCCTGCTGCGCCTCAAACACCTGCCGCCCACGCTCGCCCATGGAGCGCGCCGCCTCGCGGTCAGTCAACAACCGCATCAGCGTCTTCTCCAACTCATCCACCAAATCTCCGGCATCTCGACCGAAGGCGCGCTCTTGCGCCGCAGCGGAGAGACCCCTGTATTTGCCTTCGCCCACGATAGCGATACCGTCAGCCTCCTTCATCCGCGTCACCACATCGCGAAAGTTCTCATAGCTCGGCCCCATCATCACCGGTACGCCAAACTGCGCCGGCTCCAACGGATTATGCCCGCCGCGCTGCACCAGCGAACCGCCAACAAACGCCACATCCGCCACGCCATACACCGCCGCCAGGTCGCCAATCGTATCCAGCAGTACGACCTCAATCGGAGTGGGTGCCCCATCCTCGCGCGGCTTCACCGCGCAGGGTGGGGTGCCTTCCGCCGCGCCGCTCCAATCGCTCGCCCTGGCATAGCAAAACTCCATCGCCACCATCTCGGCATCGACAAATCTCTCCGGATGCCGCGGCGCCAGCACCAACAGCGCCTTCCTCTCTCGCCGCAGCGAACCCTCCCACGCCTGGATCACCATCTCCTCTTCGCTGAGCCCGCCATCGCTCAATCGATCCACCGTACTCCCCGCCACCACAATCGGCCGTCCCGCCGCGGCCTCCCTAATCAACTCCGCGACGCGGCTCCGCTGCGGCGCGCGCACGTCGTACTTCAGGTTCCCAATCGCGCGCACGTTCTGCGCTCCCAGCACCCGCAGCCGTCGCGCATCTTCTTCGCTCTGCGCCAGCCACAGCGACACCCCGCGCAGCACGCGCTGCCAAATCCATCGCACCTTCATCCCGCGAGCAAACGACCGGTCGCTCACCCGCGCATTCACCACCGCGACCGGCACGCCCGCGCGCCGGCACTCATAGAGCACCCGCGGCCACACCTCGCTCTCCATCAGCACCAGCGCTGCTGGACGCAGCGCCTGCAGCCACGCCCGCACCGCGAAACCAAAGTCCAGCGGGAAGTAAAACACGCGATCCGCGCCGAAGCGCTCCCGCGCCAGCGCCTGCCCGGTGCGCGTGGTGGTCGAGATCGCTACCGTCCACTCTGCGCCGAGCGCCGTCTCCAACTCGGCTACAAGCCTTGTCGCCGCCAGCACCTCGCCGACGCTCACCGCATGGATCCACAGCACGCGCTTGCCCGTTGCCAGCGCGCGCAGCCCCGCGGGCACTACGCCCAGCCGCTGCCGCAGCCCCTCGCGATAGCGCTCGGTGGTCGCCATGCGCAGCAGCCACCACGGCGCGCTCAGCACGAGCCCCGCCGTCAGCAGCAGGCTATAGAACGCGATCATTTTTGCTCCTGCGCATCCTCCAGAGGATAATCGAACTGTGCCGCGCCCCCACGCCCTCGCCGCGCTTCTGCTGTGCTTCGTGCTCTCAGCCGCGCTGCCCGCCCCCAGCGCGCAGGCGGAAAAGGCCCGCGTGCCCCCACCGCCGCGACGCGCCGAGACCTACCCCATGCACGACTCCCACGCTGCCGAGCATGTCACCATCGCTGCCGAGCCCGGCGACATCAAGGCCCTGCGTCCCGATACCCGCCTGGACTACTTCGGCCACGACATGCTGCCCATCCGCGTCATCGTCACCAACGACAGCGAGCTCCCGCTCACCCTCGACGACGCCCGCATCCACTTCATCGCGGCCGACAACTCGGTCGTCCCCGCGGCCACCCTCGACGAGCTGCAGCGCCGCCTCGCCGGCATCAAGTCCGCCACCGGACAGAAGGTCCCGCTGCCCCTGCCCATCCCCGTGCCCATCACCACCGGCAAGCAGGACATCGACAAGAAGCTCCAGCAGGACGACCACGACTTCAGCTTCCAGACCACCACCGTGCCGCCGCACTCCACCGTCGCTGGCTACCTGTTCTATGACATGCAGGGCCTTACCGACTCGCCCTCGCAGTCGCCGCTGACCCATGCCACGCTGGAGCTGCGCAAGGTCCGCCACAGCAACGCCACCACCTACCTCGACAGCTTCGAGATCCCCCTGCACCCTAGTGCGAGGGATTGAGGATTAGGAGTTAGAGATTAGAGACAAGAGACAAGAGATTAGAGATTAGAGATTAGAGACAAGAGATTAGAGATAAGAGATTAGGGGTTAGATATTTTCATCTCGACCGGAGTCGGCGTACTTTGCCGACGGAGTGGAGAGACCCGCATTTGCCTTTTATCGACGCACTACACTCGGTTGTATGCTCCACATCCGCCCCGCCACAGCAGCCGACGTCCCCACCATCCTCCGCTTCATTCGCGAGCTCGCCCTCTATGAGCGCGAGCCCGCGGCCGTCGTCGCCACTGAAGCCGGCCTGCTGCGCGACGGCTTTACAGAGCCCGTTCGCTTCCGCTGCCTCATCGCGGAGCTCGCCGCCGGGGCAGAAGAGATAGCCGCGCCCGCCGGCTTCGCGCTCTTCTTCACCAGCTACTCCACCTGGCGCGGCCACCACGGCATTCGCCTGGAAGACCTCTACGTCACGCCGGAGCTGCGCGGCAAGGGCATCGGCAAAGCCTTGCTCGCGCGCGTCGCGCAGATCGCCGTCGCGGAGGGCTGCCCGCGCCTGGAGTGGGACGTGCTCGACTGGAACCAGCCGGCCATCGACGTCTATCAACGCCTCGGCGCCAACATCCTCACCGAGTGGCGCATTATGCGCCTCAGCGGCGACGCCCTCAGCACCCTCGCCGCACATTCCACCTAACCTCCGCGTACCTCCGCGTACCTCCGCGTCCTCCGCGTTTGCCGTTGCCCTATGCTGGTAGTAGATGAAGACCATCCACATCATCGGCGGCGGGCTCGCCGGCCCGGAGGCCGCGCTGCAGGCCGCCGCGCTCGGCTGCAAGGTCGTGCTCTCGGAGATGCGCCCGCTGCGCTCCACCGAAGCGCACCAGACGGCCGGCTTCGCCGAGCTCGTCTGCTCCAACTCGCTCAAGAGCGAAAGCGAGAACTCCGCGCCATGGCTGCTGAAGCAGGAGATGCGCCGGGCGGGCTCGTATCTCTTGCGCGCCGCGGATGAGGCCGCCGTCCCGGCCGGCCACGCGCTTGCCGTGGACCGCGAAATCTTCTCGCAAAAAGTAGCCGAGCTCATCGCCGCGCAGCCGAACATCGAAGTCCGCCGCGAAGAGGTCACGCAACTTAACGAGAACGACCCCAACACCATCACCGTGCTCGCCTCGGGCCCGCTCACCAGCGCGCCGCTCGCCGCCGAGCTACAGCGCCTCACCGGCGCCGCGCACCTCGCCTTCTACGACAGCATCTCGCCCATCGTCGACGCCAGCACCATCGACATGGACAAGGTCTACTTCGCCGCGCGCTGGGACAAAGGCACCGCCGACTATATCAACTGCCCCTTCACCAAAGCCGAGTACGAGGCCTTCCTCGATGCGCTCACCGCCGCGGAGAAGATCACGCACAAGCCGTGGGAACGGGTGCCTGAGGGTCCAGGGCCCAGCGTCCAGGGCCCAGAGAACCTGCTGCCTTCTGAACCCTTGGCCCTGGACCCTGGACCCTCGTACTTCGAAGGCTGCCTGCCCATCGAAGAGACCGCCCGCCGCGGCCGCGACACCCTGCGCTTCGGCCCGATGAAGCCCGCCGGCCTCACCGACCCGCGCACCGGCCGCTGGCCCTATGCCTGCGTCCAGCTCCGTCAGGAGACCCTGCGCGCCGACAGCTACAACCTCGTCGGCTTCCAAAACTCCCTCAAGTACGGCGAGCAGGCGCGCGTGCTGCGCCTCATCCCCGGGCTTGAGCGCGCCACCTTCCTGCGCTACGGCCAGATCCACCGCAACACCTACATCCACGCGCCCTCGCTGCTCACGGAGACGCTGCAGCTCAAGGCCCACCCCGGCATCCTCATCGCCGGCCAGCTCTCCGGCGTCGAGGGCTACACGGAATCCATCGCCGGCGGGCTGCTCGCAGGACGCTTTGCGGCGGCGCTGGCGCATGGCGAACAGCCGACGCCCGCGCCGCGCCTCACCGCCAACGGCAGCCTGCTGCACTACATCACCCACGCGACTGGCTCCGATGGAGGCGGGAAGAAGTTCCAGCCCGCGAACATCACCTTCGACCTGCTGCCGCCGCTCGAAGACGAGCTGCGCAAACGCATCCGCGACAAGAAGGAGCGGCACCGCATCCAGTGCGAGCGAGCGCTCGAGGCCTGGGACGCGTGGCTGCGGCCCGCGTTTACTTCGGCATGACCTGCGCCGCAAAACGCGCCATCTCCGTATGCTGCGGCGAGCTCTGCAGCAGCACCAGCGAGCAGCCGGCACCCTCAAAGTCCGCCAGCCGCTGCTTCACCTGCTCCGGCGTGCCGACCAGCCCGCTCTGCAGGCCGCGGTTGGACACCGAATAGTCCCGCAGCGAGAGCGTCTTCTCCAGCTGCGACCCCGTCACCCACTGCTGAAAGTTCGCGAACCCCTCCGGGCTCTTCGTCGCATCGGGCGCGCTGGTGATGCGGTCCACCTCGCGCCATGCCTCGAACTCGCTGTCGCGCACCACGCAGTACCCCGTCACGCCGAAGACCATCTCCGGCAGCTCGGGATGCCGCGCCCGCCGCGCGCGCATGTCCGCGATCTTGGCGGCGATCGTCGCCGGATCGTCGCCGTGCATCAGGTAGGCGTCGCACTTGGCGGCGATCAGGCTCTTGGCCGCCTCGCTCTCGCCGCCTGCATAGAGCGTGGGCCTCGTCGTTCGATATCCCGTCGCACCCCGCGGCGCGCGCGCGTACGTCCGCCGCGGCCACGGCTTGGGGCTCAGGATGTTGTCTTCGACGGTATAGAACCGCCCGCTGTGCGAGGTATGCTGTGCGCGCCAGCAGCCATCGAGCACGTCGAGCCATTCACTCGTACGCGCATAGCGGTCGTCGTGTTCATCGAACGCGATACCGTACTTCCTGGCCTCGTCGGCCCACCAGCTGCTCACCACATTCAGCGTCAGCCGGCCATTGCTGATGCGGTCGATGTTCGCGGCCTGCTTGGCCAGCAGCGCCGGATGGTGGAACGTCGGCCGCACCGCGACCATCAGCTCCAGCGTGCGGGTCACTGCGGCCAGCGCCGCGGCCGTCGACCACGCGTCCAGCGAGTCGGCTTCCACGCCCTTGATGTCGTTCAGGTTCAGCTCGGCGATCAGCGTCAGGTCATAGCCCAGCGCCTCGGCCTGCACGGTCAGCTCCCGCACATACTCCCATGTGGCGGGCATCTGCTCGTCGTCG
>Ga0116230_10003174_pt1 | contig 15985 bp, 9 predicted proteins | sample S1TSphfallax_3_FD_88678 | JGI IMG/M metagenome (GOLD analysis project Ga0116230, IMG submission 88678) | Host-associated microbial communities from peat moss isolated from Minnesota, USA - S1T2_Fd - Sphagnum fallax MG | ecosystem: Host-associated > Plants > Peat moss > Unclassified | place: USA... | reverse complement strand
TCGTCGCGCTGCAGGTAAAAGCCTAGCGTGGAGCCGGATTCGTACTCGCCGTGGATGCAGACGAGGTCGCTGGGATGGAGCTGCGGGCGGATGGCCTCGGCGAGCTGGGCGCTGGTGAGTACGGGCGCGAAGATCGTGAGGCCCCAGAGGACGGAGACGAGGAAGCCGAAGGCGCCGGTGGCGAGAGCGAGGTTGGCGGGGTGCGGGCGGTTGCGCTGGTAGAGCTGGATGGCTGCGATCGGGCCAAAGGAGAGGCTGAGTGCAGCGATGGCGAGCGGCGCGCGGAAGAGCGCGACGGCCGGCGCGGTGAGGTCCATGAAGTGGCCGAGCGAGAGCGCGTAGTCGGCGGGATGCTGGGTGAGTAGCGAGGCGAGGTCGGTGTGCGGGCCGGGTGCGGATGTGCTCAGCAGAAACACTTCGCTGAAGAGCAGCACGGCGATGCCGAGGGCCATGGGCAGGCTGAGGCAGCGGAGGTAGGCATCGGCAGAAGATGCAGGTCTCTCCGCTCCCCCTTCGGCGCGCTTCGCTTGCTCAGGGTCCGGTCGAGATGAAAAGTCTTGGGTTGGTTTGTGATGTTGTGTGAGCCAGCCGGCGGCGAGCAGGGCGAGGGGCGGCAGCGCGGGCAGGACGTAGTACTCCTGTCGCGAGGAGAGCGCGAAGAAGAGCAGCACGAAGGCGGCCCAGATAGCGAGTAGGAGGCGGTCGCGTTGTTCGCGTGAGAGGGTGTGTGCGCGGAGTCGCGGACGCCACTCGGCGTTGCGGAGTGGAACGGCCCAGGCGGCGACGTGGAAGCCGAAGGCGGACCAGGGCATGAGCCACAGCAGGCACAGCCCCCAGAAGAGCCAGAGCGGCGCGGTGTCGTAGTCGTGCGGGATGCGCAGGCTGAGGTAGCGCAGCAGGTGCTCGTTCATGAAGTAGAACCAGAACCAGCCGCGGACGTTGCCGTCGGTGGGCAGCGGGACGAGCCAGTGGCCATGCGCGAAGCCGAAGGGCGCGGGGTGGCCGTGGCCGGGGTTGGCGAGCCCGGCGAGGATGTGCCACGGCGCGGCGATGGCGAGGAAGAGCAGAAGTGAGCTGAGCGGGTAGAGTTCGCGAAAGCGTTGCAGCGTGCCGCGCAGGCCGCGCGTCGCGAGGAGGTAGAGCAGAGCGATCGCAGTCGGGAAGATTACGCCGATCAGGCCCTTGGTGAGCACGTTGAGCGCGCAGGCGAGGGCGAAGAGATAGCAGTGCGAGCGGCTGGGGTGGTTCGAGATGCGGGTCTCTCCGCTGCGTCTCCGCTGCGCTTCGCCTTCGGTCGAGATGACAAGGTTTTTGGGAGGGGTCTCGGTGAGCCAGAGGGCGTAGAGGGCGAGCGTGGTCCAGAGGCAGACCATGGCGTCCGGGATGAGGATGCGGGTGAACAAATACATGCCGAAGCTGGAGAGCAGGATGAGTGCGGCGTAGAGGCCGGCGTGTATGGAGGCGAAGAGGCGGCGGGCGAAGGTCTCACTGAGCAGCGCGAGCGCCAGCAGGGTGAGCGCGAGCGGCAGGCGCGCGGCGGCGGCGAGCGCGCGTGGGCCGGTGTGGCCTGCGAGTTGTGCGGTGCGCATGCTCGCGGCCATGGCCCAGTAGAAGAGCGGAGCTTTTTCGAGGTAGCGGATGCCGTTGGCGTGGAGCGTAACGAAGTCGTGGCGGAGCAGCATCTCGCGGGCGACCTCGGCGTGTACCGAGTCGGCGTCGTCGAGCAGCGGCGGGGTGAGCAAGGCGAGGCTGGCGTAGAAGGCGAGCCAAAGCAGCAGGATGGCGAGCAGCGTGGAGCGGGGGCGGGTTGGGATGGCGGCGGGCAATGCAGTTCAAGTGTATGCGGGGTAGGGTCGGCGACAGCGAAAGGCGAAGGCAGACGCGAAGGTCGCAAAGGACGCGAAGGTGCGCTAAGGTCCTTGGGGTCGGGTAGACTTTGCGAGATGGCCAAGGGTGCACAGCAGCGCGACAGAATGAAGCCGATCCGTGCGGGGCGCGCGCCGGAGCTGGTGCAGCTGGCGGGAGTCGATGCGCGGCCGGGGCCGGCGGCGGAGATGATCTTCGGCGACTGGTACCCGGCGCTGCGGGCCGACCGGCTGCGCCGCGGGGACACCGCGCTGGCCACGCTGCTGGGCATCCCGCTGCTGCTGGGGCGCAAGCAGGACGGCACGCTGTTTGCGCTGCGCGACCTGTGCCCGCACCGCGGCATTCCGCTTTCGGCGGGCTGGTTCGACGGCGAGACGGTGCAGTGCAAGTACCACGGCTGGCGCTTTGAGCCGTGCAGCGGCCGCTGCGAGGAGATCCCTTCGCTGACGGGCTTCGACGACCTGGTGCCGGGGAAGATCTTTGCGAATGCCTTCCCGGTGCGGGAGAGCGACGGCTACGCCTGGGTGTATGTGCCGCCGCCGGGCGCGGGCCGCGCGCTGGACGCGGCCACGCTGCCGCCGGTGCCGGAGTGCCCGAAGTTCGGCGCGCGCTTCCGCTCGGCGCACCTGCAGGCGGAGCTGCCCTGCAACGTGGACCACGGCATCATCGGTCTGATGGACCCGGCGCACGGGCCGTTTGTGCATCGCGCGTGGTGGTGGCGCAGCGCGGGCAGCATCCATGAGAAGACGAAGCGGTTTGAACCGATTCCCAATGGCTTTCGGATGAGCGCGCATGCGCCTTCGGCGAACTCTGCGCCGTACCGGCTGCTGGGCCGGCCGGTGACGACCATCGACTTTGTGTTGCCCAACCGGCGCTACGAGACGGTGGTGGCGGAGAACTCCAAGGGAAAGAAGCGCTGGTTCGCGTCGCTGACGACGGTGACGCCGGTGACGGCGTCCACCTGCCGCATCGATGTCTTTGCGGCGTGGGACATCGCCTACTGGGTGCCGTTGGTGACGCCGATTGCGAAGTATTTCGGAGCACGGTTCGTGCAGCAAGACCAGCAGACGATGATCGAGCAGGCGCGCGGGCTGCGCGCCAACCCGGGGCTGATGCTGATCGACGACGCGGACAAGCCGGCGAAGTGGTACTTCGCGCTGAAGCAGCGGCGGCTGACGGGTGAGGGCGAGCCTCCGCTGCAGGGGCCGGTGGAGCTGCACTGGCGGAGCTGAGGGAGGCGGGCGGCCCATGGTTTGCTTTTTGTGGCTGCACGGGCGAACAGTAGGTCCTTCGCTACGCTCAGGATGACAACATTTATCGCTCTAGCGGAGGTTGACCAGCGCGGCTTTGAGTAGGTCGGCGCGGTCTTCGAGGACGTGGCCGGCGGGCGCAAGCCAACGCCAAAGCAAGAGACGGAGGCCCGAGGGCCTCCGTCTTTGCCTGCATCGCCACTACATGGGTCGCAGCGCTTACTTGGGGGCCGCGGTGGGTGCGGGCCGGCGGGTGGGGGTGGGCGCCGAGGGCGGCGGCGCGGCCACGCCGGAGCTGAGGTTGTAGGCCTTGACCACGGCTTCGGTGATGTCGGTGGTCTGGGCGAACCAGAGCACCGGGTTGGGCGCGTTCTGCTGGCCGCCGACGTTGAGCAGCAGCGTGAAGCCGTTGTCCTGCACGTACTTCACCGCGGTCGCGCCGACCTTCTGCGCCACCTTGCCATAGGCCTCCTGCAGGTCGTTCTGGTAGGCGGCCTGGGCGTCCTCGGCGTCGCGCTGCAGGGTCTTCTGCTTGGTGTCGATGGCCTTCAGGCGGGTGGCGCGCTCCTCGTCGGAGGTGGTGGCGGGCAGCGCCTGCAGCTGCTTCTGCAGGGAGTCGACCTCGGCGCTCTCGGCGTCGATGGCCTTCTTCTTGGGCTCATACTTCTTCTGGATATCGGAGAGGCTGCGCTCGCCCTCGTTGGTGGCGACCACAGCCTGCTCGAAGGCGATGATGGCGACCTTGGCGGGAACGGCCTGCGGTGCCGGTGCGGGAGCGGGAGCGGCGGCCGGAGTCTGAGCGGCAAGGGAGGAGGGGAGGTACGTAGCGAGGCCAGCGGCCAACGCCGTTGCAAGAACAAGAGTGCGCTTCATGCGGTCTGTGAGACTCCTTAGCGATTTCTTCCGTGGTCTGTGGATAGTGCAGTGGATAGAGGAGTGTAGTTCCCGGCGCATGCGGCGCGCGAGGAGGGAGAGATGTCGCCTTGAGTGCTCCGCGGGCACTCCCTCCGGCGGCTGTGGCTCGACTCGGCTGTGCAAAAGAGTGTCGCGGGGCGCAGGGAGAGGCCGTATGACGTGCCTCCGGGCTTGGGTCTGATTATAGGGAGCGCCCTTGCTGGGGTCAATGCAGCTGGAGGCGAGGGCGGCGCAGCTGGAAACGGGAGCGGCGAAGCGGTCGGAGAGGACAGCGGGATGAGGCAGATGGCGGGGCGGATTGTCTTTCGTCGTGAGCAGAGCCTTCCGAAAAGCGGAGGGTCAGCCGGGCTGTCTCCGATTTTTAGTGGAACCGGGGGATGCCAGCCGCTGTGGCGACTGCCCACCGCAGGCATGGGGTGGAGGCCAACCTACTGCGATTGCAGGGGCGGAGGGGAAGATTCGGGCGGGGTGGGCTGGGCTGGGCTGGTTTGGTACGGCGATTGCTATATGTAATTGCAGGATCGGCTCAGGCGACCCGTTTGCGTTTTGCCTCGTGCTGCGAATCTCCGGATTGAGGGCTGCTCACGCACCCAGAACGTGCCCAGTCGAGGCGCATTCCCCCTCAACCGAGTCAGGCCCCTTTGTGGGGCCTCTTTGGAGGCCAGTGACTGGCCGTTGCACCGCCAGGGGCCATCTTCCGGGGAGGGGAGATGGCCTGCCGGCTTTCGTGCCCCAGTCACGGCTCTTTTCCCGGGTCCGTTTCCATCGGTTGGCCATGAGCTCGCTGAGGCGAGTCGTGGAGTTTTTAGGCGGCGCAGGCACCCCTTGCGCTAGCCTCCCCTCCGGCGTAGTATCGGATGTGTTTGGCAGGGTCGGCTGCACGCGGGGCCGTGAGTCACCGGTACGAGTAGCGTGCACGACGGCACTCCGGCACAGTGGGATTTGGCCAGGGGTAGGCGGCCAAATCGTGAAGATCGGTCGGCAGAGCAGACCGCACCATTGGAAATACAGGACCACGCGATGGGGATCTCTGCCAGAGGCAGGGGTCGGGCATAGGATGGCCACGGGCGTCCGACAGCCACGGGCGTCGATCCACTCAAAGAAGCAGTCGCCGCATACGCCGGTAGAGCACAAGGTTGAGGTAAGGGAGTACGAACGAGGCAGATGTGCGGTTCTGGCCGGAAGCGGCCGCTCCAGACTGTCTGCCCCTCCAGCCCGCGACGCGCCACCACCCAGAGCTCGCCCGGCGCACGTCGCTGCCAACAGTACACAATGAGCATTATTCCGAGTCAACGCTTGCGACCTATCTTTGTTGTATCCGCTGCAGATATTCACGCCGCCGTTCCGGCCCCGCTGGGGATGCCGGATGCGCGGCGGTCGGGCGTTCGTGTTCCAGGCGGCGCAATCGCTTCTATGCAAGGGGAAACCACAGCACCATGTCAGAGCAGAATCTAGTCGACACTCCGTCCTACAACGCGGCGGAGGATTTTGACGGCAATCGTTACGCGGACGCGGGCGACTACGGCAATCAAGGCAACGGGGACTATGACGGTCCTGAGGGAGAGGGCCCGTCCAACGGCGGGCCGCCTGCCCCCGGCACCGGGCAGAGCAAGAGCAGCCGGCGGCGGCGGCGCAAGCGCAAGAACAAGGTCGCCGGCGAGGGCGTGCCGGCCGCGGGTGCGGCGGCCGAGGGCGGCGACCACGGCGACCCGGGCGACTTCGACGCGCCCGCGCCATTTGTGATGGAGGGCGAGAGCCTGGCGCTGGCCGCCGCGGCCACGCCGACGCCGCGCAAGCAGGCCGGTGCGAGCCAGAACGGCAGCCAGAACGGCGCGCAGGCCGCGCAGGGCGGCAAACGCTGGAAGAAGAAGTTCCGCGACCGCGAGCGGCGCCCGGGTGCGGGTCGCAGCGAGAACCCCGGCAACGACTTCCGCGCCGACGCCAACGGCAGCTCCGGATACAACGGCAATGGCTATCGCGCCAACCAGCTGCCGGACAACTTCGGCAACTCGGTCAACGGCTTCAAGCGCAAGAACAAAGGCCAGTCCAAGGAGCGCGGCTTCGTCGGTCCGATGGACCACAGCTATCGCACGTCTGAGTTCGGCGGCGATGGGCCACCGTCGACCATCCAGGTGCAGGCCAGCGGCCGCCGCGGCGGGCACCGCCATCACGGCGACTCGCAGCCGATCGACCACTCGATGCCGCGGCCGGTGCCGATCCCGGCCGGCGCGCAGACCCACATCTACTTCTTCATCGAAGAGCTGTTCTTTATCGCGAAGATCCAGGAGTCGGCCAAGAAGCTGGGCGTGAAGGTGGCGTTCATCAAGAACGACCCCGACGCGCTGGCCGCGCTGACCGAGGGCGAAGAGGACAAGCCGGCGCTGATCGTGTTCGACCTGAACAACGCCAACGCCAAGCCGCTGACGCTGATCCCGAAGCTGAAGGGCAAGCTGAAGAAGTCGGTGTCGATCGTCGGCTTCCTCTCCCACCTGCAGGGCGACCTGAAGGCCAAGGCGGTCGAAGCCGGCTGCGACGTGGTGATGCCGCGCGCGGCCTTTAGCCAGGGCCTGCCCAACCTGCTCCGCCGCTACGGCGTGGAGGAGGAAGAGGAAGTGAACTACAACTACTAGGGGTCAGGGTCCAGGGTTTAGGGTTCAGAAGGCGCTTCATCGTCTCAGCGAGACCATCGCTGGACTGGTGAGGCGCTTTTGCTTTGCATTCTGGGCCGTGAGCCCTGGGCCCTAAACCCCTGCTTTCAGCATCCAACTGAGTTGAGGACCACGACCATGCCGACCACCCACCACTCCGCCGCTGCTGAACGACACTTGCAGGCCGCGCACGCCCATGAGGCCGCTGCCGCTTCACACGGGATGAACGACCATTTGCGCGCGCACGAGCAGTCCAAGCTGGCCGCCGAGCGCTCCATCGATGCCCACCGGCAGAGCGAGCACATCGCGAAGGAAGAGGCCGAGGCCGGCAAGGCGAAGTAGCGCAAAGCTAAGCGATGAGTAACACGGGACATGAGACACATCAGGGAGCAGCGAGTTCACTCGCTGCTCCCTGATGTGCTGCTGGCTGACGCGTTGCTGCTTAGGGCTACTGGCCGATGTAGGGGTTGGGCGTTCCGGGGGTGCCGACCGGTGGGGCGGGTGGGTTCTCGGGGCGTTCCGGCTGCACGGCGCGGGGGGCGTCGGTGCCGTGGGCGTCGTCGGTCATCTTGCCGCCGCGGAGGCCGGCGAGGATCTGGGTCTGGAAGTCGTTCGACGCGCCGGGATTGTTCGGCAGGAAGATCGTATTCGTGCCGCCGCGGGTGCCGATGTCGCGCAGGGTGTCGAAGTACTGTGTCAGCAGCACGAGCGACATGACCTCGCTGGCGGAGGTGTTGGGGATGCCGTTCTGGAAGTGCTCGATGGAGGCGGAGAGGCCGTCGATGATGGCCTGGCGTTCGCGGGCGATGCCGTTGCCCTGCAGCGCCTTGGATTCGGCCTCGGCCTCGGCCTGCTTGACCTTGAGGATCTTTTCGGCCTCGCCGCGGGCCTGGGCGGCGACCTGCGCGCGCTGGGCTGCGTTGATGTCGTTCATCGCGGCCTTCACCTTGACGTCCGGGATGATGTCGGTGACCAGCGCGGTGAGGATGTTGAAGCCGAAGCCGCTCATGATCTGGTCGAGCTCGTTCTTCACCGCGACCGAGATGCCGGACTGCTGCTCGAAGGTCTCATCGAGGGTGAGCTTGGGTACGTGGCCGAGGATGGAGTTGAAGACGAAGCTTTCGATCTGCTTCTGCGGCGCGGAGAGCTTGTAGAAGGCGTCGGGGATCTTGTCGTCGAGCACCTGGTACTGGACGCTGACGGGGATGTTCACGAAGACGTTGTCGCGGGTCTTGGTCTCGACGGAGAACTGGGCCTGCTTGACCTGCAGGTCGACGAAGTAGACGCGCTCGGCGAAGGGGAGAAGGAAGTGCAGCCCGGGGCGGGTGATGCGGTCGAACTTGCCGAACTTCTCCACCACGCCGGCGGTGGCGGTGCGCACGGTGTAGCAGGTCTTGCCGACGAGCACGAGAAAGACAATTCCAAGAAAGATAAGTCCCAGTAGCCCAATCGCCATCGCCGATTCTCCCTTTGCGCTTATGCGGTGCGCGTATTCCAGACGCTAAGCATATACCGGCGGCGTGAATGGGCCGCGGACGGGGTCTTCTGAAGCGTCGAGTCTGCATGGTACAAACGAACTACCGCATCTCCGCCTTGCAGGAGCGTCCATGCAGCGTCTCGCCCGTCTTGCCGTCGTTGCCGCGTTGTTTTTTGTGCTTGCCGGCGTTGGGCTGCTGGCCGCGCAGGCGCCGCAGAGCTTTCCGGTGGTGCCGCCGGTGCCGCTGCCGGCGAACCTGCCGCGGCTTACGGCCGCCGAGCAGGCGCGGCTGGACCCGCTGCTGCTGGAGATCGATATCGACCGCCTGCACGCGCTCTATGCGGCGCACAAGGTGACGGTTGCGGAGGTGACGCGCTGGTACCTGAACCGGATTGCGCGCTACAACGCCTACTACCGCGATGTGCAGACGGTGGACGTGACCGGTGCGCTGATCGTGGCGCGGCGGGAAGACGCGGCCCCCGCGGGAGCGGCGCATGGCCCGCTGTGGGGCGTGCCCATGGTGATCAAGGCCAACACGGCGGTGAAGGGGCTGCCCGATACCGACGGCTGGCAGGGCTTTGCGCTGCCGGGGCATGAGTTCATCGCGCCCAAGGACGCGACCGTGGTGGCCAAGCTGCGCGCGGCCGGCGCGGTGATCCTGGGCATCACGAACATGCCGGACTTTGCGGCGTCGGACACCAACCGCTCGACTGCCTTCGGGCGCACGGGCAATGCGTATGACGTGCGCTTTTCGCCGGGCGGCAGCTCGGGCGGCACGGTGACGGCGGTGACCTCGAACGAGGCCGTGCTGGGCACGGGCACGGACACGGGCAACAGCATCCGGATGCCTGCGGGTACGAGCTCGGTGGTGGGGCTGCTGCCGACGCGCGGGCTGGTCTCGATCGCCGGCATTGCGCCGCTGGACTGGCTGCGCGACAACACCGGGCCGATCGCGCGCAACGTGACCGACGCGGCGATTGCGCTGGGCGCGATGGCGGGCGAGGACCCGCTGGACTTCCGCACGGAGGGCTCGGCGACGAAGGCGCAGCCGGGGCCGTACACGCAGTATCTGAAGCGGAATGCGCTGCAGGGCAAGCGCTTCGGTGTGCCGGCGTTTATCTTCGCCACGGCGGGCGCGGACGCCCGCGGACGCAGCAACGGGCTGCGGCCAGAGACGCGGGCGATGTTCATGAAGGCGCTCGACCAGCTGCGCGCGGCGGGCGCGACCATCGTGATCGACGACAACCTGCTGCCGCCGAGCTTTACGCAGATGGCGCGCAAGGTGGAGACGACGCCGTATCGCAAGGACGGCGCGGACCAGTGGCTGGCCGAGTTTGGCCCGGCCGAGTACCGGAACGATGAGCAGTACGAGAAGGCGACCGGGCAGCCGCTGCCTTCGACCTTTACCGGCGCGCCGCCGCCGGAGGCCGCCGCAACGGGCCGCGGCCGCCGCGAGGGCGGCGCCGCAGGCACGCTCTCCGACACCGTATCGACGACCGTCTCCGGCGTGCTGGCCGGGGTGCAGCGCGCGGTGCAGCCGCCGGTGGTGCAGACGGTGCTGAAGAGCGATCCCGATGCGGAGAAGAACTTCTTCGGCCCGCAGCGCGAGGCGCTGGCGGCGTACATGGCGGCGCTGGACGACAACCATCTCGATGGACTGGTCTACCCCAGCGCGCAGATGCCGCCGCCCGATGAGACGATGCCGCAGAACGGAGCGATCTCCGGCGGCCCGCACTCGAACACCGGCTGGGTGAACTCGATCGGCGTGCCGGCGATCGTGGTGCCGGCGGGGTTCTACGACGATGGGCTGCCGTTTGGGCTGGAGATTTCAGCGCGGCCGTGGCGCGACGGCGACCTGCTGGGCTTCGCCTACGCGTATGAGCAGGCCACGCACCTGCGCCGGCCGCCGGTGCTGGTGGAGCAGGGGCTGCTGCCGAACGCGCACTGAAATACGATTCTGTTTTTCAGTAGGCCAGCTTTCCAGTGGGCCAGTTTTCCAGCTTCTCGTCAGGCGACGCGGCGGCGGGACTGCAGCTCCAGGAAGCACTGGATGAGCGAGACCGCGGCCGGGGTGACGCCGGCCATGCGGCTGGCCTGGCCGAGCGTGCTGGGGCGCACGCGGTCGAGCCGCTCGACCATCTCGCGGGAGAGGCCGCTGCAGGCCCGGTAGTCGAACCAGTCCGGGATGGCGCGGGCCTCCTCGGCGCGCAGCCGCGCCATGCTGCGCTGCTGCTGGGCGAGGTAGCCGGCGAACTTGATGCCGGTCTCGACGGTCTTGAACTCATTGCGCACCCAGGCGGGCAGCGTCTGGGGGGCGGGCAGCGACTGTACATAGCCCGCGGCGTTGAGTGCGGCGAGCCAGGGAGCGAACTCCGGCGCGGTGAGGCGCGGCAGCAGCCCGGGGACGAGCTGCTCAATCGCGACCTCCGGGCGCTTGAGCCGCTGGGCGAGCAACTCCCCGCCGACGCGGGTGGATTCGAGCAGCGCGGTGAGCGCGGCGAGGCGTGCCTGTTTTGCCTGGTACGCTGCCCACGCTGTATCTGCGATCAGGCCGAGGCGGCGGCCGTGGGGCGTCAGGCGGGCGTCGGCGTTGTCGATGCGCAGGTGCAGGCGAAACTCCGCGCGCGAGGTGAACATGCGGTAGGGCTCGTCGGTGCCCTTGGAGATCAGATCGTCGACCATGATGCCGATGTAGCTCTCGGTTCGATCTAACGTGAAGGCCGGGCCCTGTCGCGCGAAGAGCGCGGCATTGATGCCGGCCATGATTCCTTGCCCGGCGGCCTCTTCGTAGCCGCTGGTGCCGTTGATCTGACCGGCGAGGTAGAGGCCCGGATATTTCTTCACCGCAAGGGTGCGGTCCAGCTCGGTGGCGTCGATGGCGTCGTATTCGATGGCGTAGCCGGGGCGCAGCATCTCTGCGTCTTCCAGGCCGGGGATGCTGCGCACCATCGCCTGCTGCACCTCCATCGGCAGGCTCGTGCTCATGCCGTTGATGTACACCTCATGCGTGTTCAACCCCTCCGGCTCCAGATAGAACTGGTGCGAGGTCTTGTCCGGGAAGCGCACGATCTTGTCTTCGATGGACGGGCAGTAGCGCGGGCCGATGCCTTCGATCTGTCCGGTGAACATGGGCGAGCGGTGCACGTTGGCTTTGATCAGCTCCAGCGTTTGCGGCGTCGTGACAGCGAGGTGGCAGGAGATCTGGCGCAGCGGCGGGATCCATTGCGCAGGGTTTCGGGTGCAGGGTTTCGGGTCGAGCGTACCTGCGCTACTGTCTTCTACACCCTGAACCCTGAACCCTAGACCCTGGAGCGAGCGGAAGCTGAACGGCGTGGGGTCGGCGTCGCCCGGCTGCTCTTCGAATTTGGTCCAGTCGATGGTGCGGCCGTCGAGCCGCGGCGGCGTTCCGGTCTTCAGGCGGGTGCCGCGCAGGCCGAGCCGTTTGAGGCTCTCGCCGAGCAGAACGCTGGCGGGCTCGCCGGAGCGGCCGGCGGTGTATTGCTGCTCGCCGCAGTGGATGAGGCCGTTGAGGAAGGTGCCGGTGGTGACGATGGTGGCCTTGGCGGCTATCTTTCGGCCGTCGCGCAGCAGGACGCCGGCGATACGTGAGCGAGTCAGCGAGTCAGCGGGTGAAGCGGTCAGCGAGTCGGCGATGCCGCGGTCGCTGACTTGCTGACCTGCCGACTCGCTGACTCGCTCAATCACCACATCGACGACCTCGGCCTGTTTGATGAAGAGGTTGGGGATGGACTCCAGCCGCTCGCGCATCTTCATGCGGTAGAGGGCTTTGTCGCACTGAGCGCGGGGGCTCCAGACGGCGGGGCCGCGGGAGGTGTTGAGCAGGCGGAACTGGATGCCGCAGGCGTCGGCGACCTCGCCCATGAGGCCGCCGAGGGCGTCGATCTCGCGCACCAGGTGGCCCTTGGCGACGCCGCCGATGGCGGGGTTGCAGCTCATCTGCGCGACCAGGTCGAGGTTCAGCGTAAACAGCGCGGTGCGCAGGCCCATGCGAGCGGCGGCCGCGGCGGCCTCGCAGCCGGCGTGGCCCGCGCCGACCACCAGAACGTCGAAGTGTTCGGAGAAGGACATCTCTCTTATTGTAGACAGGGGTCGGTAGCGAGTCAGCGACTCAGCGACTCAGCGAGTCAGCAAGTCAGCGAGTCAGCAAGGGGGCTAGACGGCGGCCCAGACGACGGCGGCCATCAGCACGCCGAGCAGCAGGCTGCGTTTGTCGGTGATGGCGAAGACGACGGGGTCGTCGTGCATCTGGCCGCGGCTGGCGAGCATCCAGACCTGGCTGAGCCACAGCAGCAGCACCGGGATGACCATCCACAGCCGCACGGGATGGCGGTAGAGGGTGGTGTCCGAGTTGCTGATGTAGAGCGTCATGACGACGACGGCGGCGTACATGGAGCCGGTGCCGAGGGCGCGGAGCTGTTCGAGGTCGCTGACCAGGTAGCCGCGGCCGCTGGTGGCGATGCCGCCGCGCTCACGCAGGCCTTCGAGTTCGCTGAAGCGTTTGACGAAGGCCAGCGAGAGGAAGAAGAAGACGCTGAAGCCGCCCAGCCAGGCCGAGAGGATGACGCCCGTGGCGGCGCTGCCGGCGAGGATGCGCACGGTATAGAGGCCGCTGAGCACGAAGACGTCGAGCAGCAGCTTGCGCTTGAGGTAGAGCGAGTAGGTGAGGGTGGTGACGGTGTAGGCGGCCAGCCAGCCGAGGAAGCTCCAGGGGCGTTCCATGGGCGCGCCGCCCGGTGCGGTCTGCACGATGCGGGGGAGCGCGATGGCCAGCGCGAGCGAAGCCAGCAGCAGCACGACCACGGCGGCGACGCCGGCGGTCGCCGGCAGGTCGCCGGCGGCGAAGGGGCGGCGACGCTTGCGGGGGTGCTTGCGGTCGGTCTCCACATCGAGCAGGTCGTTGATGATGTAGGTGGCGGAGGCGCAGAGGCCGAAGCTGAGGAAGGCGACCGCCGCGCCGGCGAGCCTGGAGGGGCTCCAGGCGTGGGCCAGCAGCAGGGGCACGAAGATCAGGGTGTTCTTGGCCCACTGGTGCAGGCGGACGGCGCGCAGCCAGCTTCGGACGGTGGAGGTGCGGTCGTCGAAGCGCTCGGCGGCGACGGTCCCGGAGCGGCGCATGCTGCGGAGCAGGGCGCGGTCGGGGTTGGCGGTCATGGGGGTCAGGCAGGCGGCCAGCAGCTCGGCGTCGGGGCGGGCGTTGCCGATGTAGCTGAAGCGGTCGCCGAAGCGCCGGTGGAAGGCGGCGAGCTTGTTGCCGCCGGCGAGGTTGGTGACGCCGTCGGAGGCGAGCACGCCGGAGAAGATGCCCAGGTGGGCGGCGATGCGCTCGGCCAGGGGTCGGTCGGCGGCGGTGGCGAGGTAGAGCCGGCGGCCTTCGCCGTGCTGGCGGCGGAGGTATTCGAGCAGTGGGCGGTTGTAGGGCAGGCACTCGACGTCGAGCTCGACGGCGGCGGTGACGTGCTGTTTGAAGGCGGCCTTGCCCTGGCGGAGCCAGCCGGGCAGCCGCAGCAGGCAGCGGGGGTGCTGGCGGGCGATGGCGAGTACGGAGTCCACCAGGGTGTCGGACTTGACCAGGGTGCCGTCGAGGTCGACGCAGAGGGGGACGGCGGAGGGGCCGGGCGCGGGGTCCGGTGGGGGACGGAGCTCGGGAGGTGGTACTTTCGGAGTCTGAAACCCAGCGGCGCTCATCTTCGTCTCCTAGGAGTCAGCTTCCCGATAATCGGCAAAGGGCCACCCAAACAGACTATACCGTCAGTATGATGGAGTCTCCGACTCCGTTCCGCCTCGTCCGCCGGCTGTGCCGTAATGGCCCACTATCGAAGCTGCCGACGCCGAGGACAACCGTTCCGGACGGTTATCCACCCTTCGCAGGAGCAGTATTTTTCTCATGTCCGACTTCTACCCAGCGGCCCAGACCGGCGTTTCTCCTCTTACCGCGAAGGCGACCGCGGCGCCCGCGCACGCATACAAGCCGGCCAAGGCCATGTCCTCGGGCGGCTCTACGGACGGGCCCGCGCAGCCGGAGGCGTCCAGCAACGGCCCGTGGCGCAAGGTTGTGCTGGTGCTGGTGCTGCTGGTCTTCGCGGCGCTGATCGTGTGGCGCATCCGCACCGGCAACGCCGCCCAGAAGTCCGAGGCCGATAAGGCGACCGCGCTGGCCAACCGCGCGACGCCGGTGCAGGTGGCCGCGGTGGAGCAGAAGACCGTGCCCGTCTTCCTGAACGCGCTGGGCACCGTGACCGCGTACAACACCGTGACGGTGAACGCGCGGGTGAGCGGGCAGCTGCTGCGGGTGAACTTCCGCGAGGGGCAGAACGTGCGCAAGGGCGAGCTGCTGATGGAGATCGACCCGGCGCCGTACAAGGCCGCGGTGGACCAGGCGGTGGGGCAGCTGGCCAAGGACCAGGCGAATCTGGACAACATGAAGGCCGAGGCCGACCGCTACACGGCGCTCTACAGCGCGGGGGTGGTGAGCAAGGAGCAGCGCGACCTGGAGGTCTCCAACCAGGGCCAGGCGATCGGCAGCATCAAGGCCGACCAGGCGGCGATCGAGGCGGCGCGGGTGAACCTGGCGTACTGCCGCATCTACTCGCCGATCGACGGCGTGATCGGCCTGCGTCAGGTCGACCCGGGCAACATCGTGAACGCGGGCCAGACGACCGGGCTGGTGGTCATTACCCAGGTACACCCGATCGCGGTTATTTTTACGCTGCCCGAAGACCAGCTGCCGCAGGTACAGAAGGCGATGCGCGGCGGCAGCGAGCCCGGCGGCCAGGCGTTGGCGGTGGAGGCCTATGACCGCGCCGACGACCACAAGATCGCGACCGGCAAGCTGCTCACCATCGACAACCAGATCGACACCACCACCGGCACGGCCAAGCTGAAGGCGGTCTTCGACAACGCCGACAACGCGCTCTTCGCCAACCAGTTCGTCAACGTGCGACTGATCCTGAGCGAGCGCCCGCAGGCCATCGTGGTGCCGACGGCGGCGATCTCGACCGGCACGCAGGGCGACTATGTGTATCTGGTGAAGCCCGGCCCGGGCAAGGCGCGCAGCCGTAACGGCGGCGGCAATGCGGGCGGCGCGGGTACGCAGACCCCCAAGGGCGGCGGCGCGACCGGTCCTGACGGCCAGCCGCGGCAGCTGTTCCATGCCGAGACGGTGCCGGTGCATGTGGACTTCACCATCGGCACGGCGTCGGTGCTGGCGGCCGGGGCGCTCCAGCCCGGCCAGCAGGTCGTCGTCGACGGGCAGGAGAAGCTGGTGGATGGAGGCAACGTGAGCGTGACCCAGCCGGCGGGACGCAGCGGCGGCCGGGTGGCCGGCGGCGGCGCCCAGCCGGCTGGCGCTCAGCCCGGTGCGGCTGGCGCAACGCCCGCGGCGGCTGGAGCGACTGCGCCGGGCGGCGGGCATCGCCATGACCACGGAGTGCAGGGGGGCGGTGCGCAGTGAGCCCTTCGCGGCCATTTATCCTGCGGCCGGTGGCCACCTCTCTTCTGATGGTGGCCATTTTGCTGGCCGGCTTCGTCGCCTATGAGCAGCTGCCGGTCTCCGCGCTGCCGCAGGTGGACTACCCCATCATTCAGGTGACCACGTTCTACCCCGGAGCGAGCCCGGAGGTGATGGCCAACAAGGTCACCGCGCCGCTGGAGCGGCAGTTCGGGCAGATACCGGGTCTGCAGCAGATGACCTCGACCTCCTCGGGCGGCGGCTCGGTGGTGACGCTGGAGTTCTCGCTTTCGGAGTCGATCGACGTCGCGCAGCAGGACGTGCAGGCGGCGATCAACGCGGCGTACAGCTACCTGCCGAC
>Ga0116230_10003173_pt1 | contig 15987 bp, 15 predicted proteins | sample S1TSphfallax_3_FD_88678 | JGI IMG/M metagenome (GOLD analysis project Ga0116230, IMG submission 88678) | Host-associated microbial communities from peat moss isolated from Minnesota, USA - S1T2_Fd - Sphagnum fallax MG | ecosystem: Host-associated > Plants > Peat moss > Unclassified | place... | reverse complement strand
CCGCTCACCTCCAACACCGCTGCCCGCGTGAGCTTCACGTCCGACGATAGCGGCAGCTATTACTACGACATGTATTTCCATCAGCAGTCGCTGTTCGTATCCCTGCTCACGGAGTTCACCCCGGCTTACAGCGTCCTCGTGACCGGTGGCTTCGAGGACACCCGCTATCGCGAGAACGACGGCGTCAATCGCGTCAATCAGGGACTCATCGACAACGGTGCCTATCTCACCGGCGGTGCCGTTGGTGGCCCGCAGAACATCGCAGGTTTCGGGACGGAGATCTACCTGAATCCTAATCCCATCAACCTAAATGATCGCATTCTCATCGACGAGCCCCCGGGCACCGGCGCGCACTCGGTTCATGGCAAGGGTCAAGTGATCCAGACCTTCAAGGCCACGGATAACTTCACGATCACCAATAACTTGTTCTACGATTATCTGAACCGCTACAACCAGACCGAGGACTACTATGCCGATACGTGCATGGGTTGCTACACGGTCGAAGATAAGACTGACTTCAAGATCAAGTTCTCGACGGGCCCCGTCAGCAACGACATCGATGCTGGATTCACGTACCGGTACGCGCATCTGGAGGATATCCAGAACTTCGCGAACGAACCGGTCAGCGTGTTCGATTTGTCCGCGAGCCCCAACACGTGGATCTTCCCCGCGTCTTCGCAAGGGCCTGGCTCATCTCCGTCTCCGGTCCTCTACGATGCTGCATTCAATCATCCCCAGTTCGGCGTTTCGGGACGAGCTGGTGGTTATTTGAACGGCAGCATCATCTCGAATCTTCAGGACGCGGCGATCTTCCTCGAACATCGGTTGCAGTTCTCGCCGCAGTGGAGCGTGCTCTACGGCCTTCGCGGCGACGTGGTGCAGTTGAACGAAGCGGATCCCCTGGGGGGAACCGGACTGGTCAATGGATTGCCGCAAAAGGAGTCCACCAACTGGTATGGCCTGTACAACGGCAACATCAGCGTCGTCTACAGTCCGACCACGCATGTTTCCGCGTATCTCACCTACAACAAAGCGCAGTACGTCGACCCTGATGCCAATGACGGCGCCGTCGGCACGTTCGGGGTGGACCCCACCACTCAGCTGCGCCAAGGAACGCTGTTGGAAGAGGCGGGCCTGAAGTTCGATCTTCTCGACAAGGCGCTCTTCATATCGACCGCCATTTTCAAGCAGAACCGCGCCGTGCCGTCCGGTCAGGGCGGTTTGGAGCACGACCTTGCGCACATCAAAGGTGCCGAGATCGAACTCAACTATCAGCCGAACCCGCATTTTTTCGCCACCGCGAGCTACTCTTACCTGCACACGACACTCGACCAGCCGCAATCTTTCTATAACTTTCCCGCATATCCGGGCATCAACTACGATGGTGCTGCTATTGCGGACATCGTTTACACGCCGAATCAGACGTTCAACGATCCGGGCGTACCGCAGCATCTGTTCAACGTGCTCGCGAACTACAAGCACGAGTCGGGCTTGGGCGCCCAGGCGAACCTGCAGGTTACGGGCAAGATCGAGACCACCCAATCCGGGTTCCTCGACGTCGCGGCGACGGAGTCGGGGTTCCTACCGCTGCCAGCCGGCCTCGTCTCGACACTGGCGTCCAATGGCGGCTACTACCAATCCCCGACGATCCCGTGGCAATACACGTTGAACGCGGCCGTGTTTTATAGCTTCTTGGAGCACTACAACGTCAAGTTCGCGATCTACAACGTGACCAGCCGACACAATCTGGTCAATGACTATCCGTTCTACGGCAACGACTTTTTGACCCGTGTGCCGCCGCGTAGCTATGACCTGACGTTGAGCGGCAAGTTCTGAGCCGCGCATAGTCAGCGCGCCGCTGCCAACCGATTTAGGGCGGGCGGAGGCGAGCGTCGGCGCCGTTCTCGTCGATCGCGCAGCCACGGGCCTGGCGAACGTTGATCGGGGAAGTCGCGCGATTTCCGCTCGAGCGCATCGGCGGGTAGCGGGGGCATCGGCGGGTAGCGCGGAATTGAAAGATTTTTTCGATGCGGCCATTGAATTCATTGACGTCGTCCTTAAGTTCGAACCGGGCGCTGAGAGGCGCGGCTTTTCAGCGGTTTCGTGACATTTTGCTAACATAGGAGAATCCGCCATGAGTAGTCTGGTGCGACAAGACCCGTGGAGCCTGGTGCCGCGGCTGCAGGACGAAATCAATCGTCTGTTTGGAAATGTGAATCAGAACGACAGCAGTTCGGCAACCGCCTCATGGGTGCCGGCCGTCGACGTGCATGAATATGCCGACCGATTCGAGCTGTACGTGGACATTCCGGGTGTCGATCCCGAGAAGGTCGATCTGACGCTCGAAAACGGGGTGCTCACCTTGTCCGGGCAGCGTTCGGAGGTCTCGGTCAAGAAACAGGAAGACCCGCTGTATCAGCGCGTCGAACGAGGCCAGGGTAATTTCTACCGGCGCTTCGTGATACCGAACACGGTGGACAGCGAAAAGGTCAATGCGACCGGCAAGAACGGCGTGCTGACGGTCACGATTCCGAAGCAGGCGAAGGCCATGCCTCGCCGAATTCAAATCGCTGCGTAGCCGATTCTCTGGCGGGGCGGTGTTGCCGTGGCGAAGGTTGCCGCGGCAACACTCCGCGGATCGTGCCGGGCAGATTGCATAGGGCGATCCGTATGACGAGTTTTCCGGCGGCCCCCGACACCAGCAATCCGGCCTCGACCTTGGTGGGCGTCAGCCCAGCCCTTTTCGCGCTGCACAATGGTTCCCGTTACCGCACTCCAGTCGATCTGCAAATCACGCCGGACGTGGGGGCGCGATATCTTGTCGTCGGCGGTTGCCTGGCACAGGCGTTTCCGCAAGTCGGCGCGACGATCAACGAGGCCTACCGCGGCGACTTCGTACTGCTGAATAATTTCGATTCGCTTCCCTCGTTGCCTGCACCGGTCACGGAATACGACTTTCAGATCCTTCATATACCGCTGCGGACCATCTTGGGAGGCGCGTATTTCCGTCTAGCCGACGATGAACCGAGCCACGAGGCATTTCTACAGGAAACCCAGGAGTGCCTCGCACGCTTTCTGGACAACGCGCTCACCGCGAACACCGACCACAAGATGCTGACTTTCGTGCTCGGCTTTCTCATCCCGCAACAGAATCCGCTCGGCCGGTTTCGGCCACGCTACGATCTGCGCAACATCATGCACTTCATCGAGCGCCTCAACATGTTCGTCGCCGCGCAAATCGCCAAGCGCGAGAATGCGTACTTTGTCGATATCGACCAGGTGTCGAGCAGCATCGGCAAGAAATTTTGCCAGGACGACATGGTCTGGTCATTCACCCACGGCACGACGTTGAGCGACGGTGATCATGACCATGACCTCGCGCGCATCGCCCCGCCCACATCGATGCAATGTCATTATTCGGCCAAGTGGGTGGAGTTCTTCGAGGCGGTCATGCACGAGATCTTCGCCATGTACCGTACGATAGGACAACGCGACGCGGTGAAACTCGTCGTCGTGGACCTCGACGATACGCTGTGGCGCGGCGTGGCAGCCGACGGGACACTCGGCATACTCGAAGGCTGGCCGATGGGTTTCATGGAAACGCTGCTGCTGCTCAAGAAGCGCGGCATCCTGCTTGCCATCGTCAGCAAGAACGATGAAAGTTTCATCGTCAGTCATTGGCACGACATCGTTCAGGGACAAATCGCCCTCGCCGACTTTGCCGCCGTCAGAATCAATTTCCGCAGCAAAGCGGACAACATCGCCGAATTGCTCGGACTGTTCAATTTGCGGCCACAAAACGTGGTCATGGTGGACGACAATCCGATGGAGCGCGCGGCGCTCGAGGCGGCGGTTCCCGGTCTGCGCACCCTCGGCAAACAGTTGTATTACCTGAAGCGCGTGCTGCTCTGGTCGGCCGAGACTCAAGCATGCGTCGTCACCGACGAAGCCGCTCGCAAGACTTCGATGATGCAGGCGCAACTCGAACGCGAATCAACACGAAATGCGCTGCCCTTGCCGGAATTCCTGGCGACCCTCGATCTGCGGGTCTGGCCCTCCGAGATTCGGGGCACGGGCGACCTGCAGATGAGCCGGGCCCTCGAATTGTTCAACAAGACCAATCAGTTCAACACCAGCGGCCAGCGTTATACGCTTGCGGATTGCCACCGGCGCTTTACCGCGGGGCACAAGCTCTATGTTGTGACAGCGGAGGATCGCTTCACGCATTACGGTCTCATCGGAGCCGCCTGGGTCAACGATAATTGCGTCGATCATCTGGTGATGAGCTGCCGGGCGCTCGGTCTCGGTATCGAAGACGCTTTTCTCAGCTATTTGACCGTGTTCGCCATGACGGATACGCAAGCCGCGCGATTGGGTCGTTTGCAGCCGACCGACGCTAATTTTGCTTGCCGACAGCTTTACAGCCGGCTTTCGTTCACGCAGGTCGCGGACGATCCGTTTTTATGGTCGCGGCCGGCGTACCCGCCGCTGGTGTGCCCTTCCCACGTGTCCTTGAGTGTCTAGCCGCATCAAGCTTCGAGCTTTCTTTTGACGGTCTCGGGCAGGAAGAAGATGCCTATCACCAGTAACCCGGTCTGTCCCGGAGCACCCCGGTTGGCGCCGGGGTGGCGATACGTCTTACCGGGCGATTTGTCTTGCCGCCCTCATCGGCTTACAGTGAGCCAAATGCCCCGCGCCCTGCGAATGTGGCCCCTGCTGACCGCGACCCAGCGATACGAGAAACTGGTGTCCACCCGCAATCGCGGACACGGGCAGTATGTGGACGCGCCCATCCTCGCGTATCTCATCGAGACTTCGCAGGGCCGCATTCTCTACGACGTGGGATGCGACTACCGGAAGATCGCGACGCCCGACATGCGGGCTCGCTACTTCGATGCAAAGCGGCCGATGATGGAGCCACCGCAAATGACGGAGGAGCAGCGCATCCCACGATATCTGGAAAGGTTGGGTCTCTCTGCCAAGGACATCGACGTCGTGTTTCTCGGTCATCTGCATTGGGATCACGCCGGCGGCCTGTGTGATTTGCCGGGTTGCGACGTGCATGTGCACCGCGACGAGTTGACGGCCGCGAAGAGCCGCCTCGACGTTGCGGTCTTCGACGATGAGGTTTCGATGAGCGATGCATGGCAGCTTCAAGATGCGGAGTACACCGTGGCGCCCGGCGTGCACGCTATCGCGAGCCCGGGCCACACTGCGGGCCACATGTCGCTGTTCGTGGAACTGTCTGAAGGGCGGCCGGTGATTCTGTGCGGCGATGCCGCCGATCTGCGCGAGAATCTGACCGATGAAGTCGCCCCAGGGCTGTGCTGGCAGGACGATGAGTCGCGCGCCATCGCGAGCATTCGCAAACTGAACGCGTTGGCGCGGACCGAGCGCGCCGAGCTGTGGCCGAATCACGACTTCGAGGCGTATCGCTCGTGGCCGCAGTTTCCGGCGTGGCGCAGCTAGGCGGGCTGCTGGCAGCCTGTCGGGCTGCTCGTGGTAATCTCTCGCCATGACACTACCGACACGCAAGCTCGGAACCCAAGGACTCGAAGTTTCGGCCATCGGCTTGGGCTGCATGGGCATGAGCCAGTCCTACGGTCCTGCGGACGACGCTGAATCCATCGCCACATTGCACCGTGCAATCGATCTAGGCTGCACTTTCTTCGACACGGCGGAGGCCTACGGGCCCTATTCAAACGAGGAATTGCTCGGTCGCGCATTGGGCCCGAAACGCGACCAGGTCACCATCGCCACGAAGTTCGGATTCCAGATCACGGACGGCAAAATCACGGGAGTCGACAGCAGCCCCGCGCACATCCGCGCCGTCGTGCACGCATCGCTCGAGCGTTTGCGCACGGACCACATCGATCTTCTCTATCAGCATCGTGTCGATCGCAACGTGCCGATGGAGGACGTCGCCGGCACCGTGGCCGGATTGGTGAGGGAGGGAAAGGTGCGGTATTTTGGCTTGTCCGAAGCCGGCGTCGGCAATATCCGTAAGGCCCATGCCGTGTTCCCCGTCTCCGCCGTGCAAAGCGAGTATTCGTTGTGGGAGCGCAATCTCGAGCGTGACGTGATTCCAGCTTTGTCCGAACTCGGCATTGGATTGGTCCCGTTCTCGCCTCTGGGGCGTGGGTTCTTGACCGGTGCGGTGAAGCGGGCCGAGGACTATCCGGCGGACGACTATCGGCGCAACGACCCGCGTTACCAGGGCAGTAACTACGATGCCAACGTGGCCGCCGCCCAGACAGTTCGCGACATCGCGGCGACCAAGCACGCGAAGCCCGGTCAAATCGCGCTCGCCTGGCTGCTGCACAAAGGGCCGTCCATCGTGCCCATTCCCGGCACCAAGCGCCGGGGCTACCTCGAAGAGAATGTGGCCGCGGCCGCTGTGAATCTCGATGACGCGGATATGGAAGCGCTGGATGAGGCACTCGCGCCCACGAAGGTTTCCGGTCCGCGGTACGGTGCGGCCATGATGTCGATGGTCGATCGATGAGCGGCGCCGCGCTGGCCCCTGACATCGATCCCGTGGTGACGATCGGCGAACTGGGCTTTCCCTGGGCCGCCGCCGATCCCTTCTTGTTCTGCGTGCACCACGAGGACGCCTACCCGCGCGGTAACGATGCGATGGCACCCGCTGCGCCGTTGACGGGTCGCGAACTCGGCAATGATTTCAGCGCGAAGGATGGCTGGAGCATGTATCACGGCGAGGTGATACCGGGATTTCCGGCGCACCCTCACCGCGGCTTCGAAACGGTGACCGTCGTGCGCGAGGGATTGATCGACCACTTCGATTCCCTGGGGGCGACGGCGCGTTTCGGGGCGGGCGATGTGCAATGGCTCACGGCTGGAAGGGGCATACTGCACTCCGAGATGATGCCGCTCCTGAACCGAACCGGAGGCAACCGGAGCGAACTCTTTCAAATTTGGCTAAACCTGCCGGCCCGGCACAAGATGGCGCCGCCGCATTTCAAAATGCTCTGGGCCGACGCGATTCCCTGCTTCGATGTCGCGGATGCGCACGGTCGGCCGTCGCGGGTTTCGTGCATGTCAGGGCTGCCTACTGCATGGGAGGCCCCCATCGCCGCCGTGTCCCCGCCGCCCGATTCATGGGCGGCCCAGCCGGATGCCGACGTGGGGATCTGGACCATCGACATGAGCGCGGGCGCCGCCTTGACCCTGCCGCCCGCGGCTGGAGCGGCAACGCGGCGTACGCTCTATTTCTTCAAGGGCGATACGCTGAGCGTGGCAAATCGCCTCATCACGCACCATGCGGCCATCGAGGTTCGCGGGGACGCCGCCATCGAGCTCGTCAATGGTGACGCGGCGACGGAATTGCTGCTGCTCCAAGGACGACCCATCGGTGAACCGGTGGTGCAACACGGACCCTTCGTCATGAATACGCCCGAGGAAATCCGCCAAGCCGTCCAAGACTACCAACGGACCCGGTTTGGTGGATGGCCGTGGCCGCAGATCGATCCGGTGAGCGCACGGGAGGCGGGCCGGTTCGCGCGACGCGCCGACGGCATGGTAGAGCGCCCCGCGGCCAGCGCGAGCGCCCCGGCAGCGCGCGCCGGCCAGGGCTAGGGCTAGCAGCGCCGTACGCGGCTATTCCGTCAGTTGCGGGAGATTCGCATTGATATCGGCGGCAATCTTGGCCGTGTCCGCGCCCGCTCCAGCGTAGGACCGCGACCAAAAGACTGAGCCATCGGCCACCTTCACGATCTTCACCCTCAATTTGAGCGCGCCGTCCTGCTTGTCAGCCGCACCGAACAGCACGTAGGTCGAGTTGAGGGCCTTGCCGAGCTCGACGGCGGTGCCTAAATCGGGAGAGGACGAAGGCTCCTTGGCCAGTCCCACCTGTCCGTGATGCTTCATCTCAATCATTCCATAGCTCATCGCAAATGACGCATCGGCCAGCTTCGCGGCGGGCGCATCGCCGGGCGGCGCCGTAAAGGGCAGCGCGAGCAACTTATTGGCCGCCGTCGACGGGTCATCTTCATCCGCATTGATTTGCTTGGCGACGGCGGCGATCAGCTTGGCAAGGTCGTTCTTGTCATGGGTACCCTGGTACTGCTGCGAGACGCTCTTCAGTTTCTCCACCTCAGCCGATGTGACGGTCGGCGGGGTGTCCAGGGACGGTGTGTCCGGCGATGGCGAGGTCTGCGGCGAGGTGCTCCGCGGCCGCGCGATCGGCGGGGCGTCCTCGGTCGTATCATCATGCTTCGACGAGTGGCAGTGGGAAATCATGGCCGTGACTCCCCACACATACGCCACCCAGCGAATCCAACGGGGCAGACGTTTGAATTGAAACCAGAGCGATCGGGTGCCCCAACCAGCGACTTCGACCCAGAAGCGGACTTTCTGATCCTTCTCTTGCACGGGAAAGACCGGACGTAGCGTCGGCGCCCTGGCCGTCTCGAACGGTCGCTCGGCACGTCGAGGTTTTGATGCAGGCTGGAGGGCCGCGTTGTCCCCCGCCGCCAGTCGGCGGCACATTGCCTCCAGCGCCGGCGTCGGTCTACCGGCCGGCACCTTGAGCCACTGCACGGTGAGGAATTTCTCTGGGACCCTGGCCGTGGCCTGCGGCGTGTCGTCAATGACGACCGGCAGCAGGAACAAATGGTCATCCGCCATGTCCAGCGTTCTCTCGACAGCCAGCCGCCACTCGCGCCGAAAATAACCTTCGCGCCGAGCCTCGGTCTGTGCCGACACCATGGGCATGAAATAATCGCAGTCGCGGATCTGGCGCCGGATCTTCTGGTCCCACGCCTCGCCGCCCGCGAGATCGCTTTCATCGAACCACACCTCGAGGCCATACGCCGGCAACGCGTCGCGCAACAATCGCGCGGCCTCCCGGTCACCCGAGGCATAGCTTATAAAGACTTTCGGTCGCCCACGCTCGACGTCAACCCCGTCAAATTCAGCCAACGAGAAATCCCTCCGGCAGTCTTGGGCGCCAGTCTCTCATATGGAGCCAACCTGCGTCGGGCCGCCCGGAACATGTACGTCACCGAACAGACGCGATGAACGCGCCGCGATACCGTGTCGATCCATCAACCGCCTAGCAAGGCACCTGGAGTATCGATCATGCTACGCAGCGCCAAACATTTCGAGAGTTTCACGATAGGTGCCACTGACGGCACCATCGGCAAGGTGAAGGATCTGTATTTCGATGACGAGGCGTGGGTGGTCCGCTACCTCGTCGTCAACACGGGTTCGTGGCTGGGCGGCCGCGAAGTGTTGATCTCGCCCTATTCGATCGGTGAGGCGGACGAAACTAACCAGGTCCTCCCCGTCTCCATCACCAAGGAACAAGTCAAGAACAGTCCGGGCATCGATACCGACAAGCCGATCGCGCGGCAATACGAGAGAACATACCTGGGCTACTACGGTTATCCGTACTACTGGGGTGGAACCGGTCTCTGGGGTGAAGGCGCCTACCCGGGAACGATGCTGGGCGGCGGCGCAGCCGACTATCCGGGGAATCTCGGTTACTTAAGATCACCCTCCGCCGACGATAAGTTGGGCAGCGGCGACCCGCACCTGCGCAGTCTTGCCGCCGTCAAGGGCTATCATGTGCATGCGACCGACGGCGAGATCGGACACGTCGACGGGTTCATCGTAGATGATTCGACCTGGTCCATTCGCTATCTCGTCATCAACACCAGCAACTGGTGGGTGGGGCATCAAGTCGTGGTCTCGCCCGAATGGATCGAGAGCATCAGCTGGGCGCAGACGCGGTTCACCACCGATCTCACACGCCAAGCCATCAAGGACGCGCCGCCTTACCTGGGCGACGCAGCGCTTGCGCGCAGCGATGAGCTGCACCTCTACAAACACCATGGCCGCGGTGCGTATTGGCTGAATCTGCGAGATCGCGCCGCCTGAAGTGGCGACACCCGGATCACATGATTGGAGGACTTTCGAATGACGCAAACTTATTGGAATGATTGGTATTTCAGCTGGGGTTGGTTTCTCTGGTTCGGCATCATCTTTCTGATGTTCTCGAGCTTGGGCAATTGGGGTTACACCTACGGTGCACACCGCAAATACGGCCTCCTGCCGCAGGGCAGGGCGAGGGACATTCTCAACGAACGCTACGCCCGGGGCGACATCACGCGGGAGGAATACGGCCGACTGAAAGCGGAAATCGCGACGCCTTGACACTGCGATTATTCAACCGCCGCGCGCGGTTCGGGAACCACCGGACCGCTCAGGACCAAGCGCATGCAAGCCATGAACCAATCCGATCTGTCCACGATCCTCGACATCGTTGACCGCTTCGCCTCTGATCCAACCCGACTCATGGATATCGTGCTCGCGGTCCAGCGCCGCTTTGGGCACGTCAGCGATGAGGCGATCGATGCGATCGCGACCGGTGTCGGCAAGCATCGCGTGGAGATCGAGCAGATGGTCACCTTCTACGCGTTCTTCGATCGCAAGCCCCGTGGTCGCTGTCGTATTCGCCTATCGAGAACGCCGATTTCCGGGCTCAAGGGGGCGCAGGAGGTCGCATCCGCGTTTATGGACGCTTTGGCCATCGGTATGGGCGGGACGACCGCCGATGGTGAGTTCAGCCTGGACTGGACCAGTGACATCGGCATGGCCGACCAAGAGCCGGCTGCTTTGATCGACATGCGCATGCTCACGTGTCTCACCCCGGCGGATGTTCCGTTGATTCTGCGGGCGCTGCGCCTGCAGATGCACGCGACGCCGCTGGCCAACGGCGCGGCGCAATTGCCCAACGAGTCGGTACGCTCGAGCGTCGTCCAAGCCGGCCCCATCTTGAGTGGCGCGGTCAGCGGCGATGCTGCGATCAAAGCGGCGTTGAAGCTCACTCCCGATCAGGTCATCGAGGCGATCACGACCTCAAAACTTCGCGGTCGAGGCGGCGCGGGCTTTCCGACCGGCATGAAGTGGCGCGAGACGCGCAAGGCCGGCGGCTCCGAGCACTATGTCGTCTGCAACGCGGACGAGGGTGAGCCGGGAACCTTCAAGGATCGCGCGCTGCTGACCGACTTCGCCGAGCTCGTCTTCGACGGCATGACGATTGCGGGATACGCCATCGGCGCCCGTCACGGAATCCTGTATCTGCGCGGCGAGTACACCTATCTGTGGCGGAGCCTCGAGGACAAACTCGCGGCCCGGCGCGGCGCCGGCCTGCTCGGCACGTGCATTGGCGCACAGTCCGGATTCGATTTCGACATCCGGATTCAACTGGGCGCCGGTGCCTACATTTGCGGCGAGGAATCCGCCCTGCTGGAATCGCTGGAGGGGAAGCGCGGCACCCCGCGTGAACGACCGCCATTTCCGACCGAGCACGGCTACTTGAAACAGCCGACGGTCATCGACAACGTCGAGACCTTTGCCTGCGCGACGCGCGTCGTGGAGCGAGGTGCGTCATGGTTTCTCGGCTTCGGCACCCGGCAGTCCACCGGTACGAAACTCATGAGCGTCTCCGGTGATTGCCCCAATCCCGGCGTTTACGAGGTTCCCTTCGGCCTCACGATCAACGAATTGCTCGATCTGGTGGGCGCGACCGAGGTTGGGTACGTGCAAATGAGTGGCCCGTCGGGCGAAGCGGTCGCGCCCAAGGACTTCGGACGGACGATTGCCTACGAAGACGTGTCGACGGGCGGATCGACCATGATATTCGGCAAGCACCGCGATGTGCTGGACGTCGCGTTGCAGTTCATCCGCTTCTTCGTCGACGAGTCCTGCGGCTGGTGCACGCCCTGTCGTGTCGGAACGACGTTGTTGGAGCGCGAGATGGAGAAGATCGTGGCCGGCAGAGCCACGCAAAGCGATCTCCGGGCCATCGGGTCACTCGCGAATACGGTGGCACGCATGAGTCGGTGTGGTCTCGGGCAGACGGCGCCGAACCCCATCTTGACGACGATGCGTGACTTCCCAGAGATGTACGAAGCGCGGCTGCGGCCCGAGGTCTTCATGCCGTCCGTCGACTTGCGGGATGCCCTGCGAGACGCGATCGACGTGCAGGGCCGCGAGCCCGTCGCGCCGGCAAACTAGCATGGCTATGGACGCAGTCGTCATCAGCGTCGATGGAATCCCGGTCTCGGCCGCGCCCGGACAGTCGGTGCTCCAGGCCTGCGACGCCGCCGGAATCTACATCCCCCGCCTGTGTTACCACCCCGACCTCACGCCAACGGGAAACTGCCGCGTCTGCACGTGCACCATCAATGGGCGTGCACATGCAGCCTGCGTAACGCCCGCAACACACGGCATGGTCGTCGAAAACGCGACGGCGGCGCTGAACGCTGATCGCCGGGTCTTGATCGAGATGCTGTTCGTCGAAGGTGACCACACCTGTGCCTACTGCGTCGCCAGCGGCGATTGCGAACTGCAGGCCCTGGGGTATCGGCTCGGCATGACCGCCCCGACCCAGCCTTATCTGTGGCCGCGCCAGCAGATCGATGCCACTCACCCCGACGTCTATCTCGATCGCAGCCGCTGCATTCTGTGCTCGCGCTGCATTCAGGCATCGATGCAAGAGGACGGTAAATCCGTGTTCGCATTCGAAGGCCGAGGCATCGTCATGCGCCTGAACGTCGACGCGAAGGGGGGTCTCGGCGCCACCACCATGGCTGCGGTCGACAAGGCCGCGAGGGTCTGCCCGGTCGCCTGCATCGTCATCAAACGCGATAGCTACACCGTTCCCAACGGGCGCCGTCGCTTCGACATCGCCCCGATCGGCAGCGACATCGAAGCCAAGCGCGCGAAGACACCCCCATGAAAAAACCCCGGCTCGCCACCTGCTCGTTGACCGGCTGCTTCGGCTGCCACATGTCGCTACTCGACATCGACGAGCGGTTGCTGGAGCTGATGGAGGTCGCCGAACTCGACCGCTCGCCACTCGATGACAAGAAGGCGTTCGACCGCCCGGTCGACGTTGGCTTCATCGAGGGCGGATGTTCGAACGAGTCGAACGTCTATGAGCTGCGCGAATTCCGCGAACACTGTCGTATTTTGGTGGCCGTGGGGGCGTGCGCCATCAACGGTGGGGTTCCAGCCATGCGCAATGCGTTTTCGCTGCGCGAATGCCTCGAACGCGTCTTTCTCAGCGGCCGAACCGTCGAGGGTGGCGGGATGATTCCGAATGATCCGGATCTGCCATTGCTGCTGGACCGCGTCTACCCAGCGCACGAGGTGGTCAGGATCGACTATTTCCTGCCCGGCTGTCCGCCGTCGGGAGACGCGATCTGGTCGGGTCTCAAGGCTCTGCTCGCCGGCAAGGCGCCCGACTTGCCTTACCAACTATTGAAGTACGAATGAACGCACCCCGCAAGATCGTGATCGATCCGGTCACCCGAGTCGAAGGCCACGGCAAAGTGACCATTCAGCTGAACGCCGACGGCAAGGTGGAACAGGCGCGCTTTCACATCGTCGAATTTCGCGGCTTCGAGCAATTCATCCGTGGGCGCATGTACTGGGAGGTCCCGGTCATCGTACAGCGGCTGTGCGGTATATGTCCGGTGAGCCATCACCTCTGCGCGGGCAAGGCGATCGACATGCTGGTCGGGGTGGACCAGCTGACGCCCACCGCGGAGAAGATGCGCCGATTGATGCACTACGGTCAGATCCTGCAGTCGAACGCCGTGAATTTCTTCCATCTCGCCTCACCCGATCTGCTGCTCGGCATCGATTCGCCTGCCGGCAAACGCAACATCTTGGGCGTGATCGAGCGTTTTCCCGAAGTGGGCAAGTGGGCGATCCTGATACGCAAGTTTGGCCAGCAGGTGATCGCCGCGACCGGAGGAAGGCGTATCCACCCGCGGCTGTGTGTGCCGGGCGGCGTCAATCAGAATCTCGGCGTGCTGCATCGCGATGCACTCCGACAGGACATCGATCAGATCATCCGCTGGTGCGGCGAGGCACTGCAGATGCACATTGCGTTGGTGCATTCGCAGTCCGATTTGTACCAGACATTCCCGAACATTCGATCGAATTACATGAGCCTCGTCGGTCCCCACGGTGAGCTTGATCTGTATGACGGCACGCTACGCGCGATCGACGCGGATGCCAAGCCGATCTTCGAAGGTGTACGGGCCGAGGATTATCATCATTATTTGACCGAGGAAGTTCGCTCCTGGAGCTACGCCAAATTCCCTCACATCCGCACGCTCGGCCGCGAGCGTGGTTGGTACCGAGTTGGCCCGCTGGCTCAAATGAATTGTTGCACGATCATAGGCACCCCGCTGGCGGAGGCGGCGCGCCGGGAATTCATGGCCTTGGGCGCAGGCGGGCTGGTACACGCGACGCTCGCTTATCACTGGGCACGACTCATCGCCATGATCCACTGCGGCGAGACCATTCGCGAACTGCTGTTCGATGACGATCTACAGGGCACTGATTGGGTCAGGAAGGGCGAGCGGCGGGCGGCCGGTGTGGCGATCGTCGAAGCGCCACGCGGCACACTGATTCATCATTATACGGCGGATGCCGACGACAAGGTCACCAGCGCGAATCTCATCGTGTCCACCACCAACAACAACGAGGCGATCAATCGTTCCGTTGCCCAGGTCGCCGCGACCTATCTGACCGGGAGCGACATCACCGACGGTATGCTGAACCACATCGAGGTCGCGATTCGCGCCTATGATCCGTGTCTTTCGTGCGCGACGCATGCGCTGGGTGACATGCCGCTGATCGTCACGATGGAAAACGCCCAGGGCGAGATCATCGCCACCCGGATCAAGGAATGAATCGTCACGAGTCGTGCAGCCCCGCGGCGCACGGCCAAGGTCGCGTCTTGGTCATCGGTTACGGGAATCCAGGACGTCAGGATGATGGGCTCGGTCCCGCCGTGGCCGCGGCAATGGGCATGCTCGGCTGGTCCCACCTGACGGCATTTGACGCCTATCAGCTCAACATCGAGGACGCCATCGATGTCGCCGATCACGACGTCGTCTGGTTCGTCGATGCGGCCAAGGTCGGGCCGTCACCCTATGCAGTGACCGATCTGGCGCCGGCATTCGAGACCGACTTCACCAGTCACCTGGTACGCCCCGAGGTGCTGCTCGCGCTCGCCCAACACTATTACGGAAAGACCCCACGCGCATTCCTGCTCGGCATCCGGGGTTATGCGTTCGAGTTCGTCGAGGAACTCACGGCGGCCGCGGCCGAGAACATGCGCCTCGCCGTGTCGATGCTGACCGACCTGATGCTCGAGCCGCCCGGGAGGGTTCAGCGATGAATATCGGTCTGCGAGAGCGTCGCCGAACCATTCTGCTCGTCGATGGGGATCCACATGGACGCGCCATTCTACGCAAAGCCCTGGAGGCGGCCGATTTCTCCGTCGGCGAAGCGGCGAACGACGTCGAAGGCGAGCGCACCGCGCGGCGGATCCGACCGGATGCGATTCTCTGCGAGCTCGTCGCCGACACGGCCGCCGATGGACGGCTACTGGCTGAGCGGCTCAAGGCAGGCGGCAGCAAGGCACCCTGCTATATCGTCAGCAGCGCCGCCGATGCGCTGATGGGCTCGGTCAGCCTGTACAGTTTGGGCATCACCGGCGTTTTCATGAAACCAGTCGATGCGGGGCTCGTGATTCAGACGCTGCGCGCGCGACTCAACCTCGACATTCCGGCCGGTACCGAAGAGGGCAGGCATGCATGAAATGTCGCTCCTCGAGGGCATCATCGATCTGGTCGAAGAGGAACATCGCAAACAGTCCTTCGACCGCGTGCGCATGATCCGGATCAAGGTGGGCGACCTGGCGACGGCCGTGCCTGACGCGCTGCGCTTCTGTTTCGACATCATTGCGCGCGGCACCATCGCCGAAGGCGCCCGGCTGGAAATCGACAACGTCGCGGGTGCCGCCTGGTGCGATGCCTGCCGCCACAGCGTCGCGCTAATCGAACGCTTTGAACCCTGTCCGGAGTGCGGCGGTGCGCACCTTCGGCTGACGGCCGGCGATGAATTGCAACTGACCGAAATCGAGGTGGAATGATGTGT
>Ga0116230_10003172_pt1 | contig 15988 bp, 13 predicted proteins | sample S1TSphfallax_3_FD_88678 | JGI IMG/M metagenome (GOLD analysis project Ga0116230, IMG submission 88678) | Host-associated microbial communities from peat moss isolated from Minnesota, USA - S1T2_Fd - Sphagnum fallax MG | ecosystem: Host-associated > Plants > Peat moss > Unclassified | place... | reverse complement strand
GCGAGTTCTTTTCTGTTTGGCGGCGAGCATCCGCGCCCTTTGCGCTCTTGAGGACCAACGCCTAAATGGACCGCCGCAACTTTTTCAAGATCGTCTCCACCGTTTCCGCCGGCGCGGCCACCATCGCCTGTGAGAGCAAGAAGTCCGACGCACTCATTCCGCTGCTGGTCCCCGATCACGAAATCGTTCCCGGCGAAGAACAATGGCACCCGTCCATCTGCGGCGGTTGCGAAGCCGGCTGCGCCACCATTGTGCGCGTCATGCGCGCTGAACGAGTGATCGAGCGCGGCGGCCAGAAATTCCGTGAACCCATTGCCGCCATCAAGAAAATTGAAGGCAATCCGCTGGATTCCGTCACCGGCGGGCGGCTCTGCGCGCGCGGCCATGCGCAGCTTCAATCGCTTTACAATCCAGACCGTCTGCGCGAGCCCATGCGCCGCTCCGGCCCGCGCGGACTGGCGCAATTCACGGCAATCTCCTGGGACGAAGCCCTTGCCAGTGTGTCCGAAAAACTTCGCGCCGCCAGCCCGTCCAAGATCTTGTTCCTCACGTCGGCGCAGCCCGGCACGCGATCTCTCACTATCCAGCGCTTCCTCGCCGCTCTGGGCGCGCCGCCTGCTGTCTCTTCGTCTCTCGGCTCGCTGACTTTAGAAAGAAAGGCCGCTGAACGAGTCTTCGGCTGGAAAGGGCTTCCCCGCTACGACATCGCCAACGCCCGCTACGTGCTGGGAGTGGGCGCGGACTTCCTTGGAGGGTGGGCCTCACCGGTCTTTTACGCCCGGCAATACGGCCACTTCCGCCAGGGCCGTCCTGGCTTGCGCGGACAACTGGTGCAAGCCGAATCCCGAATGTCTCTCACGGCCGCCAGCGCCGACGAATGGCTCCCGATCCTGCCTGGTTCCGAGCCGCAGTTTCTAGTTGCCATCGCCCGCATCTTGATGGACGAAAAATTAGCTCGAGCCGTTGTCGATATCCCTGATGCCAATCTTGACCAACTCATCCACGCCACGGGCATCCCTGAAAAGCGTCTCCGCCGCATTGCCCGCGAACTCGGAGAATCGGAAGCCCCGCTCGTCCTCGCGGGCGCTTCTAGTGTTCACACTAACTCGCTCGAAGCCCTTGTCGCCTCGCATCATCTGAACCTGCTTCTTGGAAATGTGGGTCATCCTGGAGGTCTGCTTCCTCCGAACTCCTCCGAACTACATACCTTACAAGACGCCGATATCTCCAAAGCCCAACTTCTCTTCTTAGACGGCGAAAACCCCCATTACACAAACCCTGGAATGAATCTCTCAAGTATCGAGACCATCATCAGTTTCGGCAACTTCCTAGACGATTCCGCCGCCTTGGCCGACCTGCTTCTGCCTGACCACCACATACTTGAAACGGAAGCCGCCGTCATGCCGCCCGTCTCCGGAACCAGCGTGGCCATCGCTGTTGCTCAGCCTTTTGTGCGGCCGCTGCATAACACCCGGCCCCTTGCTCAAACACTGACTGACATTGCCCACCAACTCAATGTTCCGTTCACACCCGTCAGCGCCCAGAATGTTGTGGAGCCGCTATTGAAAGAGGGCGAAACCTGGAACGCTGTCGCCCTCCAAGGAGGCTTGTGGCGCGACGATAACTCCCCGCCTGCCAACCTAAAGCCGTTGACCACAACACTTGAATGGCCCGCCGCCAATTTCACTGGAGATCCAAATCGTTTCCCCCTGCAATTCCAGCCCTATCTCTCACTCCAATATCACGACGGCCGAGGCGCAAACCTGCCGTGGATGCAGGAGTTACCCGACCCCGCCTCCAGCTCTATGTGGGGCCTTCCCGTGGAAATTGATCTTAAGACTGCGGCCCTGCTAGAAATCTCGACCGGCGACTGGGTGCGCGTCGAATCTACTCAAGGATCTCTCCAGGCCCAAGCCTACGTGCATCCCGCCGCTCTTCCGGGTGTTGTCAGCATGGCCATCGGAGACGGCCACACACACTATGGCCGTTATGCCTCCCAGCGAGGCGCAAATCCTCTCACTTTGGGAGTTACCCGCGTGCGTGTCGAGAAAGTCAACGCGAAAGCGGCAGCGCTCACCCAGTTCTCTCCAAACGACCGCGAACAAGGACCATGGGGGTATAGATAATGAATGAAGCCGCGCACCGCTGGGGCATGGCCATCGACATAGACCGCTGCACCGGCTGCCAAGCCTGCGTCACGGCTTGTCACGCCGAAAACAACATTCCTCTCTCCGACCCAGAATCGGCCGCCAAAGGCCGCGCCGTCCACTGGATTCGCGTCGACCGCTACTATGAAGGCGAATTCCCCGACATCAAGGTGAAGCACATGCCCGTGCTCTGCCAGCATTGCGAGGACGCGCCCTGCGAACCCGTCTGCCCGGTCTATGCCACTTACCAGAACCCCGAAGGCCTGAACGTGCAAGTGTATAACCGCTGTGTCGGCACTCGTTATTGCGCCAACAACTGCCCTTACTCCGTCCGCTTCTTTAACTGGTTCGATCCCGCTTGGCCCCAGCCCCTCAACCTTCAGCACAACCCCGACGTCTCCATCCGCGTTGGAGGAGTGATGGAGAAATGCACCTTCTGCATCCAGCGCATCTCTCGCGTGGAGTTAGACGCCAAGACCGAGAACCGTCCAGTGGCCGACGGCGAAGTGCAGCCCGCCTGTGTCCAGTCCTGCCCGGCCGAAGCCGTGGTGTTCGGAGACTTGAACGACCCGGAAAGCAAAGTCTCGCGAATGGCTGGCAGCGGCCGAGCCCAGCGGCTTCTGGAAGAAGTCGGCGCAAAGCCCAAAGTCTTCTATCTCCAAAAGGCAACCTGAGATGGCAACGGCAACCGCAACGACAGTCTCTCCCTACAACGAGGTCCGCAGTGACTTATGGCGTCCCCTGTCCGGCGCCAGCCCGCGCTATCTCGCGATTCTCGCGGGTTTAGCCGCCATCGTGCTCTGGGGCGCATTCGCCTGGAGTTATCAACTGCTTCACGGAATCGGAGTCGCCGGCATCCGCCGGCCTGTCTTCTGGGGTTTCTATCTCATCGATTTTGTTTTCTGGATCGGCATCTCGCACGCCGGAACTCTCATCTCGGCTATCTTGCGCCTAACGGACGCCGGCTGGCGCAAACCGGTCACGCGCGCGGCAGAAGCCATCACAGTCTTCGCCTTGATGATTGGAGGAATGTTCCCCATCATCCACCTGGGGCGCGCGTGGCTTTTCTATTGGCTTTTCCCTTACCCCAACTCGCGGCTTCTGTGGCCTAACTTCCGCTCTCCGTTAGTCTGGGATGTCACCGCCATCAGCACCTATCTCACCGGCAGCGCCATCTATCTTTTCCTGCCCTTGATTCCGGACGTCGCGCAGCTCGCCAAGCACGCCACCGGCTGGCGTCGCTTCGTCTATCGCAAGCTCTCGCTTGGCTGGACCGGCAGCGATCGCGAATGGAATGCTCTGGAACACGCCATGAAGCTAATGGCTTGCATCATCCTGGCGGTCGCCGTCTCGGTCCACACTGTTGTCGCCTGGGACTTCTCCATGTCGGTTGCGCCCATGTGGCACAGCACCATCTTCGGCCCTTATTTCGTCGTCGGCGCTATTTTCAGCGGCATTGCCGCGCTTCTTATCGCCATGGCCATCATCCGCCGCGCCATGCATCTGGAGAAATATCTAACTCCCCACCATTTCAATAATCTCTCCAAGCTATTGCTGCTGATGAGTTTGCTCTGGCTCTATTTCACGGTATCGGAAAACCTAACCGCCTGGTACGGCAATGAGCCCAAAGAGATGAACGTCTTCGGCGCGCAGCTCCGGGGCAGTTTCGCGCCTTACTTCTGGGCCATGGTTTTCTGCAACTTTGTGGTGCCTTTTATCCTGCTGGGAATCAAAAAACTCCGAACCATCAAGACCGCCATTATTGCCTCTATAACGGTGCTAATCGGCATGTGGCTGGAACGCTTTCTTATCATTATTCCCACCCTCAGCTTTGGCCGACTTTCATCCACCTGGGGCAATTACGCTCCAAGCTGGGTCGAGATCTCCATCACCGTCGCCACCTTCGCCGCCATGATCGCCCTCTATCTCATCTTTGCCAAGCTCTTTCCCATCATCGCGGTGTGGGAGTTCGAACAGGAATAACTATGCATCTCACTCGCGAGTTTTCAGACCGCAAATCCTTAATCCACGCCCTGCGGGACCTCCAGGAAATGGGAGTAACTCCGAAAGACCTCGATATCTTCTCCACCGAGCCTCTGGAACTCCCGCAAAGCGCCCTCGCGCGCCCCAGCCATATGTCGCTCGCCGTCGTCACTGGCGCAATCAGCTTCGGCCTCTGCGTCATCGGCTTTGTCTACTACGCGCAGCATAGTTACCCCATCATCACCGGCGGAATGCCCATCTTCTCCTTCTGGGCCACCGGCGTTGTCTTTTATGAGTTAACCATGCTTGGCTCCATTCTCATGTCGCTCCTATGGTTCCTGAAGGAAAGCGGATTATTCAAGAGCAAACCACCAGCGCCCAGCTATTCAGACGGCTCCATCTGCCTCCGCGTCGAGTGCTCCCAAGAGCAGGAGCCGTCCATCCGCAAGCTATTGGAGGCTCATTCAAAATGAATTATCTCCTGCTATTCGCCCTGGCCGCCACCATCCAATCGCCGCCTTGGGAAAAGCAGCACCTCACCGTGGGCCGGGATCTTTACCGCGAAAACTGCGCCGTCTGCCACGACATCGACAAAACCCAGAAGCAAAGCCGCAAAATAGGGCCCAGCCTGAACCATCTCTTCAAAAACGAAAAGCTGCCGATGAGTCATGGAAAGCCCAGCCGTCCCTATGTCGTGGTACGGATCAAATATGGAGGAGCGATCATGCCGGCCTTTGCCAAGCGCCTCACGCCAACCGAGATCGACACGCTAATCGACTATCTCGACTCCAAGTAGCTTATGAAACTCTATGCCGAATATGGCCGCACCCTGATCATCCGGGCCATGGATGGCGAAGATCCCGATGATCTTTTTGAGAAAATCGTGGCGTGCGCAATAATCTGAGCGGTTGGATCTAGCGCTAAAGTAGCCATAATGTCTTTTCGCTTCCCTTGGTAGTTAATTTAAGGATACTGCAAAACTGTATCGTCTTGCACTCTGCTTAAAGACATATCGGTCGCCGGGGACGAACCGGATCAGGAGCAGCAAGAAAAACAACCCATAAGTCTAACAAGCCGTTGAACTTACAAAAAATACAACAATAAAAGCCAGGTTTGTGACCGGCCTACCCGAAGAAATCCCGCACCTTGTCAAACACGCTCTTCTCGGTGGGCTGATTATCCGCCGGCAAGGTCTCGTTCAGCGTCTCAAACAGCTTGCGCTGATCCTTCGTCAATTTCCGCGGAACCTGCACTTCCAGATGCACAAACAAATCCCCGCGTGTGCGCGTATTCAGTTGCGGCACGCCCAGATTCCGAAGCCGAAACTGCTCACCCGGCTGCGTTCCTTCGGGGACCTTAATCACCTGCGGCCCGTCCAGAGTCTCAATCTCAATCTCGGCCCCCAGCGCCGCCTGCGCCACGTTAATGGGCAGCGTGCAATGCAAATCAGTGTCGCGCCGCTCAAACACCGGATGATCCTGCACCTTCACCACGACATATAAATCGCCCGGCGGAGTGCCGGACGGTCCCGGATTTCCTTCGCCCGACAAGCGCAGCCGCATCCCTGTGTCGACACCGGCCGGAATCGTCACCTTCAGCTTCTTTTCCACCTTGTGGAAACCCTCGCCGCGGCACTGCGCGCACGCCTGCCGGATCACCTTCCCGCGGCCGTTGCAGGTGGGACAGGTCTTGCGGATGGACAGAAAACTCTGCTGGTACAGCACTTCGCCGCGCCCGGCGCACACCGTGCAGCTCACCAGGCCGCCATTTGGCTCGGCCCCGGTGCCCTGGCATTTGTTGCACGCTTCCAGGCGCGGAATCAGCAAGTCGGCTGAAACACCCCGCAGCGCGTTTTCAAAACTCACTTCCAGGTCATAACGGATATCGTCGCCGCGCGTCTGGCGTCCGCGGCGTTGCCCGCCGCGCTGCCCGAACATGTCGCCCAGGCCAAACAAATCGCCCAGAATATCGCCAAAATCGGCAAACGCCGATTCATCGAACCCGTTAAAGCCGCCGCCCGCCGCCGCGTTGCCCAGACCCTGGTGCCCAAAACGGTCATAGGTGGCGCGCTTGCCCGCGTCGCTCAGAACGGCGTACGCCTCGGCCGCTTCCTTGAATTTCTCTTCCGCCTGATGGTTGTTGGGGTTCCGGTCGGGATGGTACTGCAGCGCCAGCTTGCGGTAGGCGGTTTTCAGCGTCTGCTCGTCGCAATCGCGAGCCACGCTCAAAACCTCATAGTAATCCCGTTTGGTCACACTCATAATGTTTCTGCGTTCTGATAAGGGAACTTACTGGTTCACCGCCACTTTCACCATAGCCGGGCGCAGCAATCTGCCTTTAAAGTAATATCCCCGCTGATATTCTTCTAAGATAGTCTGGTCGGGGTGGTCTTTTGTATCAACCATTTCTACCGCATGGTGAATATGGGGATTAAAAAGCGGCACTTCACCGGAAATCGGCTCCAGCCCCAGCTTCTTTAGCCCTTCATAGAGGCGCTGATAAATCAGCTCCATGCCGCGCGCATATTCGGTGTCGCTGCTTTCCACCTTCAGGGCGCGCTCAAAATCATCCAGCACCGGAAGCAGCGCCTTCACGGTGTCCATGGAGGCAAATTCCAGCAGTTCGCCGCGCTCCCGCTCATTGCGCCGCCGAAAATTTTCAAACTCCGCCTGCCTGCGCTGCAGCAAGTCCTGAAGTTCAGCCTTTTCCCGGCTAATTCGCTCACGCTCAGCCGTGGCCTCTTTTAAAGATGCAATCAGTTCACTGGCGGCCGCTGTCTGATTCGGCTGCTCAGCCGCTTCCTGCGGCGCGGTCTCGGAGGAAGGCACAGCAGGAGTGCTCTCGTTTTGGGAATCCATTGTTATAACAGTCATCGGGAACTCGCAAATCCACGCGCGTCCCCCTTGACCTTTCAGCGTATCAGAATCGTGCCGTTTTGCGCCTGCGAAACTCTGCCAGAATCTCCTGAGGCGCGGCGCGCTGTTAAAATCGGGACAACGTGGCGGCCACAATTGCTCATCTGATCAGTGAAGACGAATATCTTCACACCAGCTACAGCCCGGATTGCGATTTTGTGGACGGCGTTTTGGTGGAGAGAGAATTGGGTGAATTTAGCCATTAGCGTCTGCAAGCCTGTTGACCGCCATTTTCATAACGAATGAAGCGGAATGGGGCGTTCTGGGCATCCGGAAACCTGGATTTTTGACCCGCAGACCCAGCAGGTTTTTGTTGCCAGAGATCTGGCCGTCACCCAGTTTAAAGACGACCTGCTGCGTTGCGGGAAAATACAGATTTCCTGTGCCGCACTGTTTAGCCGATTAGCTTAAGCTTTTATCGGCCCCGGCCCGCCACAGCCGCCGGCTTCACCACATCAATGGGAGTCGGCCCGCTTGCCGGTTCCGGCTCCGCCACCTTGCCAAAGCCCAGCGTTTTGCGCAGTTCGGAGTCATTGCGCGTGCGGAAATCCGGATTATCCTTCAAAAACTGGCGCGCATTCTCGCGCCCCTGGCCAATGCGTTCGCCCTTATAGCTGTACCAGGATCCGCTCTTCTCCACAATGCTCTGCGTCACGCCCAGGTCAATCAAATCGCCCTCGCGCGAAATGCCTTCGCCATAAATAATGTCGAACTCCGCCTCGCGGAAGGGCGGCGCAACCTTATTCTTAACCACCTTCACCTTGGTTCGGTTGCCCGTCACCACTTCGCCATCCTTGATAGCCGCAATGCGCCGGATATCAATGCGCACCGACGAATAAAACTTCAGCGCGCGGCCGCCCGTGGTGGTTTCCGGATTCCCAAACATCACGCCAATCTTTTCGCGAATCTGGTTGATAAAAATCAGGCAGGTGTTCGACTTCGAAACCGCGCCGGTGAGCTTGCGCATCGCCTGCGACATCAGCCGCGCCTGCACGCCCATGTGGGAATCGCCCATTTCGCCGTCCAGTTCGGCCTTGGGCACCAGCGCCGCGACGGAATCCAGCACCAGCACGTCAATTGAGCCCGAGGCCACCAGCGCGCCCGTAATCTCCAGCGCCTGCTCGGCAAAATCCGGCTGCGACACCAGCAGATTGTCTGTATCCACGCCCAGCGCCTTGGCATAAATCGGGTCCAGCGCGTGCTCCACGTCAATAAACGCCGCCATGCCGCCGGTCTTTTGCGCCTCGGCAATCACCTGCAGCGCAATTGTCGTCTTGCCCGACGATTCCGGGCCATAGATCTCACAAATGCGCCCGCGCGGAAATCCGCCCACCCCCAGCGCATGATCCACCGAAATGGATCCGCTGGAAATAGCGGAAACGGGCACAATCGCTTCTTTCGCCCCCAGGCGCAGAATTGATCCCTTCCCAAACTGCTTCTCAATCTGGCCAAGCGTGGCGGTCAATGTCCGGGCGCGTTCTTTTTCGTCCATGGCGGTTCCTTTCAGGGCGGTTTGGGGGAGTGCTTCTAGTATATCCCCAAACATAAAGAACCGGGATTGTTTAATGAAATTTGCCTGTTGACAGGCGGGCGGGCGTTTGGATTGAAGCAGCCGAAATCGAGTTAGAATCTATGGCACTGGCATGAAGCCAACTCCGTCTTGCGAAGAAATCGTGAATTTTATTGCAGGCGGCACAACACCGGAGTCTTTTCAGTTCGAACATCTCCTGATTCTGGCGAAAGCGCGCGCGCGACAGCACCTAAAAATTGCGCCCTGAGATTCCCGGTGATCTTCGCGGACGGGTCGCTCAGCGCGCGGGGAACCGTTGTGAATATTGCCTTTGCAGGAGAATGATGCCTACTCGCCACACCAGATTGATCACATAATCAGCCGCAAGCATGGCGGTTCATCAAAGGCGGAAAATTTGGCTTGGCGAACGGTAATAATCGGTCGCTGACGAAAAGAGGCAAGCGATAGTAAATGGCGGTCGCCGCTCACAATGTAATCGGCATTTGAAGACTGCGCACACTCCAGTATTCGGTTGTCATCGGGATCGTCCTTGACGAGTCCAGCCGCATGTTTGGGAAGACAATAGAGCACTTCTGTTCTAGTCTCTTACGAATGGCTGCCGAGTCGGCAAGAGGAAGCTTGAATTTGCCAGACAGCTTTTCGGTAAAAGCTCAGCGCATCAGCCAGCACGTCACTGAGTTCCCGATGCTGAAGCCGGGCATGTTCTTCAGCCTGGAACCAAAGATCAGACGGGAGCGTGACGGAAACTGTCGTGTCGGCAGGCATATGCACCAATATAGAACAAAATCGCTTTTGATTATTTTGGCGTCCCCAAGGGGATTCGAACCCCTGTTATCGCCGTGAAAGGGCGGTGTCCTAGGCCGGGCTAGACGATGAGGACGCAGTCGGTGGGCCTGACAACTCTAATTTACCAAAAGACAAAAGCAAACATCGCTGTTTTGGGCGATGTTCGCTTCGGCGCTATTCCAACAAGCAGCTTAGAGAGTGTGCAAATAGGCCAGGACGTTGGCCTTTTCATCCGCCGAGAGCATGTCGGCGTAGCCGGGCATGCCGTTGCCGCCGTTGTTGATCTGGGACATCACGTTCGCGTCCGTCACGGGCTTGCCGCTGGCCAAGGCCTTGTGCTTGAACAGGCCTTTCAGCGACGGGCCCATTTTCTTCTCGTCGGTGTCGACGTTGTGGCAAACGGCGCATTGCTCAAACGTCTCTTTTCCTTTGGCCGCGTCGGCTTTGGGGGCTCCCGCTCTTGCGCCCGCCGCCAGGGTGAATGTCAAAACAGCCGTTAGTGCCAGCAATCCTGTGAATCGAATCATGAAAACTCCAATGCCCCTCAAATAGATTCTAAAATACTCTACAACCAATAGCATTGACAGGATGAGCGCGCCGAAGGATACGCATATGAACGGGCTTTAACGCTACGGAAACTTCATGTGCATAAACGGCGTCTGCATTGTTAGGGGAGAGGGTTCGGCGGAAGCCCCCACTCCATTTAAGGGATAATCGTTTTACCCGGTGAACTCGACCTCCGCTGCTCGCATGGCCCACCGAATCGAAATCCCAGAATCCTGAAGGTAAAGAATGCTCTATCGAGCCTTAGGTTTTTCGCTCCTTTTCGCCAGTTCGCTGCTGCTGGCCGGGCCTGACGACGCCCCCGGCATTCCCAATATGACCATCGCGCCCAAGGCGGGTAAGGTGGAACTGTATCCGGAATCGAGCCTGAAACCCGGCATGCACGCAGTGGCTTGGACCACGTTTCAGGGCACCAAGCCCGAGCCTGTGCCGGTGGAAATTATCGGCATCTGGGAGAACGCTTGGGGGCCGAAGCAGGACATTATCATCGGCAAGATGACGGGCAAAGCCTCGCGCACCAATGTGGCTGGCGGCATGAGCGGCAGCCCGGTTTATATTGACGGCAAGCTGGTGGGCGCGGTGTCGCTGCGGCTCAGCGTGTTTTCGCCCGACGCCATTTGCGGCATCACGCCGATTCAGATGATGCTGGACGTGAGTTCGTTCGACCAGACACGGCCATCGGACGCCCGCACTCCGGACAAAATTGTCGCGTCGAACAGCATGCCAGCGCTGCCTGATGGATTGCTGGCCCGTGTGATGGCTGGCGCACATATGGGCCTGGGTGATGGCATCAGCATGACGCCGATTGCCACGCCCATTACGATGTCGGGCTTTAATGAAGAGACGATTCGCGAATTTGGGCCGCTGTTCAACCAGATGGGGCTGACGGTTTCGCAAGGCGGCGCGGGCGGCCAGTTGAATTCGGCCACGCCGGCGAAAGACTGGGCGACTTCGCTGCAGCCGGGGGAACCGATTGCGGCCGTTCTGGTTTCGGGCGATGTCACCATGACCGGCGGCGGCACTGTCACTTATAACGACGGCAAGCGCGTGCTGGCGTTTGGGCATCCCATGTTCAACCTGGGTCCGGTGGACATGCCGATTGCCAAGGACGATATCATCACCACGCTCGCGTCTTCTTACCAGCCGACGAAAATGGGCAACGCGACTGAAGTAGTGGGCGCGCTGCGGCAGGACCGGCACAGCGCCATCGAGGGCGAACTGGGCGCCACCGCGCAGATGATTCCCGTCACCATGCACGTGAATTCGTTCAACGCCGACAACAGCGTGCGCAAGAACCAGGATTTTCATTTCAACGTCTTTGTCAACCAGAAATGGACGCCTTACCTGATGATGGCGACGCTGGCGAATGCGCTGTCGAACCTGAACGATCTTTCCGACGATGAAACCTACCGGCTGCATGGCGAATTGCAGGTGGACGGCCAGCATCGCATTGAATTGAGCACCATGCAGGCGCCAGCCGAAACACAGATTCCCACGCCCATGCTGCTGGCTGGCTGGTGGGGCGAAAAGTTCAACCGGCTCTATGGCAATTCCAACAACATGCCAAAACTGGACGCGGTGAACGTGACCGTGGACTTGCTGCCGGAGCGGCGCATTGCGCAGATTGAGAACGCCTGGATTGCCAACAACAAGGTGGTTCCGGGCACCGACGTGGCGGTGAAGGTCTATTTGCGGCCGTATAAAGGCGACCGGATTGAGCATACTGTCAATTTGCATATTCCGGCTGGCCTGGCGCGCGGCGAACACCAGATTCTGTTCAGCGATGCCGACACGCTGAGCCGCACGCAGAACATTGCCAGTTCGCTGAACCGCATTGAAGACGTGCCGCAAACAGTGGCGCTGCTGAATGAAGAACGCAGCAACACCAAGCTTTACGTGTCGCTGATTGAATCGCAGCCCACGGTCTATTCAGATGAAAAAGTTCTGCCCAGCCTGCCCGCTTCGGTCATGAACGTGATGCAAAGCGGACGCACCACCAACCATCAATTCGTCAGTTCGCCGGAAAGCGCGCATGAGCAATGCTCGGTGCCTTTCGACACCGTGATTACGGGCAGCTATTCGCTGAAGATTTACGTCAACTAAGGAACCCTTCCCCGCCTCCTCATGAATCACAAATCGGTTTTGTGCGGTGCCGCCCTGCTCTTGCTGGCGGCGCTCCCGTTTCGCCTGTCCGCTGTCGATACGCATATCTGGGAACATTCAGATGAAGGCGACTTCAGCCGCGGGACCATCAAGAAACTTTCCATCCGCAGCGACGGCCATCTGATGCTGGCGCCGCAACTCACAGAGCTGGACAGCACCACCGTTCCTTATTTGTGGGCGCTGGCGCAGGATGGAAACGGGACGCTTTATTATGCGGGCGGCGGACCCACCGGCAACACCACAAAGGTTTATGCGCTGGCGCAAGGCGGCAAGCCCAAGGAATTCGCCAGCCTGACCGGGCTGGAAGTGCATGCTTTGGCGGTGGACGCACAGAACCGCGTGTATGCGGCTGTTCTTCCCGACGCCAAGGTTTACCGCATGGATGCGCAAGGCAAACCGGCGCTTTTCTTCGACGCCAAATGCAAATACATCTGGGCCATGGCGTTTGACAAAGCCGGAAATTTGTTTGTGGCCACCGGCGATGAAGGCGTGATTTACAAGGTCACTCCGGATGGCAAGGGCAGCAAGTTTTTTTCAACCGGCGAGACGCATGCGCGGTCCATGGCGTTTGACGACGCGGGCAACATCATTGTGGGCACCGAACCCAGCGGCCTGGTGATTCGCGTGACGCCCAACGGCGAAGGCTTTGTGCTGTATCAGGCCAACAAGCGCGAAGTGACGGCGGTGGCGGTGAACAAGGGCGTTATTTACGCGACGGCGGTGGGCAACAAGACGGGCGGCCTGACAGTGAGCGGGCCCGCGCCGGTTCTTCCGGCCAATGCGCCAGCCGTGACAGGAACCGGGGCCGCGCGCACCGGCAGTGCGCCGCCCACGCTGCCGCCGGCCATTGGCAGTTTAAGCGCGTCGGTTTCGGGCGGCACGGAGCTGTACCGCATTGAAGCCAGCGGCTTGGCGGAGCGCATCTGGACTTCGGGCAGCGACATTGCTTACGCCATCGCGTTTGATGCGGAGGGAAGGCCGCTGATTGGCACCGGCAATCGCGGCATCATCGTGCGCGTGGATTCCGACCAGTTTGCCACCGAGATTTTGAGCACGCCGCCCACGCAGGTGACGGCGTTTCTAAAAGCCGCCAACGGGACCATCTATGCAGCCACGGGCAATGTGGGAAATGTTTATGCCATTGGGCCGGGGACGGAAGCCAGCGGAACGCTGGAAAGCGAAGTGCTGGATGCGGGCGAGTTTGCGCTGTGGGGGAAGGTTCATATCACGTCCAGCCTGAACGGCGGCGCGACCATGTTTGAGACGCGCAGCGGGAATTTGAATCATCCGGAGAACCATTGGAGCCCGTGGACCAAGGTGGATGTGACGGAGCTGGGCGGCGCGATTCATTCGCCGGCCGCGCGCTTTTTGCAGTACCGGCTGACGCTTTCCAAGGCGCCAGGCGGCGCGTCTCCGGAAGTGAGCTTGATTGATATCGCATATTTGCCGAAGAACGTCGCTCCGCGCGTGACGCAGATTGAAATGGCCCCGGCCAATTACAAGGAGAGCGCCTCGGTTTCTTCGCTGGAGCGCGGGGTTTTGCCTTCGGGCTCGCCCGCATCGCTGACGCTTCCGGCGCTGGGACAGAAGCGATCGAGTGCCAGTCTTCCAACGACCGATACCAGCGCCAGCGCCACGCTGCTGTATGCCAAAGGATTTATTACGGCGCGCTGGAATGCCTCGGATGCAAATGGCGATCCGCTGCAGTTCAAGGTTGAGATCAAGAGCAAGAACGACAGCATTTGGCGGCTGTTGAAGGATAAATTGCAGGATCGTTATTATGCGTTTGACAGTTCGGCGTTCGCCGATGGCAGCTATCAGGTGCAGGTGACAGCCAGCGACCTTCCAGGCAACACGCCGGCCGATGCCCTGACATCGTCGCTGGCGGGCGAGACCTTTATTATCGACAACACGCCGCCGGAGATTGTGGCGGAAAAGCCGGTGGTCAAGGGCGCGAAGCAGACGATTCGTTTTGCCGCCAAGGATGCGCTGAGCTGGATTGACAAGGCGGAGTATTCGGTGAATGGCGGAGACTGGATTTTGCTGGACCCGGTGAACAGGGTGACGGATTCGCAGTCGCTGGAGTATGAGGTTGCGGGTGAGACGGGCGAGCTGATTGCGGTGCGCGTTTATGATGAGTACGACAATGTGGTGGTGAGGCAGTTTATGCTGAAGTAGCGTTGGCGCTACTTCTGGCGGTCTTTTAGCGAACTGATCTCGCTCTCGTGGCGGGTCAGATCTTTGTAGAACTGCTTCAGATCGCCTTCGATGACCTCAAGGCGGCGCTCAATGGACGAGAAGCCGCGGTAGACCAGCAGCAGTGAGGCGAGGGCGGTCAGAAACGTTGTGCTCCCGCCAATGATGGCAATCAAAACGTTATCACTCATGGACGATTTTAGTATGTCATAAATTAGGTCGTACTCGCCGGACAGTAAGATGCAGATGGCATTGTGGTCGGTTTTCAGCAGAGCTAAGGAAGCGCCCGGAAGCGAACAAGATACTCTGCAATGGCTTGGAACGCCCATTCCAGCATCGGATTATGCGACTCCGATTTTGCATCTGGCGCAGCCGAATGGGCAGCAGGATGTTCTCACGGTCTTAGGCAGGCTTGAGCGCGGCGTATTTTGACCTGCCGCCACAGAAGCTATCATCAACTGCAAGGAACAAAACCCATGCCCATTCACCGACAGGCCTCCTATGCCGTCGCTTTTCTTGCGTTCACCCTGGCCGCGCAACAGCCTCGCCAATACACCAACGACGACTACGCCCAGGCCGAGCGCTTCATGGCTTACAACGTCAATCCGCTGGCCGCCAAGGGCACGGTTCGCGCCAAGTGGCTCGACGACGGCCGTTTTTGGTATCGCGACACGGATTTCGATGGCTGGAGCTACGTCATGGTGGATCCGGCGAAAACGACCAAGCTGCCCGCGTTCGATCATGCCAAGCTGACCGCTGCTCTCAAAGCCGCCGACGCGCAGATCAAGGACGATGCGCGGCATTTGAGAATCACGGATCTCGAATTTTCGAGTCACGACACAGACTTGCTGGTGACGCTGGGCCGGCGTCAGTTCCGCTGCGATCTCAGCGGTTCGGGCGCGTGCAATGCCGTGAAAGCCGCGCAGGGCGCGGCGTCCATTTCGCCCGACAAGAAGACGGCGGCGTTCATTCGCGACTGGAATTTGTGGGTGCGCGATATTGCTTCGGGCAAGGAAACGCAGCTCACCACCGATGGCGTGAAGGATTACGGCTATGCGACCGATAACGCGGGCTGGAAGCAGTCGGACAATCCCATTCTTTTGTGGTCTCCCGATTCCAAGAAGATCGCCACGTTTCAGCAGGATCAGCGCAAGACGGGCGAAATGTATCTGGTGCCCGTGACGAACGGGCATCCGGTTTTGAAGGCGTGGAAATATCCGCTGGTGGGCGACGCCAACGTCACGATGATTGAGCGCGTGATCATCAATGTCGATGCACCGAAGGTGATTCGGCTCAAAATGCCGCCGGACCAGCACCGCTCCACGCTGTGTGACGACGTGGCCTGCCGAGGCACCACTTGGGAAGACGTGCAATGGAGCGAAGACGGCAGCAAACTCGCCTTTGTGTCCACCTCGCGCGATCACAAGCAGGAATGGCTGCGCGTGGCCGATGCCAAAACCGGCGTCATTCGCGAGGTGATGAACGAGACCGCACCCAAGTTCTTTGAAAGCGGAAACGGCAAGGTGAATTGGCAATATTTGCCAAAATCGAGCGAAATTTTGTGGTTCAGTGAGCGCGACAACTGGGGCCAGTTATACCTTTATGATCTGGAAACCGGCAAGCTCAAAAATCAGATCACAACGGGCGAAGGGAATGTGACTCAGGTCTTGCATGTGGATCAGGCGGCGCGCACCATTTACTTT
>Ga0116230_10003168_pt1 | contig 15993 bp, 16 predicted proteins | sample S1TSphfallax_3_FD_88678 | JGI IMG/M metagenome (GOLD analysis project Ga0116230, IMG submission 88678) | Host-associated microbial communities from peat moss isolated from Minnesota, USA - S1T2_Fd - Sphagnum fallax MG | ecosystem: Host-associated > Plants > Peat moss > Unclassified | place... | reverse complement strand
TGCAACACAACACCAAACCCAAACCATTCATCTGGACCGCAAAAGCCTCCGACATACTTGAAAAGGTCAAGCGCGCTCGAATTGCCCTTGATAATCGTTAATCTGTGTGCCGCACTACACTAGTATTTCCAACACCGGCATTGTAAGAGGCCGCAGTCGCTTGGAGGAGTTGGCCCGGATTCAGGTTCGGATGTTTCGCTTGCAAAATGTAGAGATTCGTAGTTAGCATTGTTGCCGCGAAGTTGCTAGCGAAGCCGATGGAGAAAGCTTGAGACTCACTTACCCCAGGATTTTTGCCAATGTCAATCTGGAAGTAGCCACGGCCGTTCCCGCCGTTGTATTCCGCTATGTTTTCAAAATCAGTCTCCCTGACGCCAACGGCAGCGAGCAAGGACGGATCTCCTCCATGAGCGCCCGCCGCTGACTGTAGGGCTGGCCAATTGGCGTAGGCCCTTTCTAAACCTGCTTTGTCGGCCTTCGCTTCGGACAACGCGGCTCGGCACGCTGGATTCAGGGTCGAGACAAACGCCAACATTCGTGCGTCGCGTTGAACCCCCTCTGCGACCTCGTTTGTATAACAGGAATCCCCACTGCCTGCGCACGGATCAATGTCCGGCGGCATTCGCTTTGGCGAGGGATTCACGCCGCCCCCGCAAGGATCAGGGTTGTCTCCTTGGCCGTTGGATGCCACGACATTGCCACCTCCGCCGCACGGTTCATCGTCTAAACCATTTGGATCTACCGATGAAAGCGGATTATTCATTACGTACGCATAAAGGTTTAGACTTTGCGGATTGCTCAGATCCGCAAATGCGAGCACGGAGGGATCGGGCGACATCATACGTCCCAGGGCACTGCCGTAATATCTGGCCCCAAAATAATCCAGCCCAGATTCGGAATCTCTTTCTTTGCCGGTGAACTTTTGCTTGACCGAATCGTTCCCCGAGCCCCACTGCGAATTCCGCCCAAACGTGTTGGCCGCCACTTCCTCGCCAAAAGGCAAATAATCGTGCCGCGCCACCACGTTCCCGCTCTGGTCCGTCACCATTCTCGGGGTTCCCAAGTGATCTGGCGTTAGATAACAAGTCAGGCAGGGCGGCATGCTGGCCACGCTGCCGTACTCGCCCGCCAGTTGGCCCATTGCGTCATAAACGAAAATCGAAATCCCGGCTGGGCCGCTCTTCATCACGCGCCGTCCGTCACCGTCGTAGACATACGATTCCACTGCCTGGGTCACGCCGTCGGTTTCGCTTATTACGTGGTTTTCAAAATCGTACGCCAGCGTGTTGCCGTTCACCGAAATCTGGTTGCCGGCCTGATCGTAGGACAAGCCAGTAATTTGGTTGTTGCTGTTAAAGCTCTCGGTTGGCGGGTTCGGATTCCCTGACGGCGTCATCTTGCCAAACGCATCATAGCCGAAGGTCCGAGTCCAGCCGCCGCTGTCGCTGGCGGTCGTCAGCCGATTGACGCCATCATAGCCGAACGTATCCGTGAAGCTCAGAAACGAAGGATAGCCGGGGCCGCCGTTGTTGTACGTCGCGCCCCACAGATTTCCGTTGTTCAGCGAGGAGTTGCTTGACTTGTACCAGGTCAATCCCGCGCCCAGAAGTTCATCGCCGTAGCTGTTGTTCACTAGATCCACAAATCCGCTCATTTGCAGGCGGCTGTTGTAAGACGGCTCATGCCATACATTATTGCCCATGGCGTACTGGGTCGGCGCGCCGTGCGCAGCATAGGCGAAGCTGGCCGCGTAGGTGGTGAGGGTCGGATTGCCGCAAGTCGGTCCGCCCACCTGCGAGACGCGGTTTGCGCCGTCGTAACAGGTGATCACTTTTCGTCCGGATCGGGCGAAGTGAACCGCCCTAAAGCAGATCCAAAGTGCCGGGCCTCGAGGTAGTCGAGGCCGGATTCGGCATTCCGTTCTTTGCCGGTACTACGAATATCTTCTGCTGTCATCGTATGGGAATTTCTTTATCTAACGCCGCAACGCGACCTGTTCGGGGTCGTTGGTTTGCCCTCAAACAAAATTGCTTGCACCTCACTGTCCTGCATCACCACTGCTAAGCCTCGGTCGCGGTATTCAAGATGGGTTATAGGTCCATCGGATGACTCATATATTGGCGCGGTCCCTCCCTCCGTTGCGCATTCGTCGATGGCGTAGTGGGTCACTTTGTACTTAGCGCCGAATAAGCGCACAATATCGTGCCTAGAAAGCGTACTCGTCGGGCTAAGTGTCATGCCAGTAACCAAGCCATGCGTAATGTACACCGTCAATGTGCCTGGAACCGGCTCTGTAACCGAGAACGTAAGGATGGGGAGACCGGTGTCCTGCTCCTTGCCGATCCAATTCGGTTTGCCGAGGATGCTCATCAACTGCTTCTCACTGCTCTGACTCACAACTACTCCGCGATAAGACGCAGGTTTCCAAACACCAGTATCGCTGCAAGCCGCACTCGTCTTAAGCAGCAGAATTGCTAACAGCACAACAATCATTCGAGTAAGTTCTTGCATGGTCATCACGGAAGGTACGGTGTAAGAGTTAAAGGTGTAGCGACAACTGAATTTAAGAACACAGCAGGATCAACCAGGCTCCCACCAATCTTTACTTCAAAATGGACATGGGCTTCATCTGCAGGCTGCCCCGCTGCATTTCCGGTCTGTCCCAGGACTCCGATCGTGTCGCCCTGAGCGACCTTGTCGCCGACGGCCACATCATTTTCACCAGCAGAACCGTCCGCTGTAACGGTGCCGCTTAGTGTGCGCCGTTCATGCCCAGCCGGGTCAAAGATGCCCGGGAGATTTGTCCGAAAGGGGCTGGCCTCAAACGGGAGACTAACGGCAGAGAGCGGACGCCAGCCCAGGATGGTGAACTCGTCGAACTGAATCTTGCTTCCAAGGAATATATCTATTTGAACGGCCACATCCTGGCTTCGCCACCTGCGAAGTGGTGAGCTTTGCGGTCAGCGCCGCAGTGCCAGGAAACAAGCCCAGCGCAGCGGCGATCATCCAGGTTTTTGCGCGATTGTGGCGCACGCTGTGATCGATAGTTTTCAAGCAGAGCCCCTCCGAAAAAGCTCATGTAAAGCGATGGTGCCACAGTGGCGCATTACTTTCCAAGTAGTTCTTCTGGCGCGAAAGCTCTAAATCGTTCGGGATATTCCTGGATATTTTGGTTAGGCTTACCGAGCATCCTGCTGCTTCTCCGATGCACTGCTTCCGGGCCCAAGCGCCCTGTCATTTCGAGGGTCACTTGGCGGAAAATTACCGGCGCCACGAGTGGGTCACAGGTTTGCGGCAAATATTTTTTGGGCGCATAACTGTTTTGGGATGAAGCAGTTAGGGACAGGCTTGGGGAGGCGTGGGGGCGCTGGTTGTGCGGGGAGGGGGTGGTACTCCATTGGGTGAATGATCACATTTATTCAAGGCAGATTGCCGGAAAAACAGGCGGCGAGGCGCAAGGAGGACGTGGTGGAGTTTGTCCGGAAGCGGCTGGGCTTCGAGCCGGATGAGAAGCAGGCGCTGGCGCTGCGCTCGACGGCGAAACGGGGGATCTTGAATTGCTGCCGGCAGTGGGGGCAAGTCGACGGTGGCGGCGGCGAAGGCGGTGCATCGGGCTTACACGGCGGCGGAGCAGACGGTGCTGGTGGCGAGCCCGAGTTTGCGGCAGAGCGGGGAGTTTTTGCGCAAGGCGGCGGGGATGGCGCGGCAACTGGGCGTGGCGGTGCGTGGGGATGGGTATAACGCGTGCAGCCTGCTGTTTCCGAATGGCAGCCGGATGTGGCGCTGCCGGCGGCGGAGGGGCGGGTGCGGGGATTTTCGGCAGTGTCGCTGGTGGTGGTGGATGAGGCGGCGCGGGTGCCGGATGGCTTGTACCAGGCGCTGCGGCCGATGCTGGCGAGAAGCAACGGAGATTTGTGGATGATGAGCACGCCGTGGGGAAAGCAGGGATTTTTTTATGAGAGCTGGGTGAACAGCGGCGACGAGTGGGAGAGGATTGAGGCGACGGCGCTGGAGTGCGCGGGCATCCCAGCCGCGTTTTTGGAGGAGGAGCGAAGACAGAAGAGCGGAATGCTTTTCGGGCAGGAATACATGTGCCAATTTTCCGGGGTGGGCGGAAGTTTATTTGACGGAGGGCTGGTGGACGATGCGGTGAGCGGCGATGTGAATGCGCTGCTGCTGACGTTTGACCGATAACGGATGTTTTACATAGGGCTGGATCTGGGACAGAGGCAAGACCACACGGCGATTGTGGTTGTGGAGAAGGAGAAGCCGGGGCGGGAGTTTGGCAGCTTTCCGTTTTTTGACGTGACCTTCAGGCTGGTGAGGCACGCGGAGCGGGTGGCGCTGGGGACGGCGTATCCGGCAGTGGTGAAGCGCGTCCGGGAGATTACGCGAGACCGGCAGTTAGCGGGCAAGTGCATGGTGATTGCGGATGGGACAGGGGTGGGTGCGCCCGTGGTGGAGATGCTGCGGGACGCCGGGCTTAGATGCGAGGTGGCGAGGCTGCTGATCACGGGCGGGCAGACGGCGAGCCGGCGGCAGGAGATGGGCGGGACGGTCTGGCATGTGCCGAAGCAGGAATTGCCGATGAGGGTGCAGGTGCTGCTGGAGCAGGGCGAACTGAAGATTGCGGCCGACTTGAAGGAACGAGGCGCGCTGGTGCGGGAGCTGAAAGGGATGCGGATGGCGATGGATGGGAGGGGGATGAAGGCGGGCGCTGGGGCGGGTGAGCATGACGATCTGGTGATGGCGCTGGCTTTGGCGTGCTGGGGAGCGGAGAGGCCGGAGGCTGGATTTCGGGGGCGGTTCCTGGTTTGATGTCGCAGTTTGATGTCGCAGAGTAGAGGACTTCTACTGCACAACGATCCCGGCTTGACCTGAAATGTGCCGCCTGTGATCTGCCCAATCCGCCGCGAAATGCCAAGCCCAGAAGCGTGCTGGGCGTGCCCATAAATACTCCGACAGAGATTCTATATGAGTGAAAGCGGAGCGCCTTTATCGCGATGCCCGCAGACGATCCGCAAGCCGCTTCGCCTGCTCCAGACCCGGATTCATTTGCAGCACCCAATCGAGCTGGGCCAGGGCTTCCTGCACGCGCCCCGAGTTCGCCAAAGCCACCGCAAGATTGTAATGAGCCTTGATCAATCCGGGATTCAATTGCAGCACCGCCTGGAATTCCGCGATGGCTTCCTTTGTCCGCGTCGGATTGGCCAGCAGCAAATTGCCCAGATTAAAGTGAGCTTCCAGAAGGTCCGGGCTGAGCCGAATGGCCTCGCGATATTCGGCGACAGCTTCCGCCGTGTGCCCCGGCCAGCGGGCCAGCGTGTTGGCCAGGTTGAAATGAAACAGCGCGACGTCCGGTTTCAGATGCAGCACGCGGCGATACTCGGCCACGGCTTCTTCCAGGCCTCCCGGCGTGTTGGACAAAGCCGTAGCCAGATTTGCATGCAATTCCGCGGAATCGGGGTCCACTTGCAGGCCGGCCTTATACTCGGCGATGGCGGCTGGCAGGCTGCTTGCGAACAGCAAGTTCCCCAAATTATAGTGCGCTTCCGCATACCGCGGCCGGATCCGCAGGGCGGCGCGATATTCGGCAATCGCGTCCTGTGACCGGCCCGGCGTGCGCGCGTAGATGTTGCCCAGATTGTTGTGCGCCATCCAGCTTGCGGGATTGCGCTGAATCGTCTCCTGGTAAAGGGTTTCCGCGTCACGGTACATGCCGCTCTGACGAAAGGTCATGCGGCCGAGCAGCAGCGCCAAACCGGCAGCCACAAACATGGGCCGGGGAATTTTCGACAGGATTCCGGCCGCCGCAACGAAGATCGAAATACTGGCAAGGTACTGGAAGTGATCCGCCACATACGAATAAATGAACGGATAGACGTTAACGAATCCGAGCGCGGGGAAGAGAGTGCCGGCAAACAGCAGCAAAACGGCAAGCGGGCCCCGGCGGCCTCGCCAGGCGAGTACCCCGAGGCCGAGCGCGGCCGCGACAAAGGCGGCGGGAAAAATGTACTGCCACGCGACGGAGGTGTCCACTGTCCAGTGCGGATAGGTAAAAGTCAGTCCTGCGGGAACAATGAGCTTGCTCAGGTAAAACCAGAAGGCACGGCCCGCAATCAGGCATCGCTGTCCAAACGTGAGCGCGAAACCAGCACCTTGCGCGCCGATATAGGTGTTTTCCACCCAGGATGTGAGCAGCCCGGCGCCAGCCCCGATTCCGAACCACGGCGCCAGCGGGAGGGCATCACGCTTCCATTCGATGCGTCCCCGCTGCCACCAGAAGATCACCAGCAGCGCGGCCGGAAGGGTCGCAGTCACGGTTTTGCTCAAAAGCGCGCATAAAAACAGGGCCAGCGCCATGGCATAGTCCCGGCTCTTGCGCGTGCGATCGAACCGCAGATACAGCAGCAGCCCGGCGAGGTAGAACACCGCAGAGAGGGTGCTCTTTTGTTCCGAAATCCAGGCCACCGCCTCCACGCAAACCGGATGCAATGCAAAGATCAAGCCGGCCAGGAATGCGCCGGGCAGCCGCAACCGGCGCACAAGCAGCACCACCAGGCAAGCCGCCAGTGCATGCAGCAAAACATTGATCAGGTGATATCCGGCAACCGCATCTCCCCAGAAACGGTGCTCCATCCAGAACGCGGTGTGGAGCAGCGGATAGTATTGCTGAGTGGCGCCAGGCTCGAACCAGATCCGCCTCAGACCATCCAGCGATTGCAGGTCTGGCTTGGTGACGTGCCCGTCATCGTCCCAAAGGAGCCCGCCGTTCAAGGCCGGCAGATAAGCGGCCACTGTCAGCGCAAACAAGAGCAGGAAAGGCAACAGGCCGTTCCATCGGCGATGCACTGGCGCCGGAGGCGGGGGCGCGGTTTTTTTGGCTTTACGAGATCGGCTAGCGGTTTGCGAACGCGGCATCGTACGGGAGAAACATCCGTCTCGAAATTATAAGGCTTTTAGCTTCGCCCCAAAACCACTGGCCGAACCACCTTCACCGCCGGATTTTCGAATAATTGGCGAATGACATTCTCATTCACCGGCTGATCCGTCTCCACAATCGAAAGCGCCATCAGCGGCTGATCCGCCTTTTTTTGCGAGGCATCCTGGCGGCCCAGCGCGAAACTGGCGATGTTCACGCCATTCTTGCCCAGCACCGTGCCCAGAAAGCCAATGACGCCGGGAACGTCTTGATTGCGCGAATACATCAAATTCCCGTCCAGCGTCGCCTCGCACGAAATATCGTCCACCTGCAGCAATCGCGGCTTGTCCATCACCACCGCGCCCACCGCCGAAAAGCTTCCTTGGTCTGTTTCAAGCACCATGCGAATGGTGCTCATGCTGCCATCGCCCGGTTCGCGCTGTTCCACCACGCGGAAGCCGCGCTGCGTGGCAATCTGCATGGCGTTTACCACGTTGGCCCGGTATTCCAGAGACCGGCTGATGACACCCGCCAGCCCGGCATTGCGCAAAAGCTGGGTGTTGTTTTCGCCGATGCGGCCTTCATAAACAAAGCGGATGGTATGAACGTTGCCCAGCGCGATGTGGCTCAAGAACAAGCCCAGACGCTCCGCCAGATTTGCAAATGGACCCAGCGCGCGATATTGCTCAGCGGTCAGCGCGGGCATATTCACCGCCGCCAGCGCCACTCCGTTCTTCAGGTAATCAATCATCTGCTCCACGATGCGGATGCCGACAATTTCCTGCGCCTCTTCGGTGGACCCGGCGATATGCGGAGTGGCCAGGAGGTTGTCCTGCTGGAAGAGCGGATGCTCACCGGGAGGCTCCTTTTCAAATACGTCCAGCGCCGCGCCGGCAATCTGGCCCGAGGCGAGCGCGGTTTCCAGATCCTTCTCATTCACCAGTTCGCCGCGCGCGCAGTTGACAATGCGCGCACCCGGCTTCATTTGCGCGAAGGCTTTGGCGTTGAGCATGCGCTCAGTTTCAGGCGTAAACCCGACGTGCAGGGTAATGTAATCGCTGCGTTTGTAGAGTTCGTCGAGCGAGAGCAGTTCAATGCCCAGCGCGCTGGCGGTTTGCGGACTGACGTAGGGGTCATGCCCGACAACGGTCATGTCGAAAGGCTTGGCGCGCTTCACCACTTCGCGGCCAATGCTGCCCAAGCCGACGATTCCCAGCGTTTTGCCGCGCAGTTCGTTGCCCAGAAACTTCTTCTTTTCCCACTTGCCAGCCTTGGTGGAAACACTGGCCTGCGGCACGGAGCGCGCCATGGACAGCATGAGCGCCAGCGTGTGTTCGGCGACCGAAACCGCATTGCCGCCGGGAGTGTTCATGACCAGCACGCCCGCTTCGGTGGCGGCCGGCAGATCGACATTATCGACGCCCACGCCCGCCCTGCCGATGACGCGCAGTTTCGGAGCTTTGGCCAGAACCTCTTTGTTTACTTTGACGGCGCTGCGAACCACAAGGGCATCGCAATCGGAGAGATGTTCAGAATACGATTTCGGATCGGAAACAATCAGTTCCCAGTCTGTTTGGGCGCGCAAAAGATCCAGCGCGGCCGGAGCCAGCGGCTCAGCTACAAGAATTTTCATTGATTTACCTGGCAACCAGTTCGGCTTTGGGCAGCGCGGCCTGGGCATAAACTTCCTGCACAGCCGCCACGCCGGTGCCGAATTTCACCGGGTAGCCTTTGGCCGCCAAGATCAGTTCCAGTTCCGCGACCACGGCGAACAAATCGTGGAAGTCGAAATAACCAAGGTGCGCCAGACGGAAAATCTGCCCCTTCATGGAGCCTTGGCCGTTGGTGATGATGGCGTTGAAACGCGTGCGGAATTCCTTGATGATGACGCCGGAATCCATGCCGGCTGGCGGACGAACTGCGGTCACCGACGCTCCGGGCTGGGATGAGAACAGTTCCAGACCCAGCGCCTTCATGGCTTCGCGCGTGGCATGCGCCAGCATCTGCGCATTTTCAATCACTTTGTCCATGCCCAGCGCCTTCATGTATTTCAAAGCTTCGGCCAGGGCGAGAAGCAGCGAAGTATTCGGAGTCCAGGCGGATTCGCCGTTCACTGCGTTCTTCTTTTCTTTTTTGAGGTCGAAATAGAAGCGCGGCGCGGTGGACGTTTCCGCCAGCGCCCAGGCCTTCTGGCTGATGGTGACGAACGCAAGCCCCGGCGGAATCATAAACGCTTTTTGCGAGCCGCCGACAACGATGTCCAGTCCCCAGCCTTCAATATCCAGCGGCATGGTGCCGATGCCGGTAATGGCATCAACCACGAAAATGGCGTTGGTCTTCTTCACCGCCAGACCCATGGCTTTGACGTCGTGCATGGTGCCAGTGGAAGTTTCCGAAGCCTGCACAAACACGCCCTTAATGTTGGGATTCTGCGCCAGCGCTTCCTCCACAGCCGAAGCGGGAACCGCTTCGCCATAAGGCGCCTTGAGCACGGTGGCTTTCATGCCCCAGGCTTTCATAATTTCCACCCAGCGTTCGCCGAATTTGCCGGCGCAGCAGACCAGCGTCTCATCGCCCGGGGAGAAGAAATTCTGCGTGGCCGCTTCCAGGCCGCCGGAACCGGAAGCCACCAGGACCAGAACATCGTTCGTGGTTCCCAGAACATGCGAGAGATCGGACAAGACCTGTTTATAGAGGTTGCGAAAATCCTCGGTGCGGTGATGGATGTCGGACCCCATCATGGCGTGCAGGGCCGCAGGCAGAAGGGGCGTGGGGCCGGGGGTCAGGAGGCGCTGTTTTCTTATGTGCATTTGTGCTTAGACGGGTGCTCCAGGGCAGTTGAACATCGGGGCCGGAAACGGCTAGCGGAAGCTTCAGTTTAACAAAAGCGGGATGCTATCGCGCCGCCATGATTCAGACAGGCGTCAAGCATGCTAACTTCTTCTGCATGACTTCGCGCCGCCTTCTCGCGCCCATTGCACTGATCGCCGCCCTGACCCTGCTCGCCACAGAGCCAAACGAAGCCACACGCCGCTGGTGGTCACACATAGTCGCGCTGTCCGGCGACAACCTGCAAGGCCGGGACACCGGCAGCGAAGGCTACCGGAAAGCCGCGCAATATGTTGTCACGCAATTTGAGAAGGCGGGGCTTAATCCGGCGGGCGAGAACGGGTATTACCAGTCCGTCGCGTTGCACCAAATTCGCCTGGTTCCAACCGAATCCACCGCAACCATTATTCAAGGCGACACCAAAACCGACCTGCAATGGCTTCATCAGCTAACCATTCGCATGCAGGAAGGAATGCCCGACCACATTGATCTTCCGCTGGTCTTCGCCGGTTCAGGCGCGGCCCCGGCCGGCTTCAACGCGCAGGACAAAATGGTGGTTTCACTCGCCGCTTCCGCTCCCGCAAAAATGCCCGCAGGTCTGGCGGGCACCCTTTCCGTCGACAACCCCAAAGCGCTGGAGCCGCCGCGCTGGCCGCTGCAATATGCCGTCGCCATGCGCCTGGCGGAGACGCCCGCGCCCAAAACCGCGCCACTGGCATTGCGGTTCAACCCGACGAACGCGGGCATGCTGTTCGCGGGATCGGGCCATGATTATAAGGAACTTTCGGCGCTGGCTGAAGCCGGCAAACCGCTGCCCTGGTTCACGCTTCCCGCGCGCCTGAAAGCCAGCCTCAAATTCACCGAGAGCGATCTGAAATCAGACAACATACTCGCGGTGCTGCCCGGCAGCGATCCTGTTTTGTCGAAAGAATACGTGGTCATCTCCGCCCACCTGGACGGCTACGGCATCGGCGAGCCTTGGGGCAGCGACAACATTTACAATGGCGCATTTGATGACGCCGCTTACGTGGCCACGCTGATCGATTTCGCGCAGCGCCTGCAGGACGCGCGCACACACCCGCGCCGCTCCATTCTCTTCTGCGTGGTCACCGGTGAAGAAAAAGGGCTGCTGGGTTCAAAATACTTCGCAGCGCACCCTACCATTCGGAAAGATGAGATGGTGGCCGACATTAATTTGGATCAGTTGCGCCCTATTTTTCCATTGAAGACGCTGACCACGCTGGCGCTGAGCCAATCCACGCTGGGCGACACGGTCAAGCAAGTGGCCGCCTCCATGGATATCCTCATTCAGGAAGACCCCGAACCGCAGCGCAACCTGCTGCGCCGGTCGGATCATTGGAGCTTCATGCAAATCGGCGTGCCCTCCGTCGGCTTCATTTTTGGCTACGAAAAAGGTTCGCCCGAGGAAGCCATTTATCGCGAATGGTACGCCAAGCGGTATCACAGCCCGCTGGATGATTTGCAGCAGCCCTGGGTGCCGGAGGCGGCGGCGAAGTTTAATGATTTTTTCGCGAAGCTGGTGGAGACAGTGGCGGATGCGAGTGAGCGGCCGGTGTGGGTTAAACATTGACGCTGTCGTTACCATAGGCGTGCGTGCCGCAGTCGTTACTTTCAAGATCGGCACGGTAAGTAACGGTACTCCCATTCGCGCATAACGTGAAATCAGCAAGCGGAGAATAGCACCTTTTAGCTTAATAATTAAGACACATATGACACTTATGGCACATACTAGGAATGGGATTCAGACGGCGAAGATCTGACAATCTGCCGAAAGGAGGAGAAACATGGAACCAGCGCAAAAAGAGAACGTAACCATGCCAATTCTGGAAAAAGACCAAACGGAGATATTGGAGATATACCAAAAAGTCAGGCAAAGCCGGGCTAAGCTGGTGGGCCCTGATGGAAAAACTCAAAATCTCCCGGATTCAGTTTACTCATTCCTTTGCCAACTGCTCGCCGATCTTAGCGCAAAAAAAACGGTCACTATTTTTCATCGCGATTCTCAGTTCAGCACGATTGAGGCAAGCCGGCTGCTAGGAATTTCAAGAGGCCACCTCTGTGATCTTCTTGACCGGAATGAGATTCCCTTTTTCATGGTTGGCACACACCGGAGAATGTACCTGCGTGACGTGCTCCAATATAAGGCCCGCCGAGATGCGAATCGACGCAAGGTGATATCGGACCTAGCGCTGGCTGAAAAGACCGATGAGACCTACGAGGGCGGTATTCCTGCGGTAGAGGAATGATTGAGCCGATCAATAGCTATATAGCGGTGCTGGATGCATGCACTCTCGCACCGATGCCGCTATGCCATACACTGCTTAATCTTGCTGAAGAGCCGGCCCTGTATGTCCCAAAATGGTCGGAAAGAATTCTGGAGGAAGTGGCCAGCAGCCTGCGCAAATTCGGCCGCACGGAGGCACAAATCTCTCGGCGTCTAAAAGCTATGCGTGATTCCTTTGAAGATGCGGCAGTGTCAGGGTACGAAGATCTCATTCCCGCGATGACAAATCACGAGAAGGACCGGCATGTGCTGGCTGTTGCCGTCCGGGCCGGAGCGCACGTGATCGTTACACAGAATGAGAAACATTTCCGGCAAGAATCTCTAGACCCTTATGGGATCTGCAAGGCGACGCCTGACAAATTCCTTTGCGATCAATTTCACCTTGAACCCTCCATCACTTTAGACGCGATAGATAGACAAGCATCAGACATCCGGTCCTCTCGAGGAAGTGTTTTGGAGAAGCTCAAAATCGACGCTCCAAGGTTTGTCGATATGGTGGTAAAGAGCGGATTCTAGATTGGGCGGGAGTTGCCACGCCCATGCGGAAACCCTCACCATCGGCATACCGCCGGGTTCCGCAAATCAGGCGGCCCGCGCACGGTATGTAGTAATCACTCACTTTTCATTCCATCCTACGGTAAACGTTATTTTGACAGCAAAAGCGAGAATGGGTTGCTGAGGTCTAAACATGCGTATCCTGGTTATGTTGCTAATCGTTCAACAAAGCACGAGCGTGCAAGTGTACATCCCAGCCTCCCGATCCATTGAGGTCGCGCGCAGGGTTGCGAGGGATCTTGGGTTTGACGTCGCAAACCCCGAGTATTACTTCGACCTTATGTTGACTAAGGATGGCAAATCGCCGGTTGGAGGATACGTATCCGTGGGCTTCTACGGTCACGACAATCTGATTGAGACCTTCGCGATTAGCGAGAACACCGGTCAGGTCGTAGAGCCTGCGGCATGCCAAGTTTTCGAATTTTCAAACCTCCTCCCGCTTCAGCGCGCGCAGCAGCGGCAGAGCGGGCTGAAATCTAAGAGTCAAAAGGAACTGATGCGCGATTTTGGTTGTGACCGCCTGACGGTCGTTCGGAACCCGATTACTCGTGATAGCCGCTAACCAAAATCCTCCACGCCCGTCATTTTAATTAGCAACCGTTAAAGTAAAATTTGAGTTAAACAAGCATGAGCGAGCCGCTGATCAGCTCTAATTCGCCGGCAGACGAAACAGCATCCATTCCCGCATCCAGCCACAAATCAAAATCCACGGTCATCGCCGCCATGGCTTGGCTGCGCGACCTGATGCTCTCCGTGCTCATCGCCGTGCTGGTGATTCTGTTTCTTTACCGTCCGGTCAAAGTGGAAGGCACCAGCATGATGCCCGGCCTTCTGGACCAGGAACGCCTTTTCATCAACCAGTTCAGCTACCGCTTCGGGCTGGGCGACATCAAGCGCGGCGACACCGTCGTCTTCTGGTACCCCGAAGACACCACCAAATCCTACATCAAGCGCGTCATCGGCCTGCCTGGCGACACCGTCTCCGTCCAGGACGGCAGCGTCTACGTCAACGGCAAAAAACTCCAAGAAAACTACGTGCCGGAAGAGTATCGCGACGACCGTCCCTACGGCCCGCGCACCGTTCCTCCCAATGAATATTTCGTCCTGGGCGACCACCGCATTTCCTCCAACGACAGCCGCGCCTGGGGCTTCGTCCCGCGCAGCTATATCTACGGCAAAGCGGTGTTTGTCTTCTGGCCGCTGGAACACGCCGGCTCCGTCCGGTAAACTTCCTGAATGTTCCCCTTTGCGGACTCGGCCCTGGCTAAACGTCTGGAGGCTGCAGAAGGCCGCTCCTGCCGGCAATACGCTGAAAGCCGTTGCAACGTTTTTCCCGGCAGCCATTCCGAATGGATGGAATGCGGGGGCGCAAACTGCGTCTTCGACGGCATCGATTCGCCCATCACCCAGACCTTCGGCCTCGGCTTGTTCGAAGAACTGACCCCGGCCGTTCTTCAGCACATTGAAAACTTTTTTCTCGACCGCGGCGCGCCCGTCATGCATGAAATCTGCCCGCTGGTGGGCCCAGCCGCGCTCAGCCTGCTCTGCGCGCGCCATTACCAGCCCATTGAAATCAGCAGCGTGCTCTACCGGCCCGCCGAACAGCCGGCCCCGCTGAACAACCCGCACATCAGCGTGCGCGTCATCAATCGGAACGAAGCGGACACTTGGGCCGACGTGAATGCCCGCGCCTGGACGCATGATCATCCCGAACTTCTCGATTTTATGCGCGAGTTTGGCCGCATCGCCGCCGCGCGCCCAGACTGCCCCTCTTTTTTGGCAGAGTTCGACGGCCAGCCTGCCGCCGCCGCTTCGCTCAGCATCCATGACGGCGTGGCCTTATTCGCCGGCGCCGCCACCATGCCTGAACTGCGCTGCCGGGGCTTGCAGGCGGCCTTGCTGCACGAACGCATGCGCCACGCTTTTGACCAAGGCTGCGACCTGGCCATGATGGTGGCCGAGGCCGGCAGCAATTCCCAGCGCAACGCCGAGCGCAAAGGTTTTCGCCTGGCCTACACCCGCACTAAATGGAAGCTAGCGCCTGTTCACCAGCCACATCAATAACGAAGCCAAAACGCTCAGCAGAATGCACGTCACAACCGGAAAATAAAACGTGCCGCCTTTCGAACGCAGAACAATGTCGCCCGGCAGCCGCCCCAAATGGATGTGCAAGCGCTCCAGCAGCACAATCACAACGCCCAGGCCCGCAAGCGCCAACCCTGCGGCAATAACGAATCGTCCCATCCGCTTCATTTTCTCAGCGGACAATCCGCTTGATATAAACTGGCCTTTTTGACGCATCATGAGTGAACTGAAAACTTATCCGCCCAGCAGCGATTTTGTGGCGCACGCGCATGTGCAGGGAATGGCTGCTTATCAGGCCTTGTACGCCCGGGCGAAAGAGGATCCGGAGGCGTTCTGGCGCGATCTTGCCACCGAACGCCTGGACTGGTTTGCGCCCTTCACCCAAACCCTGGAATGGGATGCGCCCAACGCGAAATGGTTCAGCGGCGGGAAAATCAACGCCTGCTACAACTGCGTCGACCGGCATCTAAAGACCGAGCGCCAGCATAAGGCCGCCATCCTCTTCGAAGGCGAACCCGGCGACCAGCGCGTCATCACTTATCAGGAACTGCATCGCCTGGTCTGCCGCGCCGCCACCATCATTAAAAACCTGGGCTACCAAGCCGGCGACCGCGCCATCATCTACATGCCGATGATTCCGGAGCTGCCCATCGCGGTTCTGGCTTGCGCGCGCCTGGGCATCACGCACAGCGTGGTCTTCGGCGGTTTTTCAGCCGAAGCCCTGAAGGGCCGCACACTGGACCTGGATGCCACGCTTGTCATCACCGCGGACGGCGGCTGGCGGCGCGGCAAAGAAGTGAAGCTGAAAGGCGCGGTGGATGAAGCCCTGGCCGATTGCCCCAACGTCCGCCATTCGCTGGTCTGGAAGCGCACCGGTTCCGACATTCCCATGAAGCCCGGGCGCGATCTCTGGTGGCAAGAGTTGGACGCCGCTCTGGACGCCGAAGCGGAGAATTGCCCGCCCGCCGAACTCGATTCCGAACACCCGCTGTTCGTCCTTTTTACCTCCGGCACCACCGGCAAGCCCAAAGGCATTCTGCACACCACCGCCGGCTATCTGCTGGGAACGCGCATGACCATGGAATGGGTGTTTGACCTGCAAGAAAACGACATTTATTGGTGTACCGCCGACATCGGCTGGGTCACCGGCCACAGCTACATCGTCTACGGCCCGTTCGCGGCCGGCGCCACCAACGTCATCTATGAAGGCGCGCCCGATTATCCCGCCTTCGACCGTTTTTGGGACATCGTCGAACGCCACAAAGTCAGCGTCTTCTACACCTCGCCCACCGCCATC
>Ga0116230_10003160_pt1 | contig 16015 bp, 11 predicted proteins | sample S1TSphfallax_3_FD_88678 | JGI IMG/M metagenome (GOLD analysis project Ga0116230, IMG submission 88678) | Host-associated microbial communities from peat moss isolated from Minnesota, USA - S1T2_Fd - Sphagnum fallax MG | ecosystem: Host-associated > Plants > Peat moss > Unclassified | place... | reverse complement strand
TCTCCACATTATGATTAGTCATTTCACAATTTGTGCAATACTTGTAAGTCTTCTTTATATTACTTTGTGTTTTTGGTGGTGTTGTCTATTTAATACTCTATGGTACTGAAATTGTGCTCCTTGCTTCAACAATAGTCATTCCTTAACAGAACATTATCACCTCCTTATGTTGTTGTAGTGTTGACCACTTCATCTTTACAATCACAATTCTGAGGTATGATTACAAGCCTGCCCTAAACTATTTATGGTTGGTACTTATAAACCATGAGCCAATTTTTGAATTCGCTCATAGTAAACCTCCACCTTCTTAGTCTCCTCTTGCTTCATGTTTTTCAATTCCATGTATATTTGTTTGTCATTTTGAATCTTCCAATGACATATGCAAAATGCTTGTGTAAGCTCTAAAAAAATAGAGTCATGAAATTTTGACATGTAATTATGGCACTAATTCGATGATATATCTTTTAGTGTATAGTTAAACACATTGATGATATAATTTTTAAAAGTTTTTACATTTACTTTCACTCTAGAATGAACATTCTAACATGAACATCTAGGTCAACATTTAAAAAAAAATCAAGGTACTTAAGAGCTACCCTGTTTGGCCTCATAACATTGCCATTTTTGTGATCGAGGATTCTTGCAATTACAACAAATGGTTTTCAATATCCTCCTCTTAAATTTTTAACATATGTACTTCTATACCCTCCCGTAATTATTGAATTCATTGATGGTCGATCTGCAATCTTGTTTACATGAGTAGTCATTATTAGATTGGTAAATAGCATCTAGGGTGTCTTACTTCCCACTAGAAGAAAAATGCTTATTTTCAAGTGGTTTCTACAATTAAAATTTAGTTGTAAGCGATATTTGCGACTAAGATCCGTTTAGTCGCCTTAAACAAGTCGCATGTGATATTAGTTGCAAATGACAAAGGTATTGGATGAACGACAAAGTCAACAAATACAAGTTCATCCTTTGATTCCATTCTATACATATTGTCACATGCGACTATTTTGGTCATTATTGAAGGCAAATGGTGTGCCCACATGTCCCAATATATTTATAATAATAATGATTATTATTTTGAAATAATCTGGGACATTTAATTCACGTGTTTTGATGATTTATATTATGACACGTGACCCAATGTTAAATATACGTTATTGTAAAAATTGTTATTGATCAAGTAAATGTTTTTTTCCATTGGTAATTAATAATATGAATACAATAATTTGCTGAACATATATTAGTATTTTTTAAATTATTGTAATATTGATATGAAATATTTATCAAAGATAAGTAATTACAAACTATTTTATTAAAAAAATTCATGTATAATTTTTTTGCAATTATAATCATTACAAAAATTATTTTAACTACATTATAGTTTTTCCAAAATTTTAATTCAGATTTAAAGTTATAAATTATAGTTTGTGAATAATTATGTTCAATTAGAAGACAATTATGAAATTACTATAATTAATCCTTATATGAAATAATTACAATGACTTTAAAATAATGTAACATTAATTACAGAAATAACTAATATTTCAAGAATAAAGTGCCATTGATCTAGAGAAAAAGGAAAGAGAATATTGAAAATTTAAGTAACTAAGGCTAAACCCGCAACTTTTGGAACAACAGAAAGAAAAACGACTGGAGTGGGAAAGTTAGAATCAAAAAGAAAAATTACTCATTCTTTTCTCTTGTTCAAAACTGTGCATGAAACTTTCATTTCACACAACTTTTGCATAGTAAGACCTGGTTGGTACAAAAAACCAAATCTTTCTTATTACTTTCCTCACGTGTGTATAAAGAAAAACTTATCAATTTGATAATAAATCATCATTAATTCTAAACTTTTCAAAAAATCCCATCTCAGTGGCAGTAATTGATTTATTTAATTTACTGTAATAATATAAATTATATAATATAAAAACTTATATTGTAAACAATAATTATCTAATGTTACTTATAATGAATAAATATAATCATTTACAATTATTTATAAAAGTGATATATTATGAATAATTAGTTACAAGAAATAAATATTCTAGTTTATTATATTAAAATCCATGTAGTTATAGTCATAACATTAATTATTTTAATTAAATTATGAGTATTCTACAAACTTAAATAAGAATTAAAATTATAAATTAATAATAAAATTTATCAATTAATTATTCAAATATTGTAATTCTAACTTACAAATAAATCAAATAATTAAAATGATTTTATGTCATTATAGAATAGTAATTATTAATATATAATTTTATTTTTTTATATTAACAATTTACTGTAAATAAGTAAATAATGAGTGACACATGGAATTATTTTAATGTATATTTGTTTTTAAATATAGTAATTGCAACAACTTTGCTCATTATTTTAAGATTATTATAAAAATCTGAAATAAAAATCTTAACTATAAGACATAACTTTTCAATTAGAATACAAAATTTAATTATTATTATTAAAACATAAGTGTTGTAAATACAATAGTTATTTTTTATGATTGGGAATTATCATTTTAATTAATGGTAAAATTTATGTTGTAATATTATTAATTCATTTTATATAAACAGTAATAAACAATAAGTAAAATAATTTATGATAATTATTTTAAATTCTCAGTAAAATTATTCTAAAATTTTGTGATGTGATAAAAATATATGTTGTAAGTACATAATTAAATATTCTAGTATATTGGAATGTAATTCTTAAAATTATAAAAAATTAATTAATTAATTAAATTGTAGTTGAAATATTTTAATATTTAAAAAATTAAAAATATGAATAATTAAGCTGAATTATAAATTATGTGTCTATTATAATCAATGTATAAATAAATAATTTTTAATAATAATTATTATAATTTTTTATTTTAAAATTAAAATATATATTTTTTAATATTATACTTTATTGTGGAATGTATTTAATTTATTTGAAATTATAAGTAATTTAATGTAATGAAATTAGTATAATTTCAATAATCTTATCAATAACTTTAATTACAATAAAATACCATGAATATCAAATTTAATCATAAATCAAATTATTATTATTATTGATGTATAAAAAGATATGTTGATTACAACTAAGCACCACTTTGCTTGTGACTAATGGGACTTTAGATGGTTATTCTTGGATGATAAATGCAACCCATATATAGATGTAAACCAATTTAATTGTAAATTAGTCGCAAGTTAATCATAGGTGACTTAGTTGATGTTAACATGATGTCACATTAATCAGAGAAGGCAAAAAATCAATTGCAAAACCAAATAGTCGCAAGTAATTGTAAATGCATTGGTCACATATTGGCCAACTTTGACAAAATTTGTGTTGGGTGCAACAACAATTTCCATTCATGTGGTTGGTATCACAACATTAAGTGGTTGAGTAACCTATATTCTAGTAGGTTGTATTTTGGAGATTGTTGATAATTATGTCTTTTCTAAACACCATTAGTCCATACTTCACACCTTACCACCTTTTGTGGTAGAAAGGACCTATGTCTTATAGATCTTTCTTCCGTTTTCAAAACTTGTTTGTCCAACATTAGATTTTGATATAGGGTTTTTATAATTCCTGCATACTCCTTTCCATTTTCAAGATTATCTTTTGTTTCTTTTTTTAGGACCTTGACAATTTGCCTCCAAATCCAATTACCAATATAAACTATGGGTCACCATTTGATCCATTTGGTTTCACAATCCTTCTTTAAAGTTTGTATATTGCTTTACAGTCCTTACGGTGTCAACCATTTAGACCTTAAATGTGTTCCAACATACCCCTTCTAAATTTGAATTGAAAACAAAACCACTTTTCTAAACACCCTTATCTACAATATAAACAACAAAAAAATACAAAAAACCCTTTTGTCCTTGTAAAAAATGGAAAAAAAATCCCCCCAAAAAATCCCCAAATGGTAGATGTGGATTGAATCGCCCCAAAAAATCCCCAAATGGTAGATGTGGATTGAATTCCTCCAAAATTATTCCACACTTATTATAACAATAGATTTGCACTACAAATATTCACAACAAATAATTCACACAATAATTTGAATATGGAAATCACTCTAGAAGTTTGTACTTCCCTTGTTTATTGAAAATTTCAATCAAAATACAGCAAAAAATTTCATGTTCCATTGAAATGTAATCAAATAGCAAGATTAAATTTGTGATATTAAAAACCAAAGTATGTAGTTTTTGTTACAAAGTTCATCCATCTATCTCCTTACTCCATTATGTGTCTAAGAATGAATTTCACTTCCCCAAAAATCCCACTTTTAAGTAGTCCCCAAATCACTATCAACATGAATCAAAACTAAACAAGAATTTGAAATTCAAACCACTAATGTCCAATGATCAATCGCTATTCATAATGCCTTGTACATTCAAAAACAATGTAATCTACCTATTCCTTTAACAACCAACCGCATATGAACAATGTTTGTGAAAAGCATGCCCATTTGTCTACCTCTTAAACTACTTCACAAACTTTAACCTTTTTCTCAAAAAATGGACGAGTAATTTTTCCTTGAGGAACTTGATGGATGTAAACAACCAAATGCACCATCCGAGCTAAATTTTATGATGAAAACCATCCCTACATGCAAGAATGAACTCTTAATGGAAACATTATGCATTGAAAATTATGAAATTTAAAAAACATTTTGGGAAAGCTGAAAACAAGATGTGTCCTGGGGGATGGATAGTGACTAAGGGAAGGTCAGTAAAAGACATTCCGTAAGGAAAAAATGTGTTCCCAGGGATGGACAACGTCCAGGGAAAGGAAGTGGCCTAAGGAGAAGAAAAAACGAAAATATTGCTACAGAAAATTCCCTTTTTCTTTCTATTTCTCAAATTTTGACTAAGTTTTGCACAAAAAACAATTCTGTTGGTAACGAGTTCAAACTTCACACTTGGCCCTCAGGCACGGGCTACAACACTAAATGCTATGAAGTGGGTTGATCATTGAACCTAAAATTATTATGATGCCATGAAGTAGTACTAGCATACTCGATATTTAACGGTTATGTCAACTTGTTTAAAAAGTGTGATCCGGAGAAAACACAGATTCTCTCACATACAAATTGATTGCATGTGGTGGGGAAGGATCTTGAGAGACAATCACTCTCTCTCTCTCTCTCTCTCTCTCTCTCGGTGGAGGTCCCGGCGCATCAGATTTTTTTTGCGGTGGTACTATTATAAACTGCAATCATATGGGAGTGGACAAACAACATCCTGATCGAGGCCGTGACTACCAATTTTTTTTTGTGTAGAGTAGCTTCTTGCAAAACACTTTTAGTACTACAAGCTACCTGCAATTGACGTTGAACGAATTTTTTTTTTTGGTAATATATATATCAAACATTTCAGCAAGCAAAAATCACTCAGGAACGCATGCCCACCCGAGCTGAAGCACAGCAGATACTTGCAGGTTCAAGAGATTTGGTGCTGGAAAGTTCTCTAGAAGTTTTCAACATGATGTTCAAGAACTCTCTGAGACTTCTCTGCACAAGAGTCTAGCTGTTTGATAGAACACCCATGATTTGAGTTTTGTTGTTTACTGAAATGTCAAGCTTTGTTTGCTGCAACAGGAGATCATAACTTGGGGCTCATTCTTCCGTTTAATAGTTTGAACACTAGTGGTCTAGTGACTGAATCAGCACTGCAGGGTTTGCAAGAAACAGATTCTTGAAGATCATGGCTACTAAGTCTAGATTTCAGAGTTTTGCCACCGTTGGCGTCATCAGCAGGAGCTGCATGATCATTTGCATGTTGGTTTTGAGCTTGTATGGAAGTGCATTTCTTCCCTGCAGCAATGCTGCTCTTGAAGGCGACTTTAAGAGCTTTGAACCGGTGCCCGTAGGAAGTGGACAGTCACCGCAAGTACTGGTGTCTCAGCTCAGAGCTGGGAACTTAGTTCCTGAAGTGGTACCCGCGCTTCCAGAGCAAGTGTTGGACATGCGCGTGGTGTACAATCAGGTGGGGCAGCCCATTGGTGCGCAGATGCGATTGGCTCAAACCCAGGCCAAACCCCATGTGGAGCTCTACGGCAACAGCTTTGGGGGCGTTGCTGACAAGTACACATTGGTGATGGTGGATCCGGACGCACCCAGCCCTTCCCATCCCACCCTCCGAAACATCCTTCACTGGCTTGTCGCTGACATCCCCGGCTCCACAGATCCTTCCCAAGGTGCATGCGCTTCTATTTCCTTCCTACTGTGGTAACTTTGGCTGCATATTTTCCACAAGAATCCAATGATTTCTCGTCGTCTAGGTCTCACAAACCCGTGGCCCTCTACTCTTTGACGCACATAATGAGAAAAATTAACACGTAGTGAATCCTTCATGACTTTTATTGAGTTTCTTATTCCAAGACTTCTAACTGAAACTGAGAACAGTTTTTCCATCTTTTTTTCTTAGATTGCATGCGGTACATTTTAGACTAGTTACCCCATCACTGAAAAGAGTTTCTTTTACATGAAACTCTTCTGAGGGGTGGTGGCAGCTTGCCTACTGCAAAGCTTGTCAAAGAAATGGATCGGCAATCTATTGTGCACTAATTTGAGATTATTTCCCCGAGTATTTGCCTACAGAAATATGGGAAACAGGACAAGAGCTGATTCATTATATGGGACCTGCACCACCTGAAGGTCTGCACCGCTATGTCTTGCTTCTGTTTAAGCAGGTAAGCTTTCATTTTGCTCTTTGCTTTTCAGGTGGCATTGTTGTATAATAGGTGACATCGTTGTATAGATATTTCACACATTTTTAACAGTAACTTAATTTATTAAAATTTCAAATTTATGTCAAATAAGCACCCATTACATCAAGAGCGAGAAGTTTTTCATTTTACTCCTTGCAACTTTTCAGGTGATATTGTTATATAAGTACATCACATATTTTCAATATTAACTTAATTTATTAGATTTGGACTGAACATGTCAACTTAGCACAGATTACACCCAAAGCCATACGAAACTCATTTTTGCTGCTCAAAGCAATGGGTCTCTTATTCCCTGTTTCCAAGTCAAGAATGTCTAATCAAGTTTGCCTGTGTACTAAAGAACGTGCCCCTAGCAAGTTCAAGTTCATTCTGCCACCAAGTTCATCTCAAGGGCTCACACTTCTGCCACCTAGTTTGTCCTTAGGGCTGGCCCAAACCCTACAGATGCACTAGGTGGCAGAACATGCCCTAGGGACCCAAGGGAGTTCCCTGTCCAAAACGATCATAGGTACTGAACCGGGCTCACCATCATTTTGGTAGGGGGTTCGACCAGGGCCTGTTCCAGCGTGTAGTCTGTTTCCCCCACTTTAATTTGTGGATTCCCATGGCAAGTGTGTTCTCACCATCAATTCACATTACAAGTGAAACCAACTGCACCAAAAGTGGAATCAGTGGATGGATGGCTGCCTTGTCCTACCTAGCGAAGAAGCCCAGTGGAAAAAGTGCCTGAAAAGGAGGACACCCAAACTGGTTGTGCATGCTTATTGAACTAATGCTAAGTTTGTGTATTGTATATGCCAGGAGCCTGGGCAATTATTCACCAAGGTGCCTGAAGTTCCTGAAAACAGGGTGGCATTTTCACTGGCAGATTTTGTGAAGAAATACAATTTAGGCATTCCAGTTGCAGGCTACTATTTCAGAGCAAGGCATGGTGATTAAAAATGATCTCTACCCAATCAAGCTATCTACTTAGAGAAGATGACAACAGCAGGAGAAAAGGAGGTCCTGACATGAGAGCCTAAAACAGAATACAAAAAATGTATTTTATTAGACACTTACATAGTAGCATTTTCTTGACTTTAAATTAACAATGATAATCTACAAATACATGAGTATTAGTCACACTCTAATTATGCATAGCCATCTAAATACATTTGGTGTTTAGTGCTTGCTCAGAGGCAAAAGGACAAAGAAGTTGCCTTATTTTTCCTATGTAAGTTTTTGTTCTGATTGGTTAACCATGAGCATAAATTTGGAGTAGAGAACATCTACACCAATTTACAGCTTGTAAACCTGTAGCTGACAATGTTGATGATTTTTTCATAGTAAAGCTCAATTACATGGTCAAATGTTGTTCCAATCTCTACAATAGCTTGAGTTATCACCACCATCAGCTGTCCAGAGTTTCTTTTGCCCTGGTGAATCCCATGAGCACCCAAGGTTGGTGCAAGTTATCTCCTTTCTAGGACATTGAATTCTGCAGTCCTCCAGGTTTGCATGAGAATGTGGATAGGAGATGATGATTTGCAGCACCAGCAATGAAATTGATATCATTGACTTACTAATCTTTTTTGTCAATGAAACCAATCAGGAACTCTGTTGTTACATCTGGAAGGTCATTGTTGTCGTTTGCATAGGAGCTTGAATTGCAGTAGTCCAAATCCAAGGATGCGGTAGATGAGTGCAAAACCAGCCATAATGGCCACATTTGCCCATTTGTTTTCCCCTGTCAATCCAGCCTGTGCCAATACATCATCACCTGTGAGAAAGCAATGGCCACCATAGACAGGGCCAAAGCATTTATCATGGCTGACATTCAAGTATTCATTGATGAGCAGCGCATCTAATGGGTACTTGAACAGTGACATGTAATGCATGAAGAGCCAGTATTTGGGCATGTTGTCTTTGCTGATGAAGTACCCTGAGAACAGAAAGAAAGCTCCCATAAATCCGGTGACAAGCGAATTGCCAGTGATGAAATCAGAAACAAGTGCACTGAAGAAAGCCACAAATGAATTCGCTGTGACCAGCACAATCCAAATGACCAAAAGGAAGAAGAGAAATGCATTGGCTGTTGGTGCCAATCCCACCAGCCAGTACATAGGCACTGAATACAGCATGGCTACAAGAAACAAGAAGGGGAGGAAGACTAGAGTGCTTGCAAGCACATAGGAGGAAACCCGGTATGCGCCTCTTGAGGTTTCCCTGATCAGTATGTGACGCTCCTCAAGGAACATGGGAAGAACCTCAATGCTGGAGGTGAGAAGAAAACTGAGGGAGAATGCAAGTAGTCCACCTCGCTCCTGTGCTCCTTGTAAACCATAACCCATATGCACATAAATGCTGCCAAGTCCAAATCCTGCACCAATTGCTTGGATGGTTCGTGCAATGAGCAATTGTCTGGTGCGAATGATGTTTTTGCAAAACCTATGCGCAAGGACAATGATCTCTTTTATGCTTGAGTTGGCAAAGGTCACCTTGTCAGCCACTTTCATCTGCTCGCCAGCAAGAGAATGAAGATGATGATGATGATGATGATCCTTGGCTGAAAACAAAGAGGAATCATCTGACTTGTTGTTTCCAGCAGCTGGTTTCTGAAGGAGGTGGGGGTCTTGTGGATTAATTGAAGAAGTATCTGAGTCTTCGTGGAGCACAAAGAATTCCTGGAATGTCTGTGCAGCAGCATTGGCAGAATGGTGGGCAGGCTTGTCAAATCCTCTTGCAGCAAAAAATCCCCCAGTGAAGCCTTGGTGATGATGATGATGATGATGTGATGATGTAAAGTGTAGGGAATCGATGGCATCGATGGCGTACTCCAACACATTGACCTGCAGAGGAACAACATGACCTGCAGCAGCCAGACGTGAAGAAAGAAGCTCCAGAGGTCCGTGGTGCACGACGAGACCGTGAGAGAGCAGCAGAACGGAGTGCACCAGTTGCAGGATGCGGTAACCGGGCTGATGAATGGTGAGGATGATCGTGCGTTGCTGCGACACGGCCATGTTGCGCAGCATGGCTACCACCTGCAATGCGCCTGCACTGTCCAGGCCGGAAGTGGGCTCGTCAAGAATCAGCACGGCCGGGTCGTGGATCACGTCCACACCGATGGAGACTCGTCGTCTCTCGCCCCCAGACACTCCCCGTACGCTTTCGTTGCCGATCCGAGTCTTGGCCACGTGAGTGAGGCCGAGCTCCGTCATGAGCGCCTCCACTCGCGCTCTCTTCTCTACCAACGGGACGGTGGATCGCAGGCGCAGGCGCGCGCTGTAGAGCAGCGTCTCCTCGACTGTCAGCATCGGGAACAGTGCGTCATCCTGCATCACATAGCCGGAGATTCTGCGGAACCGTTGCATGTCCATAGGGGAGCCATTCACGAGAATGCTGCTGGCGGGACTGCTTGGTTGAATACGACCCGCCAGCACTTCCAACAGAGTTGACTTCCCTGCCCCGCTCGGCCCTGCTACTGCAAGAATCTCGCCCGCTCGTGCTTGGCAGGTAATCTGCTTCAGCACGTAGTGATGATGATGGTCACCAGCTGCTGCAACCTCCGCCGCCTTGATCGGCATCATCCCAGCTTTCAAGGAGCTGCTGCTGCTGCTGGCGCCTGCCGCATTGCGCTTCTTCTTCTTCTTCACCGCAATCTTGTAGCAGAGCTCTCTCAGCTCGATCTCGTACGTTTTCGTTTGCCAAGGCGATGGCGATGCATTCTGCTCCGATGCCTTCACATATGGGTGCACCCTGCCTCCTCCTCCTCCTCCTGCACGTGATTCCTTGGCTTGCACGCGTGCTGCACTGCATTCCCCCGTGCTGCAGCAGCACACGATCTTCTTACTGCGTCGACTACTGTTCGTTGCTGCTGCTGATCGAGTTAAAGGCGACTCGTCCTCAGGAATCGTCGATGATCCAATGCACGCCGCCATTGATTTGCAATAGCAGATCAGCTCTCTCTCGCAATATGATCGGTACTCCCGGCTATCTAACCTTCCTGCCGCGATGCTGCAATCTTCCTGTACTAAGCTTCTTCAGGAACTTGGCAGATTGTAATTGATCAATCTCTGCAGGCGCCACGCTCCCTGCTGCTGCAAGTCTCAGGATCGTCCCTTCCACAACATGCAAAGCTCCGCTTGAGCAGGAGCAGTTCTCATCATCCGCTGCTCAAAGTTTCTCAGCTTTCTCTCTGACCATCTTCGGAAAGTTACAAGCTTTTGAAAAAGAAGATGATGATAGCAGCAGGGAACTCCTTGACTCTTCTAACTCGTCAACAACAACACAACTCATGAGCTACTAGCTTGATGTTACAAGATCATGCAAGAGGAGAGGAAAAAAACCATAGGTACCCACAGCTTCACTATAAGCAGCTATTCTACTATGTCCACCACAGCAGCAGCTACTATTACTTAGTCTTTTCCTGTGCTATTACTCGAGTCTTTTCCTGCCACTGGTGAAAGCACACTAGGGTGGAACAAAAGTGGCAGAACTCAAAAATCCATTCGAAGACTAAAAGACCTGTATAACCAAATACATTAAATCACATGAGTCTTTTCCTGGATGAAAGCACACTAGGATGGAACAAAAATGGCAGAACTCAAAAATCCATTTGAAAACTAAACTACCCTGTGTAACCAGACACCTTAAATCACGTGAGCAGTGCGGCAAGGTGTCATTATATATTCTTCATAAGGACTGTTAACTCTGTGACGTCCAAAGTGTTCCAACCTAGTGTGCTTTCATCTGACTCTGCTGCACATTGCTGTCCCAACAGACGCTGCTGGCAGCTCAATACAAGAAGAAGAAGACCTCCTCCTGCTGATTTTCTTTTATAAAAACCTCCTTGACCCACAACATTCATCAGCTTCTTCTGCTGCTGTGCTCTCTGCTCTCTGATTAGACCACTTCCTACAACGTCACACTGTTGACTACAATCTCAGGTAGCAACAAGACCCAGATACTCGATTTCCTTGACGAACCAATTGCTCCTAATTCCTTTCGCCCAAGAATCCGATTTCTTCTACACACGCAATTGCTCCCCGCCGCCGGAGAATCAGCCACAAATCCTCACCTGCAATAATAATGAAAATTGATGACGAATTCGGCCTTGGACGACGACGCAACGCAAGGATCGTCGGAGGCGGAGGGAGACAGAGGAAACAGCGGTACTGAAGGTTGGTGGTAGAGGAGGAGGAACTCAGGAGCCGTGACTTTACAAGTAAAGCTCAATTTTAGTACTTCCAAGCACATGGAATTTAACCAAAAACAGGCTTATAATTAATTTATTGGAAAAACTCAGGTACGTTCTAGAGCACCGCAATTAAAGCATAACAATAAACCTTACAAGTTTGCTGACTTTTATCTCCCTTTTTGGTTTTTCAATTTATGGAGGCAGGAAGGAAGGGAGGGATGGGCTGCTCATTTATGAACCCACTCGCACCTAATTCCCACCAAATTTGATAGGAATTCATTTTAACATGGTGGAGTGTGCGGAGGTGGGGGGGAGGCCCAAGGGGCAGCGTTTCTTGTACTTATGGAATTTTCGCCAAATTTCGACCTGAAATGATTTCGACCTAAACAAAGGACTTTTCATGGGAAGATTGGTCCAAATTCGCCAGATTTTGAAGAAAAAAATTTCCAAATCGTCAGCGTCTTATGATAACCTTCAGAAGGAAGCCCAAAAATACAGAAGGATTCTGTTTTTTTCTATTTTCATATGTATTATGTAACCAAATTTGGCTAAATTGTTTTTTGGCTGATCACCACTTTGAATACATCACAAAATCCTTAAAAGAAACCCTTGGGGGTGGTGGAGCGGGGGAGGATTGATTGATTGATTTTGTGGGAAATTTGTGATGTAATTTAATCTCTGAAAGGTAGTTGAAACTTGAAAGAGAATCACTATTTAGGAGGGATAAAGAAATTATATTTGAAAGGAGAAAAGAAAGGTGGTAAGCACTGTCTTCTTTTCTAGCATCTTTTTTAAAGAATGTAGCATCCAGCATTCCAAACAAGATTTAGCCTATATTGACAAAAGTTCATAATGGATTTTGAAAACTATAGAAACTGGAGAAAAACTAACTCAAAACTTTAAACTGTTTTCAAATCGCATTAAACAAGATTTAGCCTAGAATGACAAAAAGTTTGTAAGGGGATTGTGAAAACCATAGAAAACTGGAGAAAAACTACCTAATTTTTTTTTGAACTGTTTTAAAATCACTTTAAAACATGACAAGATTTTCCCCCCTCAAAAATCTGGTGAAATTTTTATTCAGGGAATTTGTTCCAGAATAGAGTTATATGTAAAGCTGTTGAAAGAGGGCATGAGAACCCCCAGTTTGGCCAAAATAGGGGATGAGACTTGAAACTGGCACAAAAAAATACAAAGGGGTTGATGGGGTGCCAAACTCAATTTTGGACCAAAACTCAGGGGCAAATGAGTTTGGTCCCCAATTTGTGCCCATCGACACAATTTTTTGTGCCCAGAAGCTTCACTTATGCAAGAGCTTTCACTCTTTTCATTCTCAATAGTTAGCGCTTACTTGTATGCATTTGAACAAAACCCTTGTTCTTTGAGCATGAGTGCTTGCACTAAAGCATAAGGATAAGTATAGCAACAAATGAGGTGGTCGAATGTCGAAAGCCCAAGTGCTTTGCATTTTGAAGGATTGCCGCGATTGTCAACTAAAGCTTGAGTGCACGTGAAGTAGAAAGGAAGGACATTTTCAACAATTAATATGCAACCCAAAGCTTCGCATTTCCAATTTTTTGCAAGTGAGGTTAACAACTCTAATCAAGTTTGTTTGAGAACATGTTTCACACCCAGGAAGAAGATGCCAAAATTTTTTACAAATGTCACACCCATGATATGTCTCTTTGGGGAGCATTTTTTTTGGCATTATGGTCTGACTTTGTATTTTGCCCCAAATTTTGTGAATCAGTGCAAGAACCTTTTCATTATAGGTTTCTCCAATCACTCAAGTGGAAACCATTGCCTAGACCTTGTAAAAGCCCTAATGTGGAACTCCAAAGTTTTATCAACTTAAGTTTAATATTGCCTCTCCCTCATGAAATAATCACTAGGCAAATTTTAACATGCTTACATTTGCATAAAAACCCATCTATGTTATGGCAACTATGTCATGTAAATAAGGAATGGCATGCATTTATAGATCAGAGCTTAAAATGGCAAGGTTTTGAGGTTGTCAAAAGTTAAAACATGTCTTACCATTAGACGATTAAACAGTTGTGTCTTTAAAAACGTTCTTTTGAAGAGTAGTTGCAATTTGAAGTGGAATACCTCAAGTATTGCTTGCATATGCAAAACTTGATGGAACCCAAAAAACAAAACAACTCTTGATTTTTGTAAATGTGAGTTCATAGGGTATGTATGAATGGATTATACTATCAAAAAATTGAGCTTCTAACTAATTATTTGTGTAAACATTATGGTTTGCAATTCTTAAGTTTTGTATGAATGGTTCTAAATGAACTTTAATCACTTTAGTCAATTAAGATTGAGTGAAATAACTTTCCAATACAATTTAGTTCAAGAGCATGCCTCCAACTAAACTTCTGATCACTTGTCTTGAAGGTCTAGAATTCATGGAGCTCTAAGGGTTTTTTAAAATTTAATCTTTGCTTCCAAGTGAACTTCTAACCACTTCAATGAAGTAGGGTTGAATGAACTAACTCTTTAATACAATTCAGTTCAAAAACATGCCTCCAACTAAACTTCTAACCACTTGTTTTGAAGGTCCATAGTTCATGGAGTTCTCTGCTAAGGGACCAAGTTTTTTTTAATTTTTAATTTATGCTTCCAAGGAAAACAAATTATGAAATTGAAATCTTGAACAACTAACTATGAAATAGAGCTAGTTGTAAGTCTATAGTTCTATGGGTCCACACAAATGGTAATGTGACCACTTGGTTGAACTAATGAAACCTCAATTGAACTTCCAAATTAAAGGATTTTTTTAAGGTATCCTTTATTTGAATTGAGTGCGTGCATTTTGAGGTTTTCAGGTTATCAATTGAACCACTTATAGGTCTGCAGCTCTATGGGTCCACACAAATGGTAATGTGACCACTTGGTTGAACTATTGAAACCCTAATTGAATACCCAAATTGAATAATTGTTTTAGGGTATCCTTCATTTGAATTGGGTGCATGCATTTTGAGACTTTGAGGTTGTCAATTGAACCAATTATAGGTCTACAACTTTGTGTGTCCATAGAAATGATCAATTGATCATTGGGTTGAATTACTAAAACCCTAATTGAACCAAAATTAGGTCTACCATTTGGGGTTTTCATTTGAGGACTTATTTTAGTTACTGAGGTTGTCATTGAGCTAGAGTGAGGTCTACAACTCACTAGAATTTCACTTCTAATCATATGTTCTCGCATTTGAGCTACTAATACTTAAAATAACTTTTGTATAATTTGCATTGGGTCATTGAACTTTTGCTTGGGTCTATGGGTGTTGGAATTGCACCTAATAGGACTATGGGGGTTCATTATGGCTTGTATGTAACCATTGAACTTCTATTAGGGTTTGCAAATCATGGAAATGCTCTTGTGGGTTTACAACACAGTGACTAGGAGGTCTGAAAATGGGAATGTGTCTATATATATGTTGCAACTCTAATAGACAATGGCAACATTTAGTGAGGAGATTGATATGACCCAAGAAAGCTTGGAACTTTCCCAGGGCTAAGGCCAAGATGTTCAAAAGTTGAAAAGGAAAGGACCCAAGAAGGAAAAAAATGTAGAGAGCCATTGTGGAATCTTTGTACTTGAGTACTATGGCCATTAACTACAACACCCATTTTACAGCCTATTCCAGTGTGAAAAAGTAGGTCACACAATTGATTCCAATAGCTATTTGGAAGGCAATTTATAATGATTATGTGACTAATTACCCAAACTCACCATTTCATGAGGACACCTTGAAAGACTAATTGTGAAATGCCTTAAAGGATTTTAAGACTGACACTTCTAATGGAAAGGGGACTAAAAAGGTAGTTTTACAATCTTATGAGGTTTTGGCGCAACTCAAGGCCACAAATAGTCATGCCACAAGGAACATGTTTAAGTTAAGAAAAGATTTTATTGTTGGGACACCAAGTACAACAGTAATAAGTCTTAATTCTCTTAATTCCACTAAGGCAGATTGCCCTAGCCCAACCCTTAGGCCAACTATTTCACCTAACTCCAATAAAGGGCCTTTTGAGAAGCCAAAGACTAAACAAGAGATGCTACAACTCCAATCTAGGAGTCTT
>Ga0116230_10003158_pt1 | contig 16020 bp, 10 predicted proteins | sample S1TSphfallax_3_FD_88678 | JGI IMG/M metagenome (GOLD analysis project Ga0116230, IMG submission 88678) | Host-associated microbial communities from peat moss isolated from Minnesota, USA - S1T2_Fd - Sphagnum fallax MG | ecosystem: Host-associated > Plants > Peat moss > Unclassified | place... | reverse complement strand
GAAGCCGATCACGGCGATGACGATGGCGAGTGACGGACCGACCAGGGTCCACCAGGCAGTGTTCGCCAATCCGTTCGCCTGGCTGACCATTTCGCCGAGTGAGGCCGTCGGCGGGGGAGGGCCGAGCCCGAGGAAGCTCAGGCTCGCTTCGGCAAGGATCGCCCAGGCGAGGGCCAGACTGACCTGGACGACGACTACGCCGGCAACGCTCGGCAGAATGTGGCGCATCAACAGACGTCCGCGTGAAAAGCCGAGCACCCGTCCAGCTCGGATGAAATCCGCTTCGCGAAGGCTGAGCACCGGCCCGCGCACGACTCGCACGAAGATCGGCACATAACCGACCCCGATGGCGATCGCGCTGTCGAGCACGCTTGGACCGAGAGCAGTGACGATCGCCAGCGCGAGGAGAATCGCGGGAATGGCGAACATCACGTCGGTAGCGCGCATGATGAGTGCGGACGGCCAGCGCCCGAGGAATCCAGCGACGATGCCTCCCAGGGTGCCGATCACTCCGGCGATGAGCACGGAGAGACCAGCGATCTCCAGGGAGATTCCGAGGGCTTGGAGCACTTGGGAGAAGACGTCGCGGCCGTACTGGTCGGTGCCCATGATGTGTGCCCACGACAGTCCTTGCAGGACGGCGTTCGGGTTCTGGGCGTCAGGGGGGTAGGGCGTGACGCTTGCCGATCCGAGAATGCCGCCGAGCACGATCAGACCGACGAGGACCAGACCGATGCGGCCGTTGCGATTCCGCCAAAGCGTTGCAAGCAGACCTCGTCGCGATGCGCCCGTCTCACCGCGCACCGCATCGACGGGCTCGGGCACGACGACCGGGGTATCCAGTGTCGTCATCGGCGAGTCCGCGGGTCGATGACGCTGTAAAGCACGTCGACGAGAAGGTTCACGACGACGAAGCCTGCAGCAAAGATCAAGGTCACGCTTTGCACGACAGGAAAGTCGCGGTTGTTGATCGACGTGACGAGCAATCTCCCGAGGCCGGGGAGCACGAAGATCTGTTCGACGATGACGGTCCCACCAAGGAGGTAGCCGAGCTGGATCCCGGACATCGTGACGATGGGCACGAGAGCATTGAGAAACAGGTGCCGACACACAAGTGCCGAGCGCGAGACCCCCTTGCCGGTGGCGGTTCGAGTGAAGCTGAGGCTTCGCACCTCGAGAACCGCAGCGCGGGTCGTGCGCATGATGGCAGCGCCGATCCCGAGGCTGAGAACCAATGCAGGAAAGAAGACCTGCTGGAGATTGAGCCAGGGATTCGAGAACAAGCCTGCGTACTGCTCGGACGAGGGGAAGTAGTGAAAAGCCGACGAGAGCACGGTGACGAGCGCGGTACCGATGACAAAGCTCGGGACCGCCAGTCCGACGACGGAGACGCCTTGGCCGATGTCGTCCTGCCAGCTACCCGGTTTTAGCCCACCGAGCATCCCAAGGCCGACGCCGATGATGACACCAAGGATCATGGCCATGACCGTGAGCTCCAGCGTCACCGGGAGCGCCGAGCCGACGAGTGTGCTGACCGGCTCTCGAGATGCGAGCGAAATGCCGAGGTTGCCGGACAGTGTGGATCCGAGCCAGGAGAAGAACTGCTCGATCGCCGGCTGGCCGATCCCGTAGTAGTGGTTCAGCGCGGCGAGCTGAGCATGGGTGAGCAGACCGGCGCTCACCCCCATCGACGCCGTGACGGCGTTGCCGGGAAGCAGCCGAAGGATAACGAAGATGACGATGGAAACACCGAAGAGCGTGATCGCCATGGTGACGATGCGCCGTGCGATGCCGAGCAGCAATGCGTGTCTCCGTGAAGAAAAGGGGCGAGCCGCCCGCCGGGCTACGACGGGCGGCTCGCCACTACGACGTGGGTAGTTCTAGCTCGACCAGCTGGTCGTGCCGAGTGCCTGCAAGGACGTGCCGGTGACTGGCGAGAGGCTGAATCCCTTCACGCCAGGCGCAACAGCTGCATAGTCGTAGGCGTCGAAGAGCCAGATCCACACGGCGTTGTTCGTCAGGTTCGCGTTGAGCGCCGACCAGATCTTGGCCTGGTTTGTCGTCGATGCGGCCTCGTCGCCTTCGAGCAGAAGCTTCTGCACCGCGGTCGAGGTGTAGCCCGCCGGCGTGGCGAGGTTGCCACCAGCTCCGAAGTAGCGCCCGTACATGACGTAGGGGTCAGGGTCGGCACCGTTCTCGGCAAAAGCAGCCTGGAAGTCGCCGGCCAGCCACTGCTGGATGTAGGCGTCACCGGCGAGGTTCTGGATGTTCATCGTGATCCCAGCCTGCGCGAGCTCGGACTGCATGGCGATTGCCTGGGCGGCGCTCGTCGGGTCGAGATCGGTCGAGGTGATCGCGGTGAAGGAGAATCCGTTCGGGTAGCCGGCTTCTTTCAGGTAGGTCTTCGCCTGGGAAATGTTCTGCGTCGGGCACAGGCTCGAGACGGGGTTCGAGGCAAACGGTCCGAGTGGAACGGGTCCAGAGACCTGGCCTTGGCCGAAGACGGCGTCGCCCAGGATCTGCTTACGGTTCGTGGCGCAGGCGATTGCGCGGCGCGCATCCACGTTTGCCAGGGGGCCCGTCTTATCCTGCAACATGAGCGCGCGATACGACAGGCTCAGGACCTTGTCGACTTTGTACGTGCTCGGCAGGTGGTTCGCCACGGTGGGCTCGGTGAGCAGTCCAAGCTGCACGCTGTGTGCTTCGAGCGCCGATGCAATCGACTGCTCGCTCGGGATGGTCTCGAACTTGATCTCGGCGATCTTTGGCTTCGGACCCCAGTAGTAGGGGTTGGCCTTGATCGTGAACGAGTTGCCCGGGCTCCAGCTCGCGTACTCATAGGGACCTGTGCCATCGGGCTTCTTGGCGATTGAGCCGCTCGAGATGGCCGAGGCAGGCAGCATGGCAAGGTTGACCGAGGTGAGGCCCTCGAGGACCGAGACGTCCGAGTGGCTGAGCACGAGCTTCAGCCCGTAGGTGCCGTCCGGCAGGATCTGCTTCACCGACGCGATGAACGACGCCGAGGCATCGGCCGTCTTTGGAGCAATGACCCGCTTCAGCGACGCCACGGCGTCGGCGGAGGTGAAGGTCGAGCCGTCGTCGAACTTCACACCCTTGCGCAGCTGGAACGTCAGCACTTTGTTGCCGTCGGAGAACGCCCATGACGTGGCAAGGTCCGGCACGATCTGCAGCTTGGCGTTCTCCTCGACGAGGGTGTCGTAGACGAGGCCGAGGGCTTGGAAGTCGAGGAAGTTCGTGATGACATCCGGGTCGAGCTTTTGCACGCTCGAGGTGTCCGCCACGACGAACGGTGCGCTCGACGATGCGTGCTTGACGCTGTGTGAGCGCACGGCCTTGGATGCTGGCGCAGCGTTGGCAATGGTGGCTCCAAGAAGCGAAGCCGCAATTCCCCCAGCGACGGCAACTGCGGAAATCGCTCTCAGCTGGTGCATCTTGGGCTGGTGCATCTTCAGCTGTTGCACACTGGGCTGGTGCATCCGGTGCTGGCGTAGTCGGCCCATAGGACCCCCTTCTCTCGTCATAGGTGAGCTCAGATGATGTCGGAGCTCTGGCGTCATGTCAGAGCATGGAGCGATGCGGACCTTACAAGTGCACTTTGGTACGGTCAAGTATGCGTGTGTTACCGCTCTGTAACGTTTGTTGACCGGACCAATGTCGGCTCGGTGTGACCAAAAGGCGTCAGTCAGCACCCGACACCGTCATGTAATGCACATAGTTGACCGGACCAGTGCCCCTTGGTACGTTTCGCAGCGCTGCGCCGGCCCCGGCTCAGCGTGGACCAGGAGGATGTGTGCTCGACGGATGGGCGCAGTCGCTGGAGGACGTCGGCGGCCAGCCGAAGTACCGCCAGCTCCGTGACGCTCTGGCGGCACTCATCCATGACCTGCCCGAGGGTGCGGCGGTGCCGACCGAGCGCGAGCTCTGCCTGTCCTATGGCGTCTCTCGTTCCACGGTGCGCCAAGCGCTCCAGCAGCTGGAGATCGAGCAGAGGATCTATCGACGTCAGGGCAAGGGCACGTTTGTCGCCAAGGCCAAGATCGAGCAGCCGCTCGAGCTGACCAGCCACACCGAGGGCATGCGCGCTCGGGGGATCATCCCGAGTTCGAAGCTGATCGATCTGCGTCGCCTTCCGGCTGGCGGCGACATTGGACCGATGCTCAGCCTCGAAGATGACGCCGAAGTGTTGCGGATCGAGCGGTTGCGCCTGGCAGACGACGACCCGATTGCGATCGAGGTGCTCTACCTCTCAGCGGCCCGTTTCGACGGGATCTCTGCGTCGCTCGCAGACTCCGGCTCGCTCTACCAGCTCCTCCACAGCGCGTACGGCGTCGACCTGGCTTCTGCCGAGGAGACCATCGAGGCGGTCGTCGCCGGGCCCCGCGAGGTGGACCTCCTCGGGACGTGGCCCGGGGCGCCGCTGTTGTTGCTGTCGCGACGCTCGCTCGACACGAACGGTCAGCCGACGGAGTACGTGAAGTCGCTCTACCGGGGCGACCGCTTCCGCTTTCGCACCCAACTCGAGCGTCCCGCCGAGGAGAATGCGCGTTTGTCGGGCACCTCTGCCCAAGGCAGTGGTGTCGGCGGAGCGCGCTCAGTCGGCTGGAAGGTGCGGATGCGCCCTGCTCGGGCAGAGGACGCCATGCAGCTCGCTCACGTCTTCGTGGATGCCTGGCAGGAGGGCTATCGCACGTTTGTCGAGGCTCGGGTCCTCGACGCACTCGATCTGCACGAGGTTGCGGAGTGGCTCGGCAAGCTCGTTGTCGACAGTGTGCAGCGTACGGCGGTCGCCTGTCTCGCCGACGACGACGTGCTTGGATTTGCCCGATTTGGTGACGATCCGGACGACCCTCGTAACGGTCACCTCTATGCGTTGTACGTCGCGCCTGCCGCTTCGGGGCAAGGGGTGGGACGCCGACTGCTGGAGCACGCGCTGGATGAGATCGATGAGCACCGGACACGTGAAGTGACGCTGTGGGTATTCGAGGCGAACGCCCGCGCTCGCTCGCTCTACAGCTCGCTCGGCTTCGTCCCCGACGGCGCGCATCGGGTCGAGCCTCGCTACGGCGCCGACGAGATCCGGATGCGGCGTGCCGCTCAGGGCGCTCATGCCTGAGCGCAACAATCCTGGTGCGAGCGCCGTGACGGTCGAGTATTCGTCGCGGTACGAGTCATCGAGCAGCGTCGAGCTTGACAGCGCAAAGGCCGGCCTGTTTGACGAGGTGCTCGCCGTCTTGCATCGTTCGGTCGAAACCGGCTTCCCGCCAGCCTTCGATTGCACCATCGTGGACGGCGAGGGCCCAATGTTTCGAGCGTGGGGCGGCGTCGCATGCCGGTCGCCGGAGGGTGATGTCCCACTTGCACGCGACACGCTGTTCGACTTGGCATCGCTGACGAAGGTCGTCGGGACGACCACGGCAACGCTTGCCCTTGTCGACGTCGGTGAGCTCGCCCTCGACGACAAAGTAGCGAGCATCCTTCCCGACTTTGCCCGCAAGGATCTGACGCTGCTCCAGCTGCTGAGCCACACCTCGGGTCTGATTGCGCACCGACCGTTCTTCGAGCTCGGCCAGGACCCAGATGCGATCCGTGCGGCGGTGTTCGCCGAGGCGGCGAGCGGCGGCCCGCCCGGTACAGCCTTGCCCAGTCCCGGTACAGCCCTGGGCAGTCCCGGTGCCGCCCTGGGCAGTGAGGTCCTCTATAGCGACCTCAACTTCATGATCCTTGGTTGGGCACTCGAATCTGCAACCTCGATGCCACTCGCCGAGCTGGTGCGCCATCTCGTCACGTCGCCACTCGCGATGACGAGCACGCAGTACAACCCGCCAGCAAGCCAGCGGGAACATACGGCGGCGACTGAGCTCAACGGTGACCAACGTCTCACCCCCGAGCTCGTATGGGGCGAGGTCCACGACGGCAATGCCTGGGCCCTCGGAGGTGTGGCTGGCCATGCCGGGCTGTTCTCGACCGCCGAGGACCTCTCGCGCTTTGTGACGGCGCTCCTGCGACCAGAATCTCACCCAGTGCTTCGCCGCGAGACGATCTCCAACATGGCCGTCGAGCAGGCAAGCTCTGCGTCTGACATTCGTGGGATCGCGTGGCGTCTCGAACCTCTGGAGTGGGGTCCGTGGCCCGTCGGGACCTTCTGGCACACCGGTTTCACGGGGACATCGCTTCTCGTCGCACCTGAGCTGTCGTGTGGAGTCGTGTTGTTGTCGAATGCGATCCATCCACAGCGTGACCTTGTGCGCCAAGGTGAGTGGCGTGCCGAGGTGCATCGCGCAATCTCGCGGACTGTGACAGACCTGCGCCCAAAGCACGCAGATGCACGTAGCACGGGTCTTTCGAAGGGGAGATCCACGGGGTCAGCCACGGGGGCTGCTTGATCGTGTCAGGGCCAAGCCTCCCGGTCGACAGTGCGGCGCTGATGCGACTCGGTACCGAACAGATTCGCCCTGAGCTCGCCGACCTCGACACGCTATCGGTCGACGAGCTCGTACACGTGATGTCGGCCGACCTCGTGCGAGTGCCCACCGCGGTCGAGGCCTCCCAGGCTGCGATCAGCGCGGCCGTCGGCGGCGTGGTCGATCGCCTGGAGCGTGGGGGCAGGCTCATCTATGTCGGCGCCGGGACGGCGGGCCGCCTCGGAATGCTCGACGCAGCGGAGGCCGGCCCGACCTTCAACGTGCGAGAGGGCCAGGTCGTCGGTGTGCTCGCCGGCGGGACTGATGCCTTCAGCGTGCCCGTGGAGAACGCAGAAGACGATCGCGTCCGAGGGGCCGCGTCGGTACGTGATCTCGGGGTCGCATCCGTCGACGTGGTCGTGGGGATCTCGGCGAGCGGACGGACGCCGTATGTGCTCTCGGCGATCGAGCAGGCCAAGGCACTCGGTGCGCTCACGGTCGGCCTCGCCTGCAACGCGGGCACGCCACTCGGTGAGCTCTCGGACCTGCCGATCGAAGTCGCTATCGGCCCGGAGATCATCGCCGGATCGACCAGGCTCAATGCCGGCACCGTGCAGAAGGTCGTGCTCAACATCATTTCGACGGCGACGATGGTGCGCCTCGGCAAGACCTACGGCAACCTGATGGTGGACGTGCGTCCGACGAACGAAAAGCTGCGTGACCGGGCGTCGCGCATCGTGGCCGAGATCACCGGCACGACGTTGGAAGCTGCGAGCAAGACACTCGATCAAAGTGGATGGCGGCCCAAAGTCGCAGCGATCATGGAGATGCGCGGCGTCAGCGCGGAGGTGGCTGTCGAGATGCTCGCGCGCCACGAAGGACGGCTCCGCCCAGCACTCGAAGGCGACCTAGCGGAGCGGCCGGCGTCAGAGCGCCCCCCGGCAGCCAGAGCCAGCGGAGCGGGAGCGGGCGTCGCCGCCCCCATTCGCCTCGGTGTCGAACGTGCACTTATCGATGGGCAGCTCATCGATGGCGACGTCGAGATGGCCAACGGCGTGATCATCGCCGTCGGGCTCCGAGGCGGCGATGCAACATCCCGGCGGGGCATTGCGATCCCCGGCTTCATCGACGGCCAGGTGAACGGTTACGCAGGAGTCGACATCTTGCACGCGGATGTCGCGTCGCTCCTCGCCATGAGCAACGCGCTCGCTCGCGACGGCGTCGTTGCTTACCAGCCGACGCTGATCACGAGTGATTTCGACGCGACCGCACGGGCGGTACGGGTCATCCAGGAGGCAATGGAGATCCAGAGTGCGCAGGGCGCAGGGGGCGCAGGGGGCGCACGGGGCGCACGGGGCGCACGGGGTGAGCAGGGCGCACCGGGCGCCGAGATCCTCGGCATTCACCTCGAAGGACCGTTCCTCTCACCTCGCCGAGCAGGAACGCACCCGGTCGAGCACCTGCGAGTACCGGATCCTGAGCTGCTCGACGCCCTGCTCGATTTGGGAAAGGTGACGACGATGACCATCGCTCCAGAGCTCGACGGGGCGATCCCGCTGATCGAGCGCTGCCACGAGCGAGGTGTTGCGGTCTGGCTTGGGCATAGCGCTGCACAGGCAAGTGAGGCGGAGGCAGGTTTTGACGCAGGGGCAAGCGCCGTCACGCACCTGTTCAATGCGATGGAGCCGATCTTCGCGCGCCAACCCGGTCTCGCCGGGGCCGCGCTCGCGCGAAGCGATGTCACCGTCCAGCTCATCGTGGACGGCGTCCACGTCGACGATTCGATGGTCCGCCTCGCCTTCTCGGCTGCACGGGGTCGATGTGTGCTCGTCAGCGACACGATCGCCGCAGCAGGAATGGGCGATGTCGAGGTTGATCTCGGCGACGTGCCGGTCGTCGTGCGAGACGGCGTGGCCCGCCGGGCCGACGGCACGCTCGCGGGCAGCGTCGGCAAACTCCGCGACGGCCTCCGACGACTCGCTCGACTCCACATCGCACCACTCGACGCGTTGTGCTCAGTCACGGCCCTTCCCGCTGCGCTGCTTGGGCGATCCGACTTGGGTGGGCTCGCGGTCGGTTCTCGGGCAAACGTCGCAATCCTCGACAACGACCTCACCCTGGAGCGCGTCCTGATCGCCGGTCGAGACGTCGACCTCGCCTAGCACCGAGTGACCCCTGTTCCGATGCTGTCGAGCATCCTCGCGTGATCGTCGACCTCGTCACGTCTCGCTACGAAGCACCACTGCGCGAGCCCTTCGTGACGCACTTGCGACGGGTGTCCCATCTCACCGGGCTGATTGTGCACGTCGTCGACGACAGCGGCGAGCGGGGCGTCGGTGAGGCCGTTCCTACATTGCAAATCACCGGCGAATCCTTGGAAGGCATCGAGGCGGCGATCAATGGTCCGCTGCGCGACGCCGTTCTCGGAGGATCGGTCGACGAGCTCGAGGCGCTTACGACACGACTGCAGCGTGCACTCGTAGCCAACCCGAGCGCCAAGGCCGGGGTGGACATCGCGCTCCACGACCTCTGGGCGCGCCTCCTCGGACGTCCCTTACATGTCCTGCTCGGCGGGGCGCGAAGCCAGCTGGTCAGTCAGATCACGGTCTCGCTGGCGAGCCCGGACGAGATGTCCAAGGCAGCGTCGGCACGCGTCGCCGAAGGATTCACCTGGTTGAAGGTGAAACTCGGGGGGCCGCCAGCGCTCGACCTCGCACGCGTGCGAGCGGTGCGCGCCGCCATCGACTCGGCTCCGTCACGTCCTGGCACTAGCGCGTCCAATGTCTCGGCGGTCGCGGTACCGGTCGCCGTGCACCTGCGGGTCGACGCGAATCAGGCGTGGAGCGCGAAGGAGGCCATCGGTCTCGTGCGCGCCTTCGAGGACGAGGGGATCGGTGTCGAGGTCGTGGAACAGCCGGTGCCAGCGCGCGATCTGGATGGTCTCGCTCGGGTCACCCAAGCCGTCGACACGCCGGTCATGGCGGACGAGAGCTGTTTCGGCACTTCGGATCTCATCGAGATCGTGCGCCGACGTGCCGCCGATGCGGTCAACGTCAAGCTGATGAAGTCGGGCGGGATTCGCCCCGCGCTCGACCTGCTGGCGATCGCTGCCGGCGCCGAGATGGAGTGTTGCATCGGCTCCATGATGGAGACCAGCGTCTCGGCGACAGCTGCCGCGGCAGTCGCAGCAAGTTCATCGCTCGTGACGAGCGTCGACCTCGACGCACCATGGTGGGCGAGCACGCATCCCCTAGCGGGTGGGGCACGCTGGGACGGCGAGCAGATCACCCTCAGCGATCAACCCGGGCTCGGCCACGACCTGCGCACGTGAGGTTTCAGGGCTGTCCGAGTGTGCGCAAAAGATCGCTGAAGCCCCCGGCGGCGCGCGATTCGCGACGGGCGCTCGTCACGACGGTGATGTCGCCGACGCTCATCGTGCGCTTGCCGGCACGCCGCAACAGTCGCCACAGCTCGACGTCCTCGCCGACCGACGAGCTCGGCATGCCGCCGACGTCGAGGTAGGCGGCCGCGGACAGTCCCAGATTCGCGCCGTGCACATGACCATGTCCGAGGCCAAGCCCACGAGCTTTCTGCAGTCGTGTCCATGCCGCTTTCGCGGTGCGAGGTTGCTCACGCCAATCGCGCACTGCCACTGTCCCGGCAACGGCATCCGCATGGCGGTCCCTCCAGCCGAGCTGACCTGCGATCCAGTCCGGTGGGACCAAGGTGTCCGCGTCGGTGTTCGCAAGCCAGATGTCACTCGGGTCCAGACCAGCCGACCGCTCGAGTGCGAGAGCAAGTCCAGCTCGACGCGCTGCTCCGACGACGTGGAGATCGGTCTCGACGACGAGTGCACCCGCGGCTGCCGCACGCTCGGCGGTCGTGTCGCTGCATGCGTCAGCGACGACGATGACGTCGACCATGGAGCGGTTGAGTAGTGGGTGCTTCGCCGCTCGGCGTGCAGCGGTGACACTACCGATAACGTGATCCTGCTCTTCGTGCGCAGGTATCGCGACTGCGACGTACTCCGGTAGCGGGTGGCGCAGAGCACGTGTCTGGGTGCTCGTGACGTTGGCACTGGTCATCAGGTTCGGGCGACGACGTCCGCGACGAACGCCTGGTCGTCGTGGTGGACCACCTGCCGCCACGATGAGCGCGCAAGCAGGCGAGCGTGCACCTCGCTCGCCCCTCCCGCCAGCCGGAAATCTTCCGCATCACCTTTCCAGTGGACAGCAACGAGGTTGCCGCCGGGGGCCAGGCTCTGTTCGCACCGGTCGTAGAGGGTGTCGAGCTCCGCCGACTCGAGGTAGTACCCGAGCTCACTCACGACGATGAGGTCGAATTGACTGTCCGGCCAGACGGCGGGGACATCCATCTCGAGGACCGTCACGCCCGGGTGCTCAGCCGTGCGCTGTCGGGTCATCTCCACCACGCTCTCGACGGTGTCGACGGCCAGGACGGACTCGCAACGCTTGACAAGTGCAAGGGTGAGCGCGCCTGTGGAGCAGCCGGGCTCGAAGCAGCGCTCGTAGGAGGGCGCAGGAAGGCATGCGAGTGTGATGGAGCGTTTGCGCGCCTCATACCAGCTCGACTCGTACCGCCATGGGTCGATGTCGTGCTTGTAGATGCGCGAAAAACCTTGCTGGCGCGCCATCGCAGTGGACCGTTGACGGTCGTTCATCGGTGAAGTTGCCTTAGGGAAGAAGGATGGTCTCGAACGGTCGGGAAAAGTGCTCAAGCACGACGGGAGGCAAGATCGCCGGCATGTCGCCCACCGACTCGATCTGGGTCGTGAACGCCTTGACGGCCCGGCTCTTGGCTTCGGTCACCGACGATGGAAGTGGAACTGCTCGCATGCGTCCCCACGCGATCGATCGGTCGAATGGTTCGAGGTAGTGCCAGGCCCAGATCAGGTACCACGCGTACCGAGCGCCGCTCGATCGCGCCGCTCTCGCCGCCGCTCGTCCAGCTGCCTCGTGGTCCGGATGGCCGTCGTGTTCCCACGGGGCGAACACCCAGCTAGCTGCGTCGATCTCATGGCGAATTGCCTCGGCGAGCTCGGTCTCGGTGCCCGCCACCTGCCCATCGCCGATGCCGAGACGCACGACCCGTTGTGCTTCGATGCCGAGACGATCGAGGGCAATCATGGACTCTTCGGGACGTCGGGCACGCAGCTCCTCCGCCGATGGAAACGCCGATGGGGCATGTGAAGCCTCCCCGTCGGTGACCGCGACAAGGACGACCTCGACGCCCGCCTCGCTGAGGAGTGCGAGCGTGCCGCCAAGGCCGAGGATCTCGTCGTCGGGGTGGGGTGCGACAACCACAGCTCGCTCGACTCGCTCCAAGGCGAATCGGAGCATCTCCTGGAAGAGCCCTGACTCATGCCAAGCGCTCTCCGGCGTCCCACCAAGTGTGTCGATCACGTCCGGCGCTCCAGTCCCGTCGAGTCCTCGTCGCCACCCGCGAGAACCAGCTCGCCGAGCCTGGCGAGGTCCTGCTCTGCATGGGATTGACGGAGATAGACGAGCAGGTCGTGAACTCGCCGGGCGTGTGCTGCGTCGTGGCCCAGCGGTTGTGCTCCTGTTGCGCGACCGACACGATCGATGACCTCCGTGGCGACCCGCTCGACAACCGAGCGAGCGGTGAGCGCCAGCCGCTCCGCGCAGTGATCAGCGTCTTTCGGATCGTTGTCGTAGGCGTGCGCCGTGGACTCGAGCACGGCCCGCGCTGATCGAAGCGCGCTGGTCACCGCCCCGAGATGAGCCAGGGTGTGCGGATCGGGACGCGCACGGGCCCGTGTCGTCAACGCATCGGCGACACCGACTGCACCGCCGTACCAGCACGCGGCAACTCCAGCGGCGCCGTGCCAGAAACCGGGACGGCCGAGATAGCCACCGGGCTCGCCGACCGCGGCATCGTCGCTGACGTGGATGCGGTGCAAGACGACATCGCGCGAGTCCGTACGGTCCATCCCCACAGCGGTCCAGGTTCCGTCGATTGGCTCATACGGTGCCGACTGGTACGAGGGTCCAGAGGACGCTGCGCCTGGCGGACGATGATCGGACGGGGTCGAGGTCTCGCGCCGGACGAGGAACAGTCGCCGCCCGTCGTGCGCGTGCGCGGTGATGAGCGCTGCATCGACGAAGCTCGCACCTGAGCACCAGCGCTTGACTCCGTCGAGCTCCCAGCCACCGGCAACCCGGGCCGCCACGACGGCGCAGTCCACGCTCTCTGCTGCCCAGACTCCAAGTAGGCCCGCTGGAGCCTCGTGCCCGAGGGCGGCCAGGATCGAGCAGGCATCGACGTGCGCTTCGATGATGCGCGCCGCGGCAACGTCGCGTCTTGCCCAGGCGGCGAGCGACTGCCAGCGCTGCCAAGTGGCGCCGCCCGCCGGCTCGGGGAGACGGAGCTCTCCTTCACGTGCGAGTTGTCGCAGCGGTGCCAGGGAATCGGCCAGAGAGTCGGCCAGCGATCCGGCCGGAGAATCGGTGGGTGAGGTCGTGAGGTCGTCGTCCATGGACACGGCCCGTCCTTACCCGCGCACGCCTCCGGCTGAACCGTGCCGTCGGACCAGGCAACTCGATGTCGACCGGGCAACTCGATGCATCGGACCGGTGGCTCTGTCACAGGAGTGTTTCGAGCGTGTAAAGTGACCGCTTGCCGGGCCAAGGGTGTCCCAGCGCGCAGTTTCCGACGGGCCAAAAGACATCGGAGCGGCGCGGTCCACAGGGACCGGGCACCTGAGGCAAGGATTGTGACGTTGGGCAAAGAGACAGACGCCGGGCTCTACGACTCGCGCTACGAGCATGACGCGTGCGGCGTGGCCTTTGTTGCCGACATTGTTCGTGGTCCGAGCCATGAGGTCGTGGATCTCGGTCTTCGGGCGCTCGAGAACCTCGCTCACCGTGGCGCTTTCGGCGCCGATCCCGACACCGGTGACGGCGCGGGAATTCTCATCCAGATGCCCGATCAGCTCTTTCGAGCCGTCGCAGGCGTAGAGCTGCCCGAGCGCGGGGCGTACGCCTCGGGCATGGTGTTTCTGCCCGACGAGGACGAGGCTGCGCAAACCGCCGAGAGCCAGATCGCTGCGCTGGCGAGCGGCGAGGGTCTGGTCGTCGTGACCTGGCGCGACGTGCCCGTCGAGCTGCAGGTGGCTGGCGCCGAGGCGCGGCGCGTGGCGCCCCGCTTTCGCCAGCTGTTTCTCGCCGCCGATCCCTCCGGCGCCTATGCCGGTGCGAGCGGTGATGTCCTCGAGCGCCTCGCCTACGTGTTTCGAAAGCGTGTCGAGAACACCGTCGAAGGCTGCTACTTCCCGTCGCTGTCGACTCGGACCTTTGTCTATAAGGGCATGCTCTCGACCGAGCAGCTTCGGCGCTTCTTCCCCGATCTCGCCGACGAGCGCTGCACGTCGACGCTCGCCCTCGTCCACTCCAGGTTCTCGACGAACACCTTCCCGTCCTGGCCGCTCGCGCATCCCTACCGTCTGATCGCGCACAACGGTGAGATCAACACCGTGGCGGGCAACCGCAACTGGATGCATGCCCGTGAGGCACTGCTCTCGAGCGACCTCATCCCCGGCGACATCGAGCGGATCCTGCCCATCGTTACCGAGAGCGGCAGCGACTCGGCGTCATTTGACCAGGTTCTCGAGCTGTTGCACCTGGGTGGCCGCTCGCTCCCACACGCCGTGCTGATGATGATCCCCGAGGCGTGGGAGAACCACAAGGAGATGGACGCCGATCGCAAGGCGTTCTACGAGTTCCACGGCTGTGTGATGGAACCGTGGGACGGACCAGCTGCGGTCGCGTTCACCGACGGATCGCTCATCGGTGCCGTCCTCGACCGCAACGGCCTTCGGCCCGCCAGGTACTGGGTCACTGGCGACGGTCTCGTCGTGCTCGCGTCCGAGGTGGGTGTGCTCGACATCGACCCGGCTCGCGTCGTACGCAAGGGTCGGCTGCAGCCCGGCAAGATGTTCCTTGTCGACACGGTCGCGGGCAGGATCGTCGACGACTCGGAGATCAAGGCATCGCTCGCCGCCGAGCACCCCTATCAGGACTGGCTCGACAAGGGTCTGGTGCATCTCAAGGATCTGCCCGAGCGCGACATGCTGCTGCCCCAGCACGGCTCAGTCATACGTCACGAGCGCCTGTTCGGCCTGACATCGGAAGACCTGCGGATGATCATCGGACCGATGGCATCCTCAGGATCAGAGCCTCTCGGATCGATGGGATCGGACACGCCGATCGCGGTGCTGTCGAAGCGCCCTCGGCTGCTGTTCGACTACTTTTCTCAGCTCTTTGCCCAGGTGACGAATCCACCTCTCGACGCGATCCGAGAGGAGCTCGTCACCTCGTTGTCGGCCACCGTCGGGCCCGAGCGGAACCTGCTCGAACCGGAGCCGGACTCCTGTCGCCAGATCGTGCTCGAGTTCCCCGTCATCAACAACGACGACCTTGCCAAGTTGCTGTACGTCAACGAGAAGGGCGAGACGCCGGGATTTTCGTCGTTTGCCATTGATGGCCTCTATCCGGTTGCAGGCGGCGGGGAGGCCCTGCAAGAGGCGATCGAGCGCGTCTGCGACGAGGTGCTCGAAGCGATCGAGCGCGGCGTCAACATCGTCGTGCTGTCCGATCGGCATTCGAGCCGTGAGCTCGCCCCGATCCCATCGTTGCTGTTGACGGCGGCGGTGCATCACCATCTTGTGCGTGAGCGTGCACGCACGCGCACCGGGCTCGTCGTCGAGACGGGCGAGGCGCGCGAGGTGCACCACATGGCGCTGCTCGTCGGTTACGGGGCGGCTGCGGTCAATCCCTACCTGGCGATCGAGTCCATCAGCGACATGGTGCGCGCTGGCGAGCTGGGGGCGATCAGCGAGCGCCAGGCTGTGCGCAATTACGTCAAGGCCGCTGGTAAGGGCGTGCTGAAGGTGATGTCGAAGATGGGTATCTCGACGATCGCCTCCTACACCGGAGCACAGGTCTTCGAGGCGATCGGCCTCGACAAAGGTCTCGTCGAGCGCTACTTCACGGGCACGCCCAGCCGCATCGGGGGAGCAGGGCTCGACGCGCTCGCCAAGGAAGTGGCGATGCGTCACCACCTCGCCTGGGAGGAGCGAGAAGGTGAGCTCGCGCATCGCGAGATCGCCGTCGGCGGCGATTATCAGTGGCGCCGTGAGGGCGAAGTGCACCTGTTCAACCCGAAGACGGTCTTCAAGCTGCAGCATGCGACTCGAAGCCGCCGCTACGACGTCTTCAAGGAGTACACCCAGCTCGTCGACGACCAGTCGGAGCGGCTGGCAACGGTGCGCGGTCTCATCACGCTTCGCACCGGCGAGGCGGCATTGCAGCCTCCCGTGCCGATTGACGAAGTGGAGCCGGTTTCGTCCATCGTCAAGCGTTTCGCCACCGGCGCGATGTCCTACGGCTCGATCTCCTCAGAAGCCCACGAGACGCTCGCCGTCGCGATGAACCGCCTCGGAGGCAAGTCGAACACCGGAGAGGGGGGAGAGGATCCGGCGCGCTACGTGCCCGATCCCAACGGTGACTCGCGTCGAAGCGCCATCAAGCAGGTCGCCTCGGGGCGCTTCGGCGTGACG
>Ga0116230_10003157_pt1 | contig 16020 bp, 2 predicted proteins | sample S1TSphfallax_3_FD_88678 | JGI IMG/M metagenome (GOLD analysis project Ga0116230, IMG submission 88678) | Host-associated microbial communities from peat moss isolated from Minnesota, USA - S1T2_Fd - Sphagnum fallax MG | ecosystem: Host-associated > Plants > Peat moss > Unclassified | place: USA... | reverse complement strand
TGGCTCTGGCTGCCTCAGGGTTTCCGAATGGCAAGACCTGCCGGAACAGGACATCAAGGCGGAGCTTTCGTTCCTTGTCCATTACGAGGACGGGGCATGGCGCGTGTCTCTCCGCTATGCGCGGTCGCTCTTTGCCGATACCACCGCAGCGCGGCTCCTCGACTGGTTCACGATGCTCTGCCGGAGCGCCGCCGAGCATCCGGCGGCCCGGCTCAGCGGATTGGCCCTGGCACCCGCCGCGGAGACGCTGGCACTTCTTCACCGGCTCAATCGGACGGAGCGGCCTTTACCCGACGACACCACGCTCGCCGCGCTCCTCGAGGCGGTCGCCGAGGCGCGGCCGGATGCTGCGGCGCTCACGGTCTTCGAGGTTGGCCCGGGAGAAGGGGGTATCTGGGATTGCGGGTTCGGGGTTGCGCGGACGCTCGACTACGGCACGCTGAACCGGCGGGCGAACCGGCTGGCGCACTACCTCGCCGCCCGCGGCGTGGGGTCTGGACAGAACGTTGCGCTCGTAATGGCGGCGGGTGTCGAGTTCATAACGGCGATGCTGGCGGTCGTGAAACTTGGCGCGGCCTATGTCCCGCTCGATCCGGCTTTGCCCGCGGTGCGGCATGCGGCGATGCTGGAGGATGCCGAGGTTCGCGTCATCCTCCTCGCCGGACAGGATCTGCCGAACTCCGTCACCAAAGACCGCACCGTCATCGATCTGCTGCGCGCGCAGACGGCCATTGCTCGGGCGAAGCCCTCCAACCCGCCGAGGCAGGGCGAAAGCATTTCACGCGCCTATGTCATGTTCACCTCAGGCTCGACCGGAACCCCGAAGGGCATCGCAATCCCGCAGCGCGCGGTCATCCGCCTCGTCTGCAACAGCGATTTCCTGACGATCGGACCTGCGGACAGCGTCGGCTTCGCATCCAACGTCTCCTTCGATGCGAGCACGCTGGAAATCTGGGGCGCGCTCCTGAACGGCGGGCGCCTGTTGGAGGTTCCCCGTGATGTCCTCTTCGCCGCGGCCGACCTCGCGCGCTTCATTGCGCGCGAGCGGCTGACGGTTCTTTGGGTGACCAAGGGCCTCTTTGACCAGCTCGTCCGCAGCGGCACCAACCCATTCCTGGGCTTGCGCGTTCTGTTGACGGGGGGCGACGCCGCCAGCCCCACTTCGTTCAATCAGGTGCTGGAGGCGTCGGCTGGCACGGGGCTCACGCTGCTGAACGGCTACGGTCCGACCGAGAACACGACCTTCTCGACCGTCTGGCGGGCCGAGGGTCCGCTCGAAGAGGGACGGCCCGTTCCTGTGGGCCGCCCGATCGCCAACAGCCGGGCCTATGTATTGGATGACGGGCTCCACCCCGTGCCGCCAGGGATCGTCGGCGAACTCTATGTCGCGGGTCTCGGCCTCGCCGATGGCTATTTGGGCCGCCCCGAGCTCACCGCCGAGCGTTTTCTGCCCGATCCCTTCTTCGCGCCCGGCGAGCGGATGTATCGCACCGGCGATCTCGCGCGGCTGCGGGAAGACGGCGCCATCGACTATCTCGGCCGCATCGACGATCAGGTCAAAATTCGAGGCTTTCGCATCGAGCTCGGAGAGATCGCGGCGGTTCTCGCGCGGCATCCGCTGCTCGCCGCCAGTCATATCGCCGCGCAGGACGACGGGGAGATCGGCAAACGGTTGATCGCCTATGTCGTGCCACGCGCCGGGGAGACCCTGAACGCCCTGGATTTACGTGCCCACCTGGCGGCGAAGCTGCCCGATTTCATGCAGCCCAAGGCGATCATCGTCATGCCGTCGCTGCCGCTCACTGCGAACGGAAAGATAGACAGGCGCGCCCTGCCGCTGCCCGGCGATGATGATGCCGAACCGGGCAGGGACGCCGAGCCGCCGAAGGGCCCAACCGAAACAGCCTTGGGCGAGATCTGGGCACAGGTTCTGCAGCGGCCCGGCCTCGGCCGCGCTGAAAATTTCTTTCATCTCGGTGGTGATTCGATCCTGGCGATACGCGTGGCCGCACGCGCCCGGGAGCGCGGGCTGCCGGTCACGCCGAAGTTGCTGTTCCAGCATCAGACGGTCGCTGCTCTGGCGGCGGCGGTCGATCTGCTGCTGGCGGAGCGCGGGCTTTGCCCGGGGCTGCGCGTCCTGCCGCTCGCCGGGTCGCAGCACCGTCTCGCGCGACTGGCCCTGCCCCGCGACGGGAGTGGCGCGCCCGCGGCACTCGCCGGTACTTCCTGGGTTGCCGGCTGGGCGCGGCTCGCAAAGCCGATCGACGCCATCAGCTTTGGTCTTGCGCTTGAAGGCCTGCGCCGGCGCCATGATGCCCTGCGGCTCTCTCTGGGCGGGGATGAGACCGTCCGAGTGCTCGAGATGATGGATGTGCCGCCGCCGGTCCCGGTGAGCCTGCAGCGGCTCGATCCTGGAGCGAGCCATTTGGCCGATGAGCCGGCCCGGGCCGCAATTCTTGCGAAGTTGGCCGCCGGGCTCGACATGCAAGAGGGCACGGTCTTTCGCGGGGCCCTGATACAGGAGGCGGCGGGAACGCAGCGCCTCCTGCTGCTGGTGCATCGCCTCGTCGCGGATGAAGCCTCGGTGGCGCTCCTGCTGGACGAGCTTGGACGCGGCATTGCCGAGGGACGGCGCGCCCGGAGCGCGGCCGAAGCGCCGCCGTCGTTCGGGCGTTGGATCGAGGCGGTCGCGGCCTATGCGGCAAGCCCCGATCTGGCGCGGCAGATTGCGGAATGGGACAGCCCGGAGCGGCGATCTGCGGCTTTGCGGGCGCAGAGCCGCACGGGGATGGCCGCGCCGCCCCGGATTGCGGAACACCGGCTTCCCCCCACGCTCAGCGCCGCATTGGCGCCGGCTGTGCTGGTCGCCCGAAAAATCTCGCCCCTGGAGGTCGCGGTCGCTGGTCTCGTCGCGACCCTCGAGGAACGGCAAGCCGCGACGCATCCCCTGTTCCTCATCGATGTGGTGACCGACGGGCGGACGGGGAGTTTCGGCGATCTCGACATCACCGGAATGGTCGGCAATGTCAGCCGCCGCTTTCCGCTTGTCATCCGGACAGGTGGCGAAGGTGGCGCTCTCGACCGCCTTGCCCGCGCCAAGTCCGCCTGGCGAGACTTGCCCGATGGCGGCCTGGGCTTCGAGCTTCTGGATCGCGACCTCCGCATGCTTCCGAGCAGCTGCGTGGTGCTGATCGACGGACTGTCCTCCGGTCTTGTCAATGCCGCCCCGGGGGTTTTGCAGGATGCGCATGTCGTGGGCCAGCCGCTGGTCGAGACCGGCGACTGGATCGTATTGCGGCTGGAGCGGGACGCCGAAGGCTTGCGTCTCATTTGCGCGATCAATGATGCCGCTAAGCCGGGGGATTGGCCGGATAGCGCTCACGACGATCCCGCATCGCTCGCCGAGACGGTCTGTTTCTGGCTCGACCGGCTGCTTTGGTCCACGGCTGCGGAGATCGTCCACACGCCGTCTGATTTTCCGCTCGCTCACCTTGATCAGGCAACGCTGCTTGCGGTGCTCAGCGGCCAGGATGCGATCGAGGACATCTACCCGCTCTCGCCGATGCAGGAGAGCATGCTCATCCACGCTCTGACTGCCCCTGCGAGCGAGGTTGGCTTCGAGCAGGCCTGCCACCGCATCGACGGTCCGCTGCAGGTCGCGGCGTTTCAGGCGGCCTGGCAGTCGGCCGTCGATCGAAATGCGATCCTGCGGACATCCTTCGTCTGGGCGGGTCTTGCCCGCCCGCTGCAACGCGTCCATGCGCAGCTGCGGTTTCTCTTCCGGCTCGACGACTGGTCGGACCTGCTGCTCGCGGAGCAGGAGCGGCGTCGCGAGGCGCTGCTGCAGGAGGATCGCCAGGAAGGGTTCCGGCTCGACAGGCCGCAGCTGCTGCGCGCGACCATCGTCCGGCTGGGGCCGGAGGCTTTTCTGTTCGTTACCAGCTATCATCACATTCTGCTCGACGGCTGGTGCTTGCCGCAGCTGGAGCGGGAGGTGCGGCAGGCCTATGAGGCTTTGGTCGAGGGCCGGACCTTCCACGCCCGCGCCAGCCGCCCCTTCGCCGACTATATCGCTTGGCTCCAGCGACAGGATCCCGCGGCCACCAGAGCCTATTTCGAGTTGCTGCTCGCCGGATGGCCAGGACCGACGCCGCTGCCGGCACCTCCACATCCGACGGGACCGCAGGAGGCCGCGCGCGCGACGCTCGCCCTGACCCAGGCCGAAGCGGGGGCGATCAGCCGCTTCGCCCGTATGGAGCGGCTGACGATCGGTGTCCTGCTGCACGCCGCCTGGGGGCTGGTGCTGATGCAACTCAGCGGTCGGCGGGACGTGGTGTTCGGCACGACGGTATCCGGGCGGCCGTCCGAGCTTCCCGGTGTCGAGACCATGGCCGGCCTATTCATCAACAACCTCCCCGTAAGGCTCGCCATCACCGACAACTCGCCAGTCCCGTCGGTGCTCGCGGCGCTGCAATCGCAGCTGCTGGAGCTGCGCCAGCACGAGGCTGCGTCACCGCTGGAGATCGAGACCTATGCCCCCAGGATCGTCGAGGGAGGCAAGCTCGGCCGGATGTTCGACAGCCTGCTGGTCGTCGAGAACGTTCCCTCCTCGATACATGAATGGGCCGCGACCCCGAACCTCCGCTTCGCCCTGCTCAGCTCGCCGCTCAAGACGAATTATGCGCTGACGCTGGTGGCAATTCCTGGCGACGGGCTGCGCTTGTCACTCGTCTTCGATGGCCGCCGCTTCAAGCCGTCAGCTGCGGAGGACATGCTGACCGAGATGCGGCGCCTGCTGCTGGCAATGATCGGGGACGTTCCCAGCGCGGCGGCGCTGCTGAAGCCCAGTCTGGTCTTGCCGCCGCCGCCGCTGCTTTCGCCTGCAATGATCGGAGCGGAGGATCGCGTGCGGCCGCGCAACACCGTCGAGGTGCAGGTTGCTCGGATCGTCGAAGAGGTGCTGGGCGTATCGCCGATCGGCGTGACCAGCGATCTGATCAGCTACGGCATGACGTCCGTCACCGTCAGCCGTTTATCCTTGCGGCTGCGTCAGGTTTTCGGACGCTCCATTGCGCTCACCCACATCATCACGCATCCGACGATAGCCCAGTTGGCGGCCTGCCTCGGCGATGCGGACAGCCCGGCACTTGCCTGGCAGCCGCTGGTGCCGATGGGCGGTGGCGCGGCGGGGCGCAGCTTCTATTGCGTGCATCCCATCGCCGGGGATGTCAGCGTGTTCTTCGATCTCGCCCGCGTCATGGCGCCGGGGCGCCGGTTCGTCGCTCTACAGGCGCCGGGGCTGCAGCCGGGTGACCCGCAGCCGGACAGTGTCGAGTCTCTGGCGGCGCTTTATGTCGATATGCTGGCAGCCGACAGCCCAGATCCGATCGATATCGGCGGCTACTCCTTCGGCGGTGTCGTCGCCTTCGAGATCGCGCGGCAAATGGAGGCGGCGGGGAGACCGCCCCGCCGTCTGGTGATTATCGACACGCCTGCGCCCGTCGCGGACGCGGCACCAGAGGAAGAGTATTCGGATGTACAATGGCTCTGGCGCATGCTGCGGGTGCGCGAGCGCTTCCATGGCGTCGATCTTGCGCTGACGCTGGCCGATCTCGAGCGCGCGGGTGACCAGGGCGGCTACGGCCTGGTGCTGGCACGGCTGCGCGAAACGGGGCTGCTGCCCGAAAGCGCGGATGCCGATCTGCTGCTGCGCATGGCGGCCGTGGGACGCCGGCATTACCGACTATACCGCCGCTATCAGCCACAACGGATTGCAACCCCGATCGCCGTGATCCGCGCTGCCGAGCTGGATGCGTCGGAGGCCGAGATCGATCACGCCAGCCGGTTCCGTCTCACGGACCTCGGCTGGGCCGCGCTGACGCGCGGGGGGGTGGTGTCTGCCGTCACACCGGGCAACCACGTCACCATGATGCGGCCGCCCGACCTTCCTGCGCTCGCTGCCAGGATCGAGTGTCTGCTGAGCCAAGACCTACGGAGAGCTTATTCTACCAGAACCTCAGGAGCGCCGTGAGCAGATGTCGATAGAGCTTGAGTTCGGCGCGGCTGGGCTTTCGTCGCATGCGCGTGCGCGGCTGGTGCGGCATCTGGAGCAAGTCCGTGTTTCCACCATCGCCCTGCTCAAGCTGGATGAGGCGCTGGCCAGCCGTCGCATCGTCTTCCGTGCGAAGCACGAAACGGAGGCGTCCAGCCAAGGGCCGCATCACGCGGCAGACAATACGATACAGGACATGGTTGGCGAGGAGATGGTCGAGCAGGCCATGGCGCTGGCTAGCTCATCGTCCGGGGAGGGCAATCTCGAAATCCGTGTGCCACGCGGCATGCAGAACCCCGCCATCATCGAGCGGCTGATGGTTGGCCAACTTCTTCACGTGGGGCTCAAAATTCCGCGGACGGTCTCGATTCGCTTCCTGCTAGACGGCGTACTCGCGGCTCTGGAGGCGGAGGAGACGAAAAAGCATATTCGCATGCGGGTAGACATGCCGTTGCTCACCTTCCTCGCGGCGCGCGGGTTGGATGGCGAGCCACGTTCCCTGCAGCCCTTCCTGTCCGGCCATTGCCTGCCCGAGGAGCGGCGCATCTATCTCGCCGTTGCCTCATCTTTTCTGACCTTCATGATCACGCAGTACGGCTCCCATCGCCTCGCGATTTTCGCCAGCAATCTGAAGCCGCAGGCGCCGAACGAGGCGAGCCGCGCCGCCTGCAACAAGCCCTTCCACGCCTTGCAGACCGAATGGGACAGCTGGGCGCATGCTGTCCAGGGGCGTCCACTGAGTGTTCCGGGTTTCGTCGTCAAGGGCCTGGAACTCTACGCGCGCCAAGGCCATCCGGCCATGATCGTTGCCGGCTCGATGATCCCCCAGCTCGCCTATGTGCTGCTAATGCCGGTCGGACTGAGCATCCTCTTCGACGGCGGCATTCTGAAAGGCGATGCCGGGGTCATCACACGGACCTTGATCTGGCTCTCGCTCGGCTACGCTGTCAGCGCCATCGGCGGCATTGCACAGGACTACTATTCCTCGATCGCGGCGGCGAAGGCCATGGCGGGACTTCGGGAGCAGCTCTTCGTCAAGACGCAGAAACTGTCCGACGAGGTCCTGCAGCAGACCGAAAGCGGCCAATTGACGTCGACGTTTTCCAGCGACCTCATGCTGATCGAAACGGTGGTCACCCGAGTTCTTCCCAACCTGTTGTTCCGCATCATTCTGCTGGTCGGCAGCGTCATCATCGCCTTTGCCATGGAATGGCACATGGCCTTGGCCTCGATCGTCTGTCTGCCCGTCGCCTTTCTGGCGCCGCGCGGTCTGGCACGGATCGCGACACGCGCTTCCTACGAGCGCAAGACCGAGGACGCGACACTCGCTGGCCTGGTGCAGGAGAATGTTGTCCTGAGCCGGCCGATCCGCATGTTTCAGCTGCAGCTTAACCGGCTGGAGGCATTCCGGAAGGTTCTCGGAAGTCTCGAACTGAAGTCCGAGCGTGCCAATATCTTCTCCGCCCTCGCGGGTCGCTTCACCACAGTCGGCGCATCCTTCGTGCAGCTTCTGGTCATCGGGATGGGTGCTGTCCTTTCGGTGCATGGCTATATCCCGGCCGGCGTGGTCATCGCCTTCATCGGCCTGTTGCTCAACATGGGCGGCGCCATCGCGGTTCTCGCCGATGCCATCCCGCTGCTGATCCAATCCGTCGGCGCCTGGCAGCGCGTGGATATGCTTCTCGATGCACCGGTCTCTCGCGAGGAGGAGGCCGCGTTGCCACCCGGCGGCTGGCACGGCGTCGATCGTTCGATTGTCTTCGACAACGTCGTCTTCAATTTCCGCGGCGGCGCACCTGTCCTGGACCGCAATTCCTTCGAGCTGAAGATGGGCGAATCGGTTGCCTTCGTGGGGCCCAGCGGCTCCGGCAAGACCACCATCCTCAACCTCATCCAGCGGCATATCGATGCCACGGACGGGCAAATTCTGTTCGATGACACGCCCGTCACAGCGATCGCCGGAGCCGATTTGCGGCGGCGCATGGCGGCGGTCGCGCAGGACAATCCCCTGTTCAACATGTCAGTGCGCGAAAATATCCGCCTCGCGCGGCCGGATGCGACCGACGAGGAGATCATCGCCGCCGCCGTCGCCGCAGAGATCGACGAAGGTATTCGCCATATGCCGCAGGGCTATGACACGATCGTGGGAGAAGGCGGTGGCCACATGTCCGGCGGGCAGCGTCAGCGCATCGCAATCGCCCGGGCGCTTCTGCGCGATCCCTCGGTGCTCATCCTGGATGAGGCGACGTCGGCGCTCGATCCCGCGAGCCAGAACGCCATCAACGCGACACTCGCCAAGTTGCGCGGCGGACGCATGATTTTGGCGGTGACGCATCATCTGCCAGAGGCGGTCGATATGGATAAGATCGTCGTGCTTCAGCAGGGCCGGGTGGTTGAGATCGGCAACCACGCGACGTTGTTGGCCAAAAATGGTGTCTATGCGCGGATGTGGGCGGACCAGAATGGCCTCTCCATCTCCGAGGATGGCCGTTCGCTTGGCATTACCAGCGAGCGACTGCGCGCGATAAGGTTCTTCGCGCATCTGCCTGACGGCACGCTCGCGGCGATCGCGGATGCGATGCATACGGAAACGGTGGAGCAGGGGCAGGTGCTGCTGCGCGAGGGCAAGCGCCCGGACAAGTTCTATATTCTCGTTCGCGGAACGGTGGCGATGTCGGTCAAGGGACTCGACGGTCGGGAGTCCATCAGGCGCCGCTTGCAGTCCGGCGACATCTTCGGTGAATTCGCTCTTCTTGGCGATCTAATTCAAGTCGATACGGCAACGACAACCTCCGCATGCGCGTTTCTGACTTTGCGCCGCGAGCCCTTCCGCCGGGTCTTCGCCGGTGAGACGGCGCTACGCGATGAGACAGAGAAGGCGATCCGCAACCAGCTCGCGTCAAAACTCGACAGTCTCGTTGAAGGACAGGCTGAGAAGGAGGGCGCGCGCGAAGTGCAGCCCGCACCTGCATGACGATTGCGCAAAACCATGTCGCCGGCGGCGGGTTCGAAAGCCTCCCTGCCATTCTCGCGCGCCGTGCCGCTGCGGCCGAGGATCGTTGGTCGCTCATCTTTCTGGAAGGCGACCGTGAAGCGGCCCGCATGGAACTGCCCCAGTTCGCGGCCGCGGTCTCATCGGTGGCGCGGCATGTCGCCGCGATCAGCGCGCCCGGGGAACCCGTGCTGCTGCTTTACCCGCCAGGGGTCGACTTCCTCATCGGCTTCATGGCCTGTCTTGCCGCCAATCGTCCGGCGGTTCCGATCAACCCGCCACGGCGCAACCGCCTCATCGAACGGATAGACGGCATCCTCGCCGACACAGGAGCGCGGGTCGCATTGACGACCGCGGCGATGCTCGCTGACCAGGCTTGGTGGCGGGAGGATGATGTCCCGCTCGCAAGGCTCGCTTGGCACGAGACGGACCGCATCGCCGTGCCCGCCGGGACGCCATGGGAACCGGCGGTCGCGCCGGACGACACGGCCTTCATTCAGTACACGTCGGGGTCGACCTCGGCGCCGAAAGGCGTCGTGGTCAGCCACGGCAATCTGATCGAAGACTTACGGCGGATTGCGGAGGTCTGGGGCATCGGCCCGGACTCGGTGATGGTGACCTGGCTGCCGGCATTCCACGATCTCGGCCTCGTCTTCGGCTTGTTGCAGCCGCTGTTCAGCGGCTGCGTCACCGTTGCTATGGCACCGGCGCGGTTCCTGCAGATGCCCTTCCGCTGGCTGGAAGCGATCACGCAGTATCGGGGCACGCATACGGCGGCCCCGAGCTTCGCCTATGATGCCTGTCTGCGCCGGATCAGTGCCGAGCAGCGCGCGCGCCTCGACCTCTCCAGCCTGCGCGTGGCCATGAATGCCGCGGAGCCCATCGACCCCAGTGTGCTCGCCGCCTTCGAGGCGCAGTTCCGGGCCTGCGGCTACGGCCCGACGGTGAGCTCTCCGGCCTACGGGCTTGCTGAGTCGACGCTCGCGATCACCGCGAACCCGGCCGGCGAGAGGCCGGTGCTGCTGAATCTTGAACCGGATGCGCTGGAAGGGCAGGGCCGCGCTATTGCGATGAAGCCGGGAATGCCTCGCGCGCGGGTTATGGTCGGGTGCGGCCGGCCGCTGCCGGATGTCGGCATCCGCATCGTCGATCCGCAGACGGGGCAGGCGCTCGCGGACCGTCTGGTGGGCGAGGTCTGGGCGAGCGGCCCGACGATTGCGATGTCGTATTGGAACAACTTGGCCGCCAGCGCAGAGACCTTCGGCGCCCTCATCGACGGCGGCGACGGCACGCCGCATTTGCGCACCGGAGATCTCGGCTTCCTGTGGGATGGCGAGCTCGTCATCACCGGGCGCCTCAAGGACGTGATCATCATCCGCGGCGTGAACTACTACCCGCAGGACTTCGAGCGAGCGGCGTTTCGCAGCCACCCGGGGCTCCGCCCGGAATGCAGCGCGGCCTTCTCTCTGTGGCCGACGACGGGGGGCGCTGAGCGGCTGACCATCGTGCAGGAGGTGGAGCGTGTCCACCGCCGCGCGCCACCGAAGCCGATGTTCGATGCGATCCGCGACGCTATCTGGAACGGCTTCGATGTGGCGCCCCACAGCATTGTGCTGATCGAGCCTGGGTCGGTGCCGCGCACGTCAAGTGGAAAGATCCGCCGAAGCGCGACGCGCGCCGCCTTGCTCGATGGCCGTCTGCCGGTCATCGCAGCGTGGGAGCAGCCATTGCTGACGCCGGGTCCTGCGAAGTCGACGCGCACCGATCCCGCGTCCTTGCGCAGCTGGCTGGTCGCCTGGTTGGCGGAGCGGTTGCAGGTTCCGGCGGGGCGCTTCGATCCGGACGCATCCTTTGCGAGCTACGGCATGGACTCCCTCACGGCGAGTGAAATGGCGGCAGCACTCGGCCAGCGTCTCGGCCGCCCGGTCGCGGAGACGATCGCCTGGGATTACCCGACGCCGAACCGGCTTCTCATCTCGTTGCAGCCTCCGACCGACAAGCCGGCACCGCGCGCGGCGCGTTCGATGCTGCGTCAACGCGATCTGGAGGAGTTGCTGCACGCGATAGAACAGCAGGCCGGTGGGCACGGCGGATGAACGGTCTCGGTCCCGATCCCCTTGCCGAACGGCTGGGTCGCCTCCCGCCCGAGGGACTAGCTCGGCTGGTGCGAGGGCTTCAGGAGCGCATCGACGGGCTGCGGGCGCGCCTGGAGGGGCCGATTGCCGTGATCGGACTGGCGCTGCGGGTTCCCGGCGCGTCCAGCCCGGATGCGCTGTGGGATTTGCTGTGCCGGGGCGATGTCGCGATCGGGCCGGTTCCCGAGGATCGTTGGAGCGCCTCGGCCTTGGCGCGCCAAGGGGTGCCCCCCTTTGGCGGCTTCATCGACACCATCGACGCGTTCGACGCCACTTTCTTCCGCATCCCGCCGGCCGAGGCGGCGGCCATGGATCCCCAGCAGCGTCTTGCCGCCGAGGTCGCCTGGGAGGCGTTGGAGAGCGCGGGCTACGCTCTGCCAGGGCGTCGGCCGCCATCGACCGGCGTCTTCCTCGGGCTGAGTACCGACGACTACAAGGCGCGGTTCCTCGGCGAACCCGCCGGGGTCGATCCCCGCATGGCAACCGGCACCGCGAATAGCGTCGCCGCCGGCCGGCTGTCGTATCTGTTCGATCTGACCGGCCCGGCTCTGGTGGTGGACACCGCCTGTTCCTCATCCCTGGTCGCCGCCCATCTCGCCTGCCGCAGCCTGCGCTCGGGCGAATGCGACATGGCGCTGGCCGGTGGCGTGGGCCTGCTGATCGAGCCGGAGCTGACTGTCGCCTTTGCGAAGCTGGGCATGCTCAGCGCGCTCGGACGTTGCGCCACCTTTCAGGAGGCCGCCGACGGCTATGTGCGTGGCGAGGGTGCCGCCATGCTCGTGCTGAAGCGTCTGGCGGATGCGGAGCGGGATGGCGATGCGGTGCTGGCGGTTATCTGCGGCTCGGCGGTCAACCAGGATGGGCGCAGCAACGGGCTGACGGCACCGAACGGCACGGCACAGCGGGCGGTGATCGCGGCGGCGCTGGCGGATGCGGGGCTGGCGGCCTCCGAGGTCGATGGCGTCGAATGCCACGGCACCGCGACGCCGCTTGGCGACCCGATCGAGGTCGAGGCGCTCGCCGCCGCCTATGGCTCGGGGCGCGACCCGCAGGCACCGCTGCTGCTGGGTTCAGTCAAGGCCAATATCGGTCATCTGGAGGCGGCGGCCGGCGTCGCGGGTCTCGCCAAGGCCGTGCTCTGCTTGATGCATGGCGCGATGCCGGGGCAGCCCGCGGTCCGCGCGCTGAATCCGCGCATTGACTGGACAACGCTGCCGGTGCGGGTGGCGGAGACGACTCTGCCTCTCGTGCCGCCTGATGGTCGGCGGGCGCGTCTTGGTGTCAGCAGTTTCGGCTTCTCCGGCACCAATGCGCATCTCCTCGTCGAGGCACCGCCGCCCACGCCCTCGCGTTCAGCGCGGCCTCGCTCTCCCGAGACTCTCATCGCGCTCTCGGCGCCTGCGCCGGAAACGCTGGCCGCCTTCGCCGGACGCGCCTCCGCGGCGTTGCTCCGGCAACCGGCGGCGGCCGGTCTCGCGGACCTCGCCCGCAATCTGATCGTCGATCGCCGCCTCTATCCGTTCCGATGCGCGGCGCTCGGTGCCGATGCTGCGAGCCTGGGAGAAGCGCTCGTCGGCGCGGCCGCGCGTGCTTCCGAGACGAAGCCCGAGCCACCGCGGATCGCCTTCCTCTTCACGGGCCAGGGCAGCCAATGGACCGGCATGGGCCGGGCACTGGCGGAGCAGGAGCCGGTCTTCCGGAGTGCTTTGGAGGACTGCGCGCATATCCTGCGATCCTCCGGTCTCGATCTGCCGACCATGCTGTGGTCTGAGGATGGACGTCTCGATCAGACAGGTCACGCCCAGCCCGCCCTGTTCGCCCTGCAATATGCGCTCGGTTGTCTCTGGCAGCACTGGGGCGTGCAGCCAGACATCATCATGGGTCATAGCATCGGCGAATACGCCGCCGCCTGTCTCGCCGGTGTCATGGATCTCGACGATGCGCTCACGCTCGTCGCAACGCGCGGGCGGCTCATGCAATCGCTCCCCACGGGCGGGGGCATGGTTGCCGTCGAAGCCTCCGAGGCGCAGACGCGCGCTTGGCTCGCCGATCATCCGGAGCTCGATCTGGCCGCCGTCAACGCCGCCACATCGACCGTCGTCGCCGGACCGGTGGCGGCGCTCGATGCCTTTGCGGCTGCTTTGCCGGATCGCCGCGTCCGGCCGCTTCGCGTCTCTCATGCCTTTCACAGTCGCGCAATGGAACCGATCCTCGACGACTTCGCGGCGGCGGTGGCGCGCGTCCGGCTGCGGCCGGCGCAGCGGCCGGTCATCTCAACCGTCACGGGGCAAGGCGGTCAGGGGATCTGGTCCAAGCCCGCCTATTGGGTGCGCCAGCTGCGCGAGCCCGTGCGCTTCGCCGATGCGGCTGCGGCCCTCGAAACGGATGTTGCCGTCGAAATCGGGCCGCACCCGGTTCTGCTCGGCCTGCTTGACCATCCCGGATTGCTGCGGCTCGCCTCCCTGCGCGAGCGCGAGGAGACGAACGGCACCATCCTGCGCAGCCTTGGCGCCCTGTTCTCGGCCGGGGCAGAGATCGACTGGCGCGCCTTCCATCAGGACCGGGACGCGCGTCCAGGTCTGGCGCCAACCACGCCCTTCCGGCGCGAGCGCCATTGGATTGAGCGTCCCGCCAGCACGCGTGTCGCGTCCGCGCGGCCCGCTGCGCCGGATCAGGCCGCAACGCCCGAGCCCGACACCATGACGGCGACCGAGGACCAGATCCGCTCCATCCTGGCGGAGGCAATGCAGCTGCCACTGGCCGCGATCTCGCCCGCCACCCCCTTTGTCGAGCTTGGTGCGGATTCGCTTATCCTCACCCAGGTGGCGGCGCGGATTGAGCGACGTTTCGGCGTGAAGATCCCCCGTCGCGATCTCTTCACCAGGCTCAACACGGTGGTCGCCCTGCATCGGCATGTCACGACAGCAGGCCCGATGACGGCGCCCACACCGGCACTCGCGCCTGCGCCGCAACTGGGACCTGCCGCCCGCACCCATATCGACGGTCTCGCGCGCCGGCTGCGCGACAGGCTCCCGGGTTCCTGGCGCGCCCGCGACGAGGGTACGGCCAATCTCGCCGATAGCCGCGGCAGCGCGGGATACAGGCCGGCCGTCCAGTCCATGCTCTTTCCGCTCGTGGGAGACCGCGCGGACGGCGCCCGCATCTGGGATGTTGACGGCAATGAATACCTCGACATCACCATGGGGTTCGGCGTCCAGCTCTTCGGCCATGCCGCGCCGTTCGTGACCGAGGCTTTGCACGCGCAACTCGGCCGCGGCCTGCAGCTTGGACCGCAGGCGCGATCGGCCGGCGAGGCCGCGCGGCGCATTCATCGGCTGACCGGCGTCGATCGCGTCGCCTTCTGCAATACCGGCACGGAGGCGGTGATGACGGCGCTCCGCCTCGCCCGGCTGGCCACCGGGCGATCCATCGTCGCCCTGTTCCAGGGCTCCTATCACGGTCATTTCGACGGCGTTCTGGCAAATGCGGGTAGCGAGGACAACACCGCGCAGCCGCTCAGCCCCGGCACGCCGCAGGGGTTTGTGCGCGACGTGCTGGTGCTCGACTACGGCGACCCGGATCGCGCGATGGCGCTGCTGGACCAGCACAGAAGCGAGCTCGCAGCGGTGCTCGTCGAACCTGTGCAGAGCCGCCGCCCTGGGCTGCAACCGCGCGCTTTCCTGCGGCAGCTGCGGGCCTGGACCGAACGTGCCGGCGTCGCACTGATCTTTGACGAGGTACTGCTCGGGTTTCGCATCGCGCTGGGCGGCGCGCAGGCCTGGGCGAACGTTGAGGCCGATCTCGTCACCTACGGCAAGATCATCGGCGGTGGCTTGCCCATCGGCGTCGTGGCGGGCCGGCGGTCCTTCATGGACCGGCTGGATGGGGGCGCGTGGGCCCTGGGCGATACCGGACCTTCGGGGCAGACGATCTTCTTTGCCGGCACTTTCAACAAGAACCCGTTGACGATCGCGGCCTCGGTGGCGGTGCTCGAGGCGCTGGAGCGGGAAGGGCCTGCGTTGCAGGAGGGGCTGAACCGACGCACAGAGGCGCTGGCGCAACGCCTGAATGCGGCTCTCGCGGCGCGGACCGGTGCGATGCGGGTCGATGCCGCGTCCTCGCTGTTCCGCTTCGTCGGCGCCCCCGATGTCTTCTACTACAACCTGCTCGACCAGGGGCTTTACGTCTGGGAGGGGCGCACCTGCTTTCTCTCCACGCGGCATACGGATGCCGATCTTGACCGGATCGTCGCGGCGGTTACGGCGAGCGCCAATGCACTGGTTGCGGACGGGCTGCTGCCCGGCCTACCGGGTCTTCCGCCGGCTATCGCCGCCACAGCACCCGACGACGAGAGCCTGCCGCTCACCGCTGGACAGCGCGGTCTGTGGCTGACCTGCCAGATGAGCGATACCGTCTCGGCCGCCTACAACCAGAGCCTGCGCCTCGATTTCGACAGCGCGCTCGACCTTGGCGCTTTGGGACGGGCGCTTGCGGCGCTCGTGCGACGACATCCCAACCTGCGCGCGCGCTTCCAGCCCGACGGGCACAGCCTGCGCGTGCTCACGGATGTCTCGATCCCGCTGGAGACGCTGGCTGGCGAGGCCGAGACCGCCGAACGAAGCTTCTGCTGGCGGCCCTTCGATCTTGAGCAGGCGCCTCTCCTTCGCGCGGGCGTCTCCGAGACCGGCGGCTGCTTCCGGCTGACGCTCGTCTTGCCGCATCTCGTGACGGATGGGTGGTCGCTGTCGGTGATGGTGACGGAGTTGGCGGCGCTCTATCGCGCGGAGTGTCACAATGGCCTCGCCGTGCTGCCCGCGCCGGGCTCGCCGCGGGCTTATCTG
>Ga0116230_10003156_pt1 | contig 16022 bp, 16 predicted proteins | sample S1TSphfallax_3_FD_88678 | JGI IMG/M metagenome (GOLD analysis project Ga0116230, IMG submission 88678) | Host-associated microbial communities from peat moss isolated from Minnesota, USA - S1T2_Fd - Sphagnum fallax MG | ecosystem: Host-associated > Plants > Peat moss > Unclassified | place... | reverse complement strand
TTGAGATTTGTTTTGTGAGCTTGGATTCCTACATTATTGCAAAGGTGAATACTATTTTGAATTGAACATGGTGTACCATTTAACATGTTTTCATGTTATGTTTTTAATGTGTGATGACAACAATAATTATCGGCACCGACATAAAAGTACATGACATTGAAGCAAAAGTATTTTTGTGATAAATATGTGTCAAAAGTCACAAAAGTTTGAGAACATTTTTTTTTGAAATCACCATATTTACACAATATGTTCCAGCAAGTTGCAAAATAGAACTCAAATTTTTTAAAATTTTCCACTATGACTTGTAGCCAAATTTGAGTAAATCCTTCCTTGTGGACAAGAGCTAGTGTGGTTACCTCACAAAATTGAGAAAAAAATCCTTGGTTTAAAACCAGTGTTCTTTTTCATGACACTATGCTTGGGTGTCAGAAGCAAGCATCTCAAGAAGCTTTTAGCAAATAAGTGATGACTTAAGTGAACCAAAATTTCTCAAAAATGTCAAAAGACATGAGATATTTGCACAAAAGCCATGGATGGCATATCTCATGATGTCATGAATGTCACATGTATTATTATGTGTGTAAAATGACATGAGGATAGCATGATCATGCTAGAGGCTGGAGGGTGGCCTTATCCTAGGGGACTTCTGAGGTTTAAGGGCCCCCCTAGAAAGAGGGTGAAAGGGTCCCTAAAATCCAAAAAGGGAGATAAGCTCTCCACCTCCTCCTAGACATTCTACTTTTTGTTCACTCTTTGTGGGTCCCTAGTACACACTCCAATTTTGGTTGCAGATTTCTTTTGTAGCAACACCAAGAGATGGGTTGCAAAGGTAACAAGCTGTGAGGATTCTGGAGGCTTGGTTGTCAGCAGATTTTTGTGCAGAGAAGGAGCAAAACAGTGTACCCAAGTGAAGCTTTTTCTTCCCAGCTTGGAATTTGGTAATCCGGTTTAGAAAACCTCTGGAGACTCTCTTGAAGGTTTGAGGATTGATTTTTGCAATGTGGGTTGTTGGTTTTGGAGCTCATTCCCTGATTGAGTGACTACGGAGAAGAAATCTCTGATTTTTGCACTCGCTTTTCTTGCTTGTCTTTTGCATGTTTGTGCATGTGTGCTAGGTTATAGAAAATGGGTTTTCTTTGTTGTTAGCTAATTGAGTTTCCTGAGACTAAGATTTCCATTTCTGTTTTAGATAAGACCTAGAGTTTGTACTCTTGTTTTTCAGGGTCCAGTATAATAATGGATGTATCCTGGAAGACACTCCTAAATTTTTTTTATCTGTTTCTATGTTGAGCAAGCAGAAAAAAAAGGAGGAGCAATGAAAGGAAGAGGATTATTGCTGTTTTCCATAATCCTCGTTCTCTGCAGCTGCAATGGTGAGCAGCAGGTAAAATGGATTTGAAACCAATGGACACTCACATTCTGCAAGCTCTGGAATGTTCTGGAGGCATGGTTGGAATGCCCAATCATTGGTAACCAGTCTTCTAGTACACAGGATTTGCAACATCCATACTCATGGCAGTAATGAAATGGCATTGAGCACGATCCATGTTTGAAGCTCTTTGATACTCAGAAACTACCTAATTGTTGGGGTTGACAGGCAGCAGGGAAGGAAGAGGAGAGGTTAGTGGCAGACATGACATGTGGGTTGGATGCAACTGCAGCTGGTGGCAACACATATGGGACAGATTGTAAAGGACTATATGACATGCATTCCAATTCAGAATTCTTTCCTGAAATCCCTTATGTCAAATATGAGGTACTATTCATCTCTGCACATAACTGTCCAAATTGGTCTACAATATCAAGGAAAGAGATGACAGAAAGGAAAAAAATTAGGGCAAGGATTTCATTTCATTTTGAACTAGAATCAGAGAACGATGACGTAGGTACTTGTTTTCTTGTGGGAGTCTGCTTGATTAGCAAGCAAGTGTTTTGATTCTTGTTGTTGCACTGCTGTTCCTTAACCATATCTTGGAAGAGGAAATCTCAGTCTGGGGACTTTTCCTATGTTGCTGTTTGTCCATTCCAGGGACCTGCAAGTGACAATCCACTTTCATACAAGTGGTACAATGCTGAGGAGGTGATTCTTGGAAAGAAAATGAAGGTGTGTACATACTCTCAGATGTGCACATGTTGTAGGATGTCTCAATACATATGTGAATGACTGCTTGTTTAGGATATTCCCTAAACTAAGACCCTCCTCTCAAGCAAGCACTCAGGGGAGTTTGCTGAATGCAGGATTGGTTGAGGTTCAGTATTGCGTTCTGGCACACGTTCCGAGGTGATGGAGGTGATCCTTTTGGATCCCCCACAAAGCAGTGGCGCTGGGAAGATGGCACCAACTCACTGGCAATGGCATCCAAACGAAGTGCACATAAGTCCTTCTATTCCCTTAGCTATATATGGGTTGTTGCCATACCTAGCTAGCAGTTTTTCTGGCATTGCAATCTGGGTTGTTCCCAAACACTACATGAGGCATCTGCATCTGCAATGCACTATTTGGTTATATGTGTGCTCTGTGCATCATTTGCAGTGCAAATCAACTTTGAGTTTCTGAAGAAGCTTGGAGTAGAGAGATGGTGCTTCCATGACCGTGATATTGCACCTGAAGGATCTACAATTGAGGTAAAGTTCCAAATCCACTAGATTATGATGCAAATTATTCATGTGTATGCTTTCAATCAAATGCAAATGTGAATCTCTTTGTGTACCTTTCTCATGCTGGGACTGATTCATCTGTGGTGGTTTATGGCAGGAATCCAATGCCAACCTTGATCACATCATTGCTCTTGCCAAACAATTGCAGGTACTTTCTTTTGAGCAGTCATCACAACATCCCTCAAAGTGTGATGGACTGTAATGCATGTAACTAGTATTCCACTAGAATTTTGATTTGTGAAACTGCAGAGTTGTGTTTGCAATTCAATATTTTAGTGAGAAAAGCAACAGAGATTGCTGGTTGTTCTCGTTACCTAATAATCAGGATTAGCATATAGGTTGATGGCTTTTGTGTCTTGGTAATCAGGAAGGAACCAGTATACGACCGCTTTGGGGCACAGCACAGCTGTTCAAGCATCCCCGCTTCATGCACGGAGCTGCCACAAGGTTTCTGCAAATGACTGACCCTCTTGCAGAGTTGCAGCTCATCATCCTCTATTTTCCCCTACAATTGTCTTAATCCATTTAACAGGGAGGAGAATGAAACTGGCTGTCAGGAATCAGTACTTCTGAAACCTCTTCCAAAATTGCTCACCAAAGTTGTAACCCTTCTGTTCCATGAAACTATTTGCAGCCCAGATATACGGGTTTACGCATATGCAGCTGCACAGGTCAAGAAGGCAATGGAGGTAATTCCATACTGTACAGACACTTTAAGGCCTTTGCCTCTTTCTTCCACTACATTTTGGGTTTTCTTTTCCTTTAGTCATTGCCACAACAAATATGTTTGTGCATGCATTGCAGGTGACTCATGAGCTTGGGGGAGAGAACTATGTCTTCTGGGGTGGTAGAGAAGGTTACCAAACTCTCCTCAATACGGACTTGAAGAAGGAGCTTGATCACATGGTTTGCCCATTTTTCCTACACTAGTTCTCCCTCTGGAACTCCCATGAACATTTACATATTTCTGGTTTGGGGTTTATATGATGGTGACTGGGGGGTGCATAGGACCAGGAGAAATCTAGACATTTGTTGTGGTTACAAGCTTTGTGCAGTGAATGCACACAGCCTGTGTTAATCTTATGTATAAACTGCAGATTCTGCTCAGGGGGTGATCATGATGGTCATTGTGTTTGGTGGGGGTTTTGCACTTGATTTTTGCGCAGGCCACCTTTCTGCAATCAGCTGCATCTTGGAAAAAGAAGCTTGGTTTTAAAGGCAAGCCAGTCACCCCTTTGATGGGTTTCAACAGAATTGCTTATTGTCTGTGTTGAAGCACTTCCAGCATGAGGGTACCAATGGGTGCTAAGAAGAGCTTCTCTTACATGCAGGGAATTTGCTGCTGGAGCCAAAGCCACAGGAACCCACAAAGCACCAGTATGTGACTTTGAAATTGTTCTGCTGTAAAAACATTGCTTTAGAAAAACTATGGATGACGATGACATCTCCATTTTGGAGTTCTTTCAATAGGTTGTTAGGTATCTCAGAGCTTGAACTGCTCTTCTTGTTCAACAGGTATGATTGGGATGCTGCAACGACAATGGGTTTCCTGCAAAACTATGGACTTGCAGGCACAAACCATTGCGCCCAAGTCAACACCATCATTTTTCTTTCTGTTGAGATGATTTGTTCTTCATCCTTGATGAAAATTCCTTGTTGAATCTGTAAGCAAAGACAAGAGAGAAGATAATTGTGAGGAGCTTTCAGTCATGCTCTCGGCTGTCACCTCTTTAAGGTGACATCCAGATTTTGAATTCAAAGAACGATGATGCTTTTGACTGTATCAAACACTGGATACATGGAGCTCCTGACATTATATGAACCTGCCAGGAGATCCAAACATAGGGTGATCTTTGGGGTGTGTCTTCTGCAGGTGAATATAAGCTCAATCTTGAGTGCAACCATGCAACTCTCTCTGGACATAGGTCCCAGACATATCTCTCAAACTCAATGATCAATTGTGGCCTAGCTAACCCTTGCAGAGTATAAGCTTCTCTGATGATATCAGGTCTCGAAATGTCTGTGAATTGTTTAAGTTTAAATCCATGAATAATTCATGTGGAAGGTTGCTGTTCTGATGAGGGAGGGTGTGCCTGCAGCTGTCACCATGAGCTGGAGATGGCACGCATCTATGGCATGTTGGGAAGTGTTGATGCTAATACCGGCGATGCTCAAACAGGCAAGTTTTTTTTCAAGCTTACACTGATTCTTTCAACCATAGATGTAAATTGGCTCTTGGTCATCGATTGTGCCATATGTTCTTGTGCATCACTTTTATGCACATAATTTAATCCTTGGCAAAATCTGCAGGTTGGGACACTGATCAGTTTCTCACAGATGTTAGTGAAGCAACTCTCATCATGCTGAGTGTCATCAAGAATGTGAGAGTGGCACCATATTTCTTTTTTCAAGTTACATTAAGATTTGTCTAGAATGAAATCCTGCAGGAGCTTGCTTGAAATTGTCAGAAATGGCTTGTTTGACTCTTGAGTTTTAGTAGGTTCCAGGAGGGAAAGATTGAACAGTTTTCTGTATTTCCTGCTGCTTGGAGAAGGGAGCAGTTTCATGATGCAAAATTTAGATTGACCAATAACAGCTTGTAGCTACCCACTAAGTTTTACACATGGTGCAGGGAGGCCTAGCACCTGGTGGCTTCAACTTTGATGCAAAACTGTGAGTATCATCTCCTTTTCATGTCATCTCCTTTCAGAATCCTCTCTGAAGTCCAATCTACGAAAGGAAAAATGAGGGACTTGTTTGTTTTGTTTGCCCCAAATCTTCCTCCATTCTTTCTCTTCTTTTGTTGGCAGATGACTTGAAAGATGACGTACAAATGTGTCACTCCATACTCACTGCAGTATTTGTGATTGATCTAGTTTATGAGCCATTGAAGTAGCTTCTCTCTGTTTACAGGAGGAGGGAGAGTGTGGATGTGGAGGATTTGTTCATTGCACACATATTGGGTATGGACACTCTTGCCCGTGGCCTACGAAACGCTGCCAAGCTTCTCCAGGTAATCAACCATGACATCAGTGTCAAACCCATATCATTTAGCCAACCCTGTGATACTTCAGAAAAATATAATGCCTTCCTCACTTGGCTTCAACAAATAAAATCCAAACAAAAATATCCCCTGCACAAGCTAAACTGGATTTACATGCCTGTTGTGGTTGATGATGGTATCTATGGGTGTGACTGTCACTGTTGTTCAAACTGCTCCAGTTTGTTTTTTATTTCTGTTTTTATCTGTCCTGGGTGTTGGGTTTCCTCACTAGTGTGGTGTGCAGGAGGGCCGTTTGACAAAGCTTGTGGATGAACGTTACTCTACCTTCAATTCTCCTCTTGGAGAAGCAATTGAGGTTTGCTGCCCTCCCCTTGAGCAGCAAAATGCTTTGAGTCTGACATGGGTAGTACTTTGTGCTTTGTTTTGCTGATGCATATTATAAGACTTTTAGTAGTTCTGGAAGTACTTTTGAGTTTGGTGAGAATACATTTTTTCCTTTGACAGGCTCCCATCATTTGGTTTGAGTGGACAATTTTCTGCCAATGACCAAAAGTAGTTGAGAAGGAAAGTGGACTATTTGTGTATTATTGGCACAGAAGATTATCTGATTATGGAACTGTTCATTTCTGGAGTTGCAGGCTGGAAAGGTGGAGTTTGAAGATCTGGAAAAGCATGCTTTAGAGTGGGGTGAACCGCCTCTATTCTCTGGCAAGCAGGTACGCATTACACTGCTTTATTCTTTTGTAGAAAACATGATCTATTTTTTGCCTTCTTTGTGTAGAGCTTATGTTTGTGTGCCAAAAAAACAATGTTCTGATCAACATCTTTTCAACATTTTGTGCAGGAGTTGGCAGAGATGATATTCTCTTCCTACATATAAATGGGTGGTTCCAGAAATTTTGTGAATTTTTGTTTAACACACCTATGTGTTTGCACGAAGAATTTAATGTACACATAATAATCATGGGGACTAACATTGTGCTCAACCGAGTATACCTGGTGAAGCATTGTAGAACGAGAAATTTACACAGGATATATTCTAGATGTGAACTGACCTTCATAGACAGGTATGAAATAGGGAAATAGATGATTTGCAAATACCCATATTAAGCTTCAACAGTAGTTGAATGGTATTCAACTTCAACAGCAGATGTTGAAGGCATCTTGAGCTTCAGCCAGTAGTTGAAGATATATCAACTTTCAACAGCAGCAGTTGAAGAGCAGTTGAAGATGTCTCAAGCTTTGACAGTAGTTAAAGGGATATTGAGCTGCAATGGGTAGTTGAACATCTGTGGCCTTCCTGATATTGACTCATGATCATTCCTTGAGATTTCCTGAAAATAATTTCTGAAACAAGCACATTTCTACATTAAAAACAGCACTGAATGTTTCTTATTTTGTCACCAATATGTGATGCATGACTTCTGCAATGTATTGTGGATTCTCATTTCTCTGCAAGTTGGCTCCACAATTGCATTGCAAGCAAGTCTCCAAAATAATTTTGATCCCTTCTGTGAAGAACATCAAAGTACCATTAAATTGATCGTTTAAAGCACACCTTGCATCATTGGATCAGAAACGAATTGAAATCCCACAAGGACTATGAATACTCAACTGCACACAACCAGTCAAGCCTTAAAGGGGCTATGTAGAATCATGCAAACCTAAATAAGAGTCCATAATTGACTACACAAATGTAATGAGTATTGTACCAGCATCAAATGGTGTTAATACAGGGTAATGAAAAGATAATGGAAAACTGTAAATTCTACCCCAACTTTAAAATACAAATGCTGGCCTGTCACATGCAGATATCAACAATGTCACCCAGGATGCATTTGACTATTGGCAGGTGTCAGAAACAAGGCTCGAGTTGGCCTCTGGCTGCAGAACAATTCAGTGCTAAGAACTTCTGTGCTGCAGAACAAATTCCTAAGAACTTCCATGTATTCCATCAATATAGATATTGGTACTTGATAAACCACCCAACAATGACTCCAACTTCCCTGCCCTATGGATAGATAGATGACCCAGGTACCTGAAAATATAAGCTCGTTCTGGATCCTGATGTGCAGAGTGAGAAATTCTATCTACCTGCAAAGGCTTTAAAGTGGTGATTCCAACTATTCATGATAACTTTCTACAACGTGAGTGATGCTTGTTTATGGCATACAATACAACCAGAGCCAACAGTTGTTTCCTCACTGATTCCTGGGCAGATTCTTGAGAAGAGCTTTATTCTACAACATTCTACGTTACATAACATGCAGCTTGCAGACATAGTGTGTGCTTTCACCAAACAAGGACAACTACTAGTCTGAGTATCTCTCTACTAGTGTTCCAAGATGAGGGTTAAAAAAATTTTGGTCCACTGTGGTCCTTCATAAAGTCTGAGCTGAAAAAATTTACCATCCGTATGATTAAAAAAGCATGTCAACAGAAAAATATACTAGAAGAAGGCTCCTCTCTCAACTGAGGCTCTCAACCCTGGAGGATCCAACACATAGAATACACTCAAATATGCCCCTGAATTGAACACAAATATAACACCGACAATCTTAGAGACAGCAGCAACACAGTTCTGAACAGACAAGACTTCCACATCAAATGGGAAACAACACCTCAACCTCGAAGCCACTTGCGCCTTGTTTTCTTTTTCTGCTCATCTATAGCCTGCAAATCCCCACATGAAGAGCTCTCAGATTAGGGATTTGGACATCTAACAGCAAGCAGCAAGCTGATCCGGGTTGTGTGTTATTCACTTTTGGTGGTATGCAATGGACCCCAAGCACAGATCTTGGGCATGATGGGTTTGGACAACAGCATTCTGGGAGCAACAGGGATCTTGTTCAATATGTCAAATGAAGTTGAATCTTCAAGGCTCTTGGCTGCAAAGCATCCTGAAGTATCTACACTTCCTTCTGTAGTGCTATTAGACAATCCAAGTCCAAGAGGAAAGTGAAAATTCAAGCTAAAAGTGCATACCGCATTATGGAAAGCCCGGAAGGTCAACACAGCAGTATCCCGAGTCCTGCATTGAAATGCACCCTCAATTTAGGTCTTTGAATTCTGCATAACCTGAATTCTGTCAATACGCTCTTCATAGTGTAAAACAATTTGGTTACAGCTGAGCTACTTTAGCCTTAACATCTCAAGGCTTCATTGTAACATCTAATGCAACAGGGTAAATGGACTCACCGTGGATCCCGCAGTTCAAGAAAGTTTGCTCTACCATCATGGCTTGTGATCACACATTGTATCAACTGCCCAACTGGAATCTTTATCTGTAAAAAAGTGTGAGAACCAGGTCATTCACAGTGATTGTTTCTGTGAATCATAAAGCAATCACTGTTTTTGCTGTGGGATGGAAAGGACATTTGATCCTACTATCAGTTCTTGGTCATGCCCATCTCCTGTTTATCCTAAAAAAGAGAGCACTCTGGTTCGGGGAGGGAGGGTTGGTGGTCATACAGAGACTTCTGGTGTGTACTTTTCACTGACTAGTCTCCGGGCACTGTTGCGACGAATCTCATAAGTGGAGCGTCGTAGGAGCAATGTTGCAGGCTCTGCTGTCTCATCTGATGTCCCTTCTTGCAGCTGTCCATTCCAATGTCCAAAAATAAATAAAAATTGACAAGTCTTATCCAAGACCTACACACAGATAAACTTGCATGCCTCTCATATGTTGATGAAGTTCACCATTGTACTCATCTATTAACTGTAAATTATACAACCCTGCTCTGATCAACAACAAAAGAGCAGAAAAGAAATTATTAGTTGTCCTGACATGCAATTCACTCGTTGTGCTTCATTTGATGTGAACCCAGTCTCTGTGATAATTAACAACATGAGCCTGCACTTTGAAACTCCGTACAAGAAAACCCAAGTCAACAGATGCTAAAAAGAAAAATACAGACCAATAGCTGGACTTCAAAGGAGGCGTGACCATTTGCAATGAAGCTGTCAATTTGATCTTGCATCATTGGATCTACACAAAAGTCACCACTAGAGTACATCAAAGGTGGTCACAGAGCAGCAATGTCAAGAGAGGGAAAGCTGGTTAGAAGCTGAGACTGCACTGCAGAATATTTCAAATAGTGAAACCTCCTCATCTCTTTTGGAACTGTCTTGTGAGGACACTAGAATTAGACTATTCTCATGATGCTCAGTCTCATCATATGAGAAACAGCAACAGGATCAAAACATGAAATAATAATGGAGCTGACCTCGAGAAATCCAGTTGCCATCATTTGCCATTACTGTGACTAGATCTCCCTGCATACGCATGCAAATGTAGAACTACACTGTTAAGTACTTAAATCTGAGATTGTGGTTTCTGGTTCTGATGCCCATTCATTGATTCAGTTAACCCACCAATTCCAAAGTTTCAAGAAAAAAGTGTTGCTCATGCCAACAAATCCAGACTAGAGAATCTTGAACTTGCTGGATTATTACCTCACTGCAAAAAACTCAGAAAACAACTACTAAGTTGCAACCAAAAATGGAGCACTTACCCGGCGACCGCACTCATCCATTGGCACACACTCAATAGCAACCATGCTATCACAATCATCAGCAGTGATTGTGTACTCTGGCTGTGCTGCCCCTGTTATTAACCAAACACACAGTTACAAATCAGCTTAGCGTATGGAATTTCTGGAAACCAGAACTTTCAGGACAACATGCCAGGTTAGTTCATCATCACAGAAATACCAAAAATACTGACAGAGACATGGACTGCCAGTTTTGGTGCCAGAACTCCTCAATGAAACGCAACTACACTAACAAGACATCACAGACTTGCTGCAGAGAATTTGCTGCATATTAGTCAAAGCTCAGCAATCAAAATACGAAAAATTTGCTGGTTTTTCATTGAAATTTTCTGTAGAAATATGACTTCCCAATGAATGCTTAAAAGGTTTCTTGGTAAGAAGAGGATACTCATTGTTGTACCTTCAATGTAGGCTGCAGTTCCATCTTGATAGTGGCGGACCCACTGCCAGTGCAGACAAGAAAAGCACCCCAAAACCAGATGTTTAGAAAAAGGTTCTAACTAGCTTTTGCTTCTCCCATTGTTTCATTAAAATCAGGGGCCAGTGCAAGAAATTCCTCAACCTTGGGTTGTGCCAGGCAGAGTTTACCGAGACAGTCCCAGCAAAGAAGCAATCTTTGAAAAGAAGCTCAAAAGATTGAGAGGAAAAGAAATGCTCTGCGAAGGTTTAAGTAACCTGGAAGATGCAAAGAGCAGTGCCATTGATGGAGTGGCCACAAGCGGTGAGTCGGCCACTGAGTACAGCATCCCCAACTATCCGCAGGCCCACAATCCCAGGTAGTGGGTCACCCTCTGCACAACCCAATTCTCATCTCATCATTCACATCAGATTTGGGAATATCTGGTACAGGACAATGGCTGGCATTTCTGTCCTACTTTTCAGGCAAGTGTAAGACCAACCTTCAAGGCTCGGAGAGGTAGGTTCCTCAGCCAGTGTAGGAAGCTGTGGAGGGGAGCGAGGAGCAGCTTCAGGCCTCTCAAAGTCAGTGTCCCGCTCATGATTTTGCACTCCATTGGAAGGGGCCTCATCACCATCAAGGTAACTGAATGCTTCTGTTCCCCGGCTCACTACAGATTCATGTGGCACAATGGCACGAGAATCTGCCTGTTGCCTGTGCATCATGCACAACCATGTTTATCAGGTCATTCCAAATCCAAGTGCACAAAGTTTGAACTGGTGAACACCTTAGAGAGAGCAGGGTTGGTCTCAAAATCCCTCACTGTCAGTTGAATGAAAAGAGGAAGGATAGTTGTGAAACAACTAAAAGGGTATTCAAACTCACTCTCGATCATTGAAGCCACCTTGCTGTCCATTATCATCAGTTGCACCTCCATAGTGAGGGGATGAAACACCTGTGTCCCAACGGGGTCCTGCTCGTTGGAGTGGAGATTGAGGTCTCTGTGAAAATGATGGCACAATCTCTAGCCCATGACCCTGCTTACAAAGGGAAGAATAAGGTCCAGCATAGTCCCTAGTCTAATATGCATAGCATAACCTAGACTAGAAACACCAATTCAATAAAGCTGAGAAATCACTAAGCTGGGACTCACTTGAAATGGAGGGGACTGGGGTGGAGGATTGTATGCTGCTGCAGGTTGATAAGGAGGCTGATATGGTTGCCGATAGTACTGTGAATCTTTCAACTTATTCTGCACCCATTAGAGTCAACAGCAAGTTCACATTGCATATGACACTGAGAGACACTTGGGTTCAATTACAATGAACAAGACATGCAAAACTTCCAGCTAGTCCACAGCTTGTGCAGTGACAGTCTGAAAAGAAACCAGAAATCATTTGGAGAAAGTATTAAGAGTCATTCTGTCCCTGCAGCAAGACATGAAGCTGCAGTCAAGGAGTTATGTATTGCTTCCAGTCAGATAAAGGCAATATTGGTACCTCCATAAGCTCCAGCTCTGATCGCAGCTTTTGTACCAGTATCTGCAAGACTCCAGTTTAAAGTTGTGATTAGCAGAGGGCAGCACCACATTGGAATTCATTTGTCTAGACCCGTAACATGCTGTGAAAAACTGATGGAAATAAATTAGAAAAAGGGCCTCAATGCCTTACGAGATTGAAGGGTGGTTTGGGAAGGGAAGTTGCTGAAGAACAACCAACCTTGATATGGCTGACCATTGAATGGGCATCTGATACTGCAGGTTGCAGATCAAACTCAGCCAAAAGTGGCATCAAAGACTGCACATAAAATCCCCTCTCCTGTTCGGCAACCTGTTCTCAAATTTACACAGAATTTCTACATTACATCTCACAATCCAGAAACAGAATCTGAACACATTTACAATGCCTCATCACAAACTCCAAAGCAAATGATTTTTATGCACCCATTCCATCATTCTACACAGAGAAACTCATGAAAGCGAGCTCATGAGACACAGTTCAAAAGCTCTATCACACATGCACAAATGTAGAGCCAATATGAGCAAAATACCTGAAGTGCATACGTGAGACGAATATTTTCTTCAAGAATTTCCTGCCGGTATGACAAAGCCTGAGAAGCCGCATCCACAAGCCCTTTCTGCTGCTGATCATAGGCCTGTTCCACATAACTTGCCATTGCTGAAGTTAGTAATGCTGACAATGTCCATTACACATGCAACAATTGATCACAAAAGGAGATAGACAGAACATTACCAGTCGCAGTTCTGCAACCCGTCGCTCCAGTATCCTCTTCTCACTGATCAGTTGAGCTTCCTGATATCCAACAAGAGAGAAACCATCCATCCATTAGTGAAGCTGTTGATCAAGGCAGTACAGAGTGACAGAAAATTTGACACATGACAGAGTTAGGTGCTGCAAAAGATACGAAGGAAAGTGCCTTGATGTTAGCATCCCCAAGTCGACTCTGCAACTGTCTCTGGTTGTCACCATCTTCTGGCATTCGTGAGCTCCGCACCATCATGTCCTATGCAATCATCACACATCCACAAGCTCGTCTCATGGTGTGCTCTTCTCACATGCATTCAAAGACAAAATAAAATTGGACAGCTGCCACATCTGAAACTATACCATACATAGAACTTGAAGTCTGACCAGTACTGCACAGAGTGCACTGCTCTGAGAACATCATAACAAGCCACACCTGTGTACGGTAGGCAAGTTGGTTGTTGTAATCCGGCAAATCTGATGAGAAGCCCTGCCCTTGACTTGAGACCCGATGTAGATCAGTGCCATTGTCTCTCCTGCGCCTGTACAGTTGCCACAAATCCCATCAATCTGAGGAATTTGATTGCTCCCACATCACCACACAAGCCAATGCTGGTTTTGGAGGACCTGTGAAAGTCCAACAAGGTAACCAAGGCAATGAGCACAATACCCATGTGGAGAGACAGAGCGAGAGGATGCATTTGAGAGCTGTGAGAAGCTGCCTGTGTCAATGATAGGTGCTCCATGAGTTTGCCCACTGCGATTTGAACCTTTGGTAACCAGGCCATTGCTATCTCCATTGCTCATTCCATTGTGATGTGCTGCAGATGATGCATCTCTTGTTGGAGTAAGAGGTCGCATCCCATTTTGATACTCAGATGAGGGCAACATGCCAGGACTACCTCGTTGCCCTTCCATCAGCAGAGATGGACGATTGCCCTGATTCGGTCTTTGAGTACTTTGTGGGGAAAATTGATACCCTTGAGCAGCACCTTGCTTTATCTGATCAAGCTTCTGTTTACATTGCTCTTTACATCAGAAAGCAACTAACAAAGTTCACATCCCTTACCCTAGCTGTCCCCAAATCGAAAGCAATGGAAGAAATGCAAAAGGGAATTCAGTCCTTTGCAGCAGCTTACATAGCTCTGAAGCTCCCATTCTGCTACTCTAAGACTAGCCCTCAGCTGCTCATTCTCCTCCATCTGCAACACAAAAAGTCACAAACCACCAGAAGTGCAATCAAGAACTCAGCCATGAGCCTGATTTGCATCATCAGTATTGCAAATTTTGACAAGGTAAGGGTGCTGCATTGGGGCTGCAACTGGAGATGACTACTGCAGATAACAGAAGGTCATGGTTGCCAGCTCATTCCAACCTGGGTCCGGATGGTGGTTTCAGCTGCCTCTATAATGTCGACAAGCTCATGTGCCTGCAACAGCTTATAAAAGAACAAGAAACATGAGCAAATAAGGAACCATCAGCTTGCTACTTCCAGAATAGAAACCCTAAACTTGTGTACCTAATCGCTCCCACACCTCTCAAGAGAAATATACCAGACAGTATAAACTTCAACTGTAGATCAGAACCGCAGGTGCTTCCTGCAATGAACTCTAGAGCATCATCTGTAAAAGCTAGTGAAGAAATGTAAGATAGGTCCGAAGTAGATCACAAAACCTGATTTGGTTCTTGAGAATTTGATCCCATCTCTAGAGACCCTAGCTTCCTGGACAAATCTCCTATATCAGCACCAGCAGCAGTAGCAGGAGCAGCAGCAGGAGGAGGAGGAGGAGAAGGCGATGGTCGAGACACATTGCCCCCTCTATAGTCTCCAACTCTCTCCGCTGTGCCCAGGTACGCCATCCCGTTCCCCTCCCCTTCTTCTCGTCTACAACATCCTCTTCCTCTTCAACAACACTGAGCACTGCTTGCGATTACTCAAGGGTACCATCCACGAGAATAACAAGACCCAGATCCGCAAATCGCAAGCTTCTTCTCTATTTCTTTATCCAACAATCCTGGCATCCATAAACAAATAGAACCTGTGCATCATCAGCAGCATCATCATCACTCCTGAGAGCTTCACTCTCCCCACAAACTGATGATGATACTAAAACCCTCAAAAGAGACACCCAACAACAACCCAACCACTACAAAACTCCATTTCACAGCAAACCTCATCTAGAACTACCAGTGCTGCTGCTTGGGTTCATCACCACAAAAAACCCAAAAACATTTCTCCGCCCATAAGGAGATGAAGAAAAACAAGTTGGGAAAGAGATATAGAAAGAAGAAGAAGAAGAGAAGGCAAAGACTCTTTGTAACTTCTGCACAACAAACAAACAAACAAGAAGAAGTGCAGAATATGAAGAGCTGCTGTTTGTTGTGAAGAAGCAGCAGAAAAACAAGGAAGTAATGTGTGATGACAGTTTTCAGCTATGAAACAGAACAATGTCTTTCCTTTCAGAGATCTTTTTCTGCAACTTTCTGCATCTTCTGGAAGCAAAAGCCAGCCAGCAAGAGCAGCAAAAGAAGAACTGGAAAGAGCCGGATCCTGAAAGTGCCAAAATCATCAGTGTTGCTGCAGAAAGGGGGAAAGGCTTTCGTTGGGACACACGAGACTCCTGACGACCTCGTCGTGATGAGGAGGAGAGAACGGTCCTTAGGCGCAGTAGGTACCTACGTATAGGCCCTTATACTCTTTCTCTCTCTCTCTCTCTCTAAGGACCTAACCATACAGTCACCCATAAGTACCTATTTGTAGGTCCTATTCTAAGGACCCAATGATGCCCATAGCTACCTACCTATAAACCTACTGGTTTGAGCTTTTTCACACTACTTATTAGTACTAGACAGAGATTTTTCTCAAAAACATTTTGTTGGTTTTTTTTTTTTGGGACAAAAAATTTGGGAAAAATTTGGGAAAATATGCTTGTCTACTTTAAAATTCAACTGAATTTTTAATTTCATGGAAATTTTTGCCAAAAAAATTATTTCTCAAATTAATTTCTTTTTTGGAAGGCAGGTTTGGTAGCACTTGTTGTTATCTTTTGTGCTTTTCTATCTTTCATTACTATATTTTTTTAAGTTAGTGTGGAATGGAATTTCAGATTTCGTAATTCTATCAATTGTGTCTCATCTCTAAAACA